>Ga0172372_10009454_pt1 | contig 12681 bp, 12 predicted proteins | sample LakKiv5m_2_FD_114544 | JGI IMG/M metagenome (GOLD analysis project Ga0172372, IMG submission 114544) | Freshwater microbial communities from Kabuno Bay, South-Kivu, Congo - kab_092012_9.5m | ecosystem: Environmental > Aquatic > Freshwater > Lake | place: Democratic Republic of the Congo...
CTTGTACCGGATGAACCAGATGAACCGCTTGTACCGGATGAACCAGATGAACCGCTTGTACCGGATGAACCAGATGAACCGCTTGTACCGGATGAACCAGATGAACCGCTTGTACCGGATGAACCGCTTGTACCAGACGATCCACTTGAACCGCTTGTACCAGACGATCCACTTGAACCGGATGAACCAGATGAACCGCTTGTACCGGATGAACCGCTTGTACCAGACGATCCACTTGTACCGGATGAACCAGATGAACCAGATGAACCGCTTGTACCAGATGATCCACTTGAACCGCTTGTACCAGATGATCCAGATGAACCAGATGAACCAGATGAACCACTTGAACCGCTTGTACCGCTACTTCCATTTTGACCACTTGTACCAGATGAACCACTTGAACCGCTTGTACCGGATGATCCACTACTTCCACTTGTACCGCTACTTCCGCTTGTTCCGGATGATCCACTTGAACCGTTTTCACCGCTGGTGCCACTTGAACCGTTTTGACCACTGGTGCCACTTGAACCACTTGAACCAGTTTGTCCACTGGTACCACTGGTACCACTTGTGCCATTACTACCAAATCCTCCAGATATTGAATTCGCACTGTTACCGGTTATGACAACATAACCACATAAATTAAACGGGAATTTTATTATAACTGTGTCGTCATTGTATAACTCTATATTTTTAGGTATTACTTGATTATAAGATGTGTCGTATACTTGAACTATAACATATCTTGAATTTAAATTATGATTAACGGTCCAAGTTGATCCACAGTAATATTGTGCAAACACTCCGTTGCTAGCGGATGTACAGTCAATGCTTTTTCTTAACTCGTCTATTATTTTTAAAAACGGTTTTAAACTAGCATCATTTACGCCTGATCTTGCTTTTTTATAATCTTTTATTGCATTATTTAAAACACATGCGTCAGGTGGACAGGTATTATGATTGCAAATTGCCATTGAATATAAATATAATAGTTAATTTTTATATAAAATTATATTTACAATTAAGAAAAAAGTGAAATTGGCACTCTGCGCCATTGATTTGCGCTATATATGTAAAAATAATTGCCGTCATAACTTATCCATCCATCTTGACCATAATCGGATGATTGATACGGCACTTGATGATATATTTTATCAGGAAATCTCTGAAAAATTCTAAATGCTGTATTTATTGGTCTATTATTTATAGTTGTATATATTGGATTATTATTACAATCATATCCGCTTATATATTGTTGGGTACTATAATCATAATCGAACGTGGATATTTCACGTTTTAACCAACCATTTGGATATGAATATAAGTAAATATATTTATTATCATAAGCTAACCAGCCATTTTCTCCATAATCTGTTATTGATTTTGGCGCTGGATGAAATATACTAGTAGATGTTGTTTTAACAGGTGGTATTTTATTATAACCAGAATCGTCTTTTACTGGATTGTTCAATAATTCCACGCCCATATTATCGATATAATTATAATCGGTATTTTTATCTTTAATTATGGTTGTGTCTTGATATGATTTATTCAAATCGTTTACTGATGAAACAACTTGTTCGTCCAACTTTATTTTACGAATTGTAAATAATTTATTTGTTGTATTTTTATATCCACTCATGCTATTAACGATTGTATCGTTGAGTAGGTATGCATTTACATTTAAATCAAATGTGGTTTTAATATTACGATCATCGCCTTCGTTAACTTCTTGATCTATGCTATATCCGTCAACTCTAACTCTGAATTTATATCTTTCACGATCACCCCAGTAATCTTTAGATGCATAATTTATTTGTTCAATTAATTTATTATTTTGATCTACATAATCTGTCCATATCATGCATTCATATGATATATTTACGTGAACAGGCAAATTAACACTATAAATTTGTTTTGTTGGTTTGCTATTAAAAACACCTTTATTCAATATATCAAATCTATCATACTTATTTTTTTCAGTATAATTCATTATGGTTTGATATGTTAAGTAACGATTAAATGTTGCTAATTCTTTATTATTATCTACATTTTTTCTACGAATCATTATTGCTGGCAACAATATTTTACCTTGATTATCTCGTATATAACCGTATTTTTTAACAGCAACCCATCTTTCAGGACTTCCGTATATTACTGGAACTTTTATTGTTTCACCATTATCTGAAACCTGGAGCTTAAGTGTCGATGATAACGTATTTATAATGGATTCGTCTATATCCAACAGTGTAATTGTAATGTTTTTTTCTTTATCTGTATCACGACGTGTTGCGTACGCTCTATTATAATTTTTTTTGACATCCGATTGATTATTGTTATATTCAATAGGATTAGGTGCGTTGTTTGAATCAGATATGTTATTTGAAGTCCAAGGCATAAATTATGTTTGTCTTTGTACGAGATTAATTTTACTAAGTCTTGTGTAGTGTGTATTTACTATCAAACTCCAAGATTTATCTGGGTGACCACCTAAAAATTGTTCTTGCACGACATTATCTATTTCATAATATCTTTCATTATAAAGAACAAGATCACCAATTTCTGGAAAATAGTTGGTTATAATACAATCTCTTTCTCTAAATCTATAAACAATATCTTGTTTGCGATCAGGTCCATAACCTTGATTTTCAGTATTGATATCACTTCTTTCTATCAAACAACTTAAATCTACAGCAGGATAAAAAAGTTTACCTTTCTCGCTGCTACTTTCACCATAAATGTTCACGGTTGTTTCATATGTAGCAATTTTAAATACTTGTACAACACATTCAATTATGTCACCTATCAACTCAGAATTGATTGATGATAACATATTCATATCCCTTCGTGAATAATATCTACCAGGTAAGTAATTGGGATTATATATACCAACGTCTTTTCTTCCATCCGTCCAATATTCTTTAAAAGCCGGATTTATTTTAGGATATTGTTTTGTTACTGGTGCTGCCATATATCATATAAATATAAAAATATTATGTATTTAAATGATATTATAAAATCATCATCCAATGTATATATGTAATGGAACGCGAGCAAGCATTTTTTGCATTTCTTCACTTTCTTTACCTTTATTTTCCAACTGATTGACTCTAAGTGTTTTTTCTAACATATCTCTCAATTTCTCCAACAAACTATCTTTTTCTTCTTTAGCTTCGCTTCTCAATTCAGCGCCGTCTAATGTAACTTCTCCTCCTGGTATAGGTACGGTACTGTATTTTTGACGTATAATACCCAATGTTTCTTTACAAAGTGCTAGAAAATATTTTTTGATCCACTGTTTACCCGCTTGATTTATTTTACAGTATTTACAAAATTCATATGGAACATCACTTGGATCACTTATGTATTCATATCGTGAACCACTTGTAAAATTGGTTATGTTTTTATCACTTTCAATATAATATTCGATCCAAATTTTAGTATTTTCAGTTGGTATTGGAAATATTCTCAATTGATTGTCACCCAACATTTCAAATCCAAAATGACTTTTACGAACCATGTCATTAAATTCTATAGCTTGTACACGTTCCAAATCTTCGAATATTGGAGTCATCAAAAATTGTGTAGCTGGACTATAAGCACTAAAACCCATTTCTTGAAGTACGTTGCTATAACTCATACCGGTCATACTAAACGGATCATATATACGTGCAATAGCAGGTGGTCTATAATGATAAATTCTACGAACTTCTATTCTGGATCCAGTTAAATGTAATTGATTTCTACCAATAATAGTATTTAAATTAAAATTTTGTTGTGTATTTGATGCACTCGCTGTTATCTCAAATGACGTTTTTCTAAGTGGCACTTCACCGCCAACAAGCGCTTCACTGCCATATTGTTTACTTAATTGTACAACAAATGGTAATCCTGAACCTTTGATACCCAATCCTGTTAAATTTTTATATTGGTTCTGAGGTAACCCCTGCACATTAATTAAATTGTTGACGATATTAAATTCGTTGATTACTCGGTTGTACTCCAAAACAGATTCTTCAAAACATGAATAAAAATTCACATCTATCATTTCAATATCAATTATAGGATAACCCAACCTTTTTGCTGCCCACATAGCACTACCACTACAGTCATGTTCAAATGTAGATTCTCCAGACTCACAACTTTCACCCAAATAATAACCGAACGAAACACTGCCGGATGTTACGGCACTGCCGCTTCCGGGCCATCTTACACGATCAGCATCGAGGTTAGCACTCATATTTTAGTCCACCCTTTCACATTTTTTACAACTCTATCTTTTTTTAGAAAATAACCAATATCTCCACTTGTTAATATATTAATATTTGAATTCTTTATATTTAATTTCTTCATTTGTTCAATTAAATCAAAGTGAGATAATACAACTAAATTAGTGTATTAATAACCAAGTACCTATTACATCCGATCTATTTGCGCTATCATCGCCATCGCCTGGTTTAACAATAACATTCCATTTTGGCTTATCCCCAACAGGAATATTCATCATTTCATCGTAAGTAATTACACTATTCTCTGGCACATCATACTTTAAAGCCAATTTTTTCTTTAAAATTTTAATAGCTTCCGGTGATTTATAAACCATTTTTTTAATTGTTTTATTTGGTTTATCTGGATCCGACATTTCCATTCTATCAACCAAATCAGCAAACATTTGTTTAGGAACAACCGTTGAATGTTTGGTTGTTTTCAAATCCACTTGCTTTTCTTGTTCAGGTTTTGCGCCTGCACTGAAATTCATTTTGAAATTACTTGGCTTATCACCCTTAGCTACGCCTGCCATTTTAGTATATGCGTAAAAGTCTACATTAGGAAACATTCTAGCAACACTATATGCCAGATTTAAATAATCTGGGCTAAAGAAATCACCGGAGTCGTGCCATCTAATAACCGTTTTGACACCTTTCTTTTCATTTTTCTTCACAACATCACCGATTTCATTTGATAACATATTTTTATAACCCTCAGGATCGTTCAACAAAAAGTTGAGTTGACGAGTTTGAGATATATTAACATGTGCATATTGTATATACCCACCCTTTTTAGCATAACAATAAACTTTACATGCACCTGCGCCTGGGCATGTATTTATGATGACAAATTTTTGATTTTTCTCATCATAACCAAGACCTTGTAGTGCTGGTAATCCTATGTTATAAAACTGAGTACTTTCACCGCCACTATGTGAAATTTTTTCATTTTGTTTTAATATCTTATCTGGTCTAGTGGTGAGATGTATTTTTAATTTATCCAAATCAAATTTTCGGCCGTTCGGATCTACAATTTGTATCTCTCTTGCAAGCGCCCGGTGAATATATGGAAATTTAAATTTATCCATGGGATCCCTGGTAGTAGTATACACTTGACGACCCTTCTTATTTAATTTAGGCAGTCCGGTTTTTTTATAAATTGCAGGTTTGCCCGCAGATCTATCCAAATAACCTTGCAATTCATCTGATGGTATTTCTGATGTGCCAGCACCCAACATATCTGCTTCATCCAATTCTTGTTGTACAAATTGATTTAATGAAACAATTGAAGAGGCTGGTATACCCAATCCTTCAAACATGGTAATTTCGTTTAATAAGTCTTTAAATTTCGTCATAATAATAAATATTTTAAAGTTTTGTTATTTTCACAATAAGTTTTCCCTTTCCTTTTATTACTCTATGATAAGTCTCTTTTGGTATAAATAACTTATCTTTTAATACAATTGGCAATTTATTATCTAACTGTATCTTCCATCCGTTATTTTCTATAATTTCTACAATACGATCTTCTTTATCAATATGCCATTCTAATTCATGGTCGTCGGCATTAATACTAAATTCTCTTATATACTGGTTATTACCTAACGATGTTTCTTTGTACGGTAGATTTTTCATTTAAAAAGTTTTATAAACCAATCTATTATTTTTTTGAAAATCGATTTTTTGACAACAACTGGAATTTGTGATATAAACTTATTGTTTATCAACTTTATTTTTTTATCACCCACATTGTTTCCCCAAAAACAAAGTAATTTAGTACTTTCCTCAATACTGTTTTTTAAATTTCTATAACCAAGTGTTACATTATTATCTTCAATAATTATATTTTCAAATCCAGGAAATTTTTCGTGGTCAATATTTGGATCATTAACATACCCCACAAAGTTTGAAACAAACGGTGGTTGCGTCCAATGGTAATAACAATTTCCTATCGAAAGTTGTACAGTATTGTTTTTTATAAGACCATTTTTATTAAAACTTATTTGATCTTTATTGTCCCAATTTTGACAACTTAAATGAATAAATTGCCACACATTTTTTACTATATTATTTTCTATTAAAAAATCTTGATTTGTCCAACTGTCAACATAAACACAAGACCCTTGAAAATTTATGAAATGATTGTTAATAATCATCGCATTTTTAGAATCTCCAATAGTGATGCCATGTAAAGGTGATTGTTGATTAACACAATCAAATTCCATGTTTTCAAATACATTATCTTTAACCACACAGTTAACTCCACCAACCGCAACAATTGTATTTTCTGGAACGTGTGTTGTTGTGCTATTAGACTTTTTACCCGGTTTTGAAAAATGATTGTTTATTATATTTGGACCTCGATCATTTTTATCTATAGGACCAAGTGCCAGTTGAAAACATTCATGTTTCTGACCGTTGCCAACGCCAAAATTTATAAACGAACAATTTTGAACTGTATTATTGGATCCACGTATTCTAATAGCACATATAGTACTTGTGTCTTTATTATTATCATAATTACCATCAAATGTTATGTTTTCTATTATATTGTCATTACAATTTTCATCGTAATTGGTGTGGACCATGAAAACTATGTCTTTATCTTTATCCAATAGATATCTGCTTTGTACGTTATCAACAAATCTTAATATTGTTTTATCTCTACCAGCTCCTGTTATTTTTACATTATTTTTCTTAACCCACCCCCAAACAATACAACTATCTGACCAAATAAATCCTTTACTCCAATCTTTATCATTTCTACCAAAAACGTGAATCCCTTCACCAATATGACATTCACCGTGTTGTTCTATACACCGATTTATATATGGAACTATATTATCTCCCATTTTATAACCAAATTTTTCAGGTGTATATATCATATTAATCACCAATATTTACCTCTGCCTTTATTACCTAAACTACGCATTCTATGACTTCTACAACTCCAATATCCAGCTGTTGTACGATCTTTCTTTTGACTACATCTATGTCTAGCAGCAAAACTCTTACGACGAGCTTTGTTACCAGCTCTACTTCTCATATTTGGATCACCAAATGTGACCTTTTTAATATTACCGTTCTTAGCCTTAACATATACAGCATATTTCTTCGGACCACCAGGCGTTCTAACCGGTCTGTTAAGTGTCACAGTTTTACCACGATGTTTTGCTTCAATTATTAAATCTTCATCCAATTCAATCGGCGCATCTAAATATACTTCTCTGCCTTCAAAAATTTCTATTTTACCAAGATCGCTTTCAACCAATTCAGCATCGGGATCACACAATTCAATTTGATTGTTAAAATATAAAGAACGAACTTCTTCCAACAACTCAAAATAACTCTCGCTATAAGTTCTAAAAACAGTCTCACTTAGAGCAATTTGCTTTTCTATGTGATATTTTAGATTATCACTAATAACAACATCGGTCAACAATCGCATAGAACACAATTTTTCGTTTTCAATCAAATCTCCTAGTTTAATCATATATTATAAGTATTAATTACCATATTTGTTAGTGACTTTTAATTCTTCTATCAATACTTTTTCCGGATCATTTAAATTTTTATCCAATTCAATAAAAACGTCTTTCAAAACAATCTGATTTCCCGTTTTCTTTTGTATGTTTTTTAAACTCTCAAGCGTGTCAACAACTGTATCCAATGTGTTTTTATATCTGTTAAACGCTGGTAATTCTATGTGTTTACTAAATTCAATTGATTTAGGAGCTATACCTTTCAATATGTTTATTACTGATCCCACTATATGTTCCACTATTGAAAATATAGCACCTGCAATAGGATTTGTAGCGGCTAAAAATCTCAACACCATAAAACATACTAAAAATATTAATATTCCAGTAACACCAATCGTTACAAATCTCTTCAATCCATACACCACGCCACCTAAACCCAACCAACTGTTTACCTCGTCTACTGTAGATTGTAATAAATCAGCCTTTTTAGCAACTTGCGTTGCTTGACTTTCTAATCCTTTAATCTGCGATTCATATCTATCTTCTATTTCTTTTTGCTTAAACTGTAATGATAATATTTCATCGTCTTTTTGTTTAAGTAACTTAGTACCCTTTTCTTTTTCTTTTTCAATCTCACTGTTTAATAAATCTGTAATCTGTTTAATTTTATTAAGTTCGTCAACATTAGGATTTCCAGTTATACTTAAAATTCTACTGTTAAAATCCATAGCAGTTTTAACTTGCACCGGTGGGTTGGTAACTGACTTTAACGAATATTCTGTACCAGCTGCCAATGTAGAAACCGCTTGCAATTTTTCACCATCATTTTTAGCCTTATCAACTCTGGTTTCAGATAAAGCGTCTTTTGACTTCTGTATTTTTTCAACATTTGGTATCTTACAGCTAACAAGTAAAAATGACGATAAAACAATAGATGCTAATTTCTTCATATATTATAAATATTAAACTACATATAAAAACTTGAAGTTTCAGCACGTATATAGTAAGATGTTAGAATGTCAGAATATTGTGATACTTCACTCATTTATCTACAAAGCATCAATAAGAATGTTGCAAAAACACTTATTGAAAAACACCATTATACTCATAAGTGGACATTGTGTACTGTAGCATATGGTGTGTATTATAAACACTATCCAGAAACATCATTTTTTGGTGGGTATGATAGTAAATTAATTGGCGTGTTGGTGTACGGTAATACAGTTGGAAGAAACGCAAGTACAAGCATCAGTCCATTATTAACCAACAATAATGTTCTAGAACTCACAAGGTTGTGGATTGCAGACGGTTATGGTAAAAATATAGAAAGTTATTGCATCGCTGAAAGTATAAGATTATTGAACCACGACTATCCAAATATAAAGTGCATACTTAGTTATGCCGACAGTGAAGCTGGCCATTGTGGTACGATATACCAAGCTACAGGATTCCTATATCAAGGAGACAACTATGTAGATATAGCATTAATGCCTAATTATAGTGTTAGTTTATCTGGCCCACCACATTGTGATTGGATTCATAGCAGAAGTGTATATGCACGGTGGAAAACTCACAGTGTAGATAAACTAAAAGAAAGAATTGGTAGAACCTTTTGGCGTAAACGTGAAAGTGGTAAACATCGTTATATCAAGTTTATAAGTAACAAGATTGAAAATAAGAAGTTGGTGAAATCTTTAAAACACAAGGTATTGCCGTATCTCAAAAATACTTCGTTTGTAGAAGATGTGCAAGAAATTGTTGTTGAAAACACCAATAATTTTTTTGAATAAAAATATGGAAAAATATATTACTTTAAAAGATGTAAAATCACATTACAAAACTGATATACACTTTATTAAAACCCACCCAAAATTGTTTATATACAATTTATTTCGTCAAAATAAGACGTTTAGACATTGGGAATATATGTGGATCCGAGTTGTATTCGGACTTTTGAAATTATACATTTTAGCAGCGATACACAAATTTAAATTCTGGATAGCTTGTTTTTCAAGAGGTTATTTTCCTTGGGAAATATAAAACAAAAAACCCCCTACCTTTCGGTAGAGGGTAACTAAGTTGTTGTGTTAATTAACGTCCTATTTCATTTTTAATTTGATTATATATACCACGTATCACACCATTTTCATCGGTTACTATTTCTTTTTGGCTCGGAGATGTTTGATCGTATTGATTTGCGCCGTAAACAGGAACAGTGACTTTATATTTGTTTTTTCCAATAAAACTTATCTGTACAAAAAAATCTTCAAATGTATCATGAGTTAAATTTATAGAGTCATAAAGAGTATTACCATCTTCGTCTTCGGTAATACTAACATTAATTCGGTTCTTTCTAATAATAGGATCAGATTTTATCTTATTATACAAACTTCTAAGTGGTATGCTTTGTCCTTGATATACACCAAACGATTCATTAACTTCTTTGATACATTCCCTAATTAGTTGTTTTAATTGTGTTTTCGTCATAATAAATTTTTCCTATGTTAATAATAAATATAAAATCAAAAAAAAAACAAAAATTAATTTAAATTTTTACGATCAATTCATTTTTTGATCCATTATTACTGTCAAAATGGCTTCTATTGGATACAATATAAGCATCAATATTGGCCATATTCAATTTTGTAGCTAATTCTTCGGATATGTTAATATAACAATTTTTACCACTATATCTTTCAAATGATTTTATAAATGTATCTTTCCAGTGTTCAAAAGACTGATATTCGACATTATTATTATATAACTCCAAATCATAATATGGTATGCTTGTAAAAATTAAATCGTAATCATAATTTTCATCATAAAAATCTTCAAATTTACAATTATATATTTTAACGTGATTGTCAGACCAGCCAGCGTTTTTCTTTAAAGTTAGTAGCTCATTATATGTTTCTATATTTGGCTCACATCCAATATATGTTCCATCTGGATAGACTGATTTAAAACCCAATAATCTGCCACCAAAACCACAACATGGATCCAATACTATAGGAGTTTCTTTTTGTCCAATATAATGCTTATATATAGCTGCGGCCAATAATGGTTTAAAAAATGAAATAGTTATTCTTCTAGCAGATAATCCTCTAACTAATTGGTGTAAACTAAAATCAAATATTTCATCTGAATTATTACATCCAATTCTATATTTGATTACTTCATTCATAATAGACTCATCTGACCAAGCCTCTATGGGAGATATATTGCGTTTATATTTACTTGCCCAATATGAACGAAAAAAATGTTTCAAATAATTGTGGCCAATAGTAGATATATTGTTTGAAAACGTCTTTGTATCCACATTGTAAATTTTCTCAAATTTATAACGGTGTATCGATGATAAGATCATACTCAAATCTTCATTCAACGGAGGATATGGAAAATCAGAATGGAAATTTTTTATAAATTTTTTGAGTAACCATATAAATGATTCAACATATGGTTTTCCTTTTGTGTCAATTAAATTTTTAAAATAATCTCGGTATATAACAATATCATCGTAACTCAGTGATAAATTATTAATTTTACTATATTGTTTTATATTTTGAATCAAAGATTCTTTGTTTATTGATTCGTTTATCAACTGTTTTAAAATATCCGATCTAATTCTATATAAATTTTTTATTGCGTCATTTTTTTGTTTGTCGGATATAACGCTAGACAATAGTTTAAAATTCAACCCACTTAATTGTTCAGGATGCCAATATGTTCCATCTATTTCAACACACATATCATAATCAGATAAATAAAAATCAATAGACATATTTCTATCATCTGTCGTAATCACATATGGATGTTTGTATTTGATATCAAATTTATTCAATACAGATTCAAACAACAACTCGGGTTCGGTATCAATTACTTTTGTATTTTCAGAAACTCTTTCTGTTGCGCTTTCAGACATTTTCTTTACTGATACTTTATTGTGCGATTTGCCATACATTGGATTATTAATCCCGACAGAATTATGACCTGAAACATATTCTACCTTATATGGATGATATTTTAACAATTTAACCTTCTTACCACAGCCACATTTGCAAATCGGATGTTGATTTTTAAATACATATTCCCAAACATACTTATCTTTTTCTAAGTTGTGTATTTTTTTGATGTGTCCTCCAAGCAATTTACCAGACGCAAATTGTTCGTTACATATCAAACAATTATGTTTATCGTCTTCGTTTAATGTTAATAGTCTATCTTTATATTGAATTTCTCTCAATTTTGATGGTCTATATTCTCCAAATTGCTTAACATATTCTTCATCGGACATATCGTGACTATCACGTAAATGGACGTATAACCCAACACTCGCATACTCATTATTACAAATTTTACAGTTTATTTTATTAACTTTTCTTTTTTTAGCTATCACTTTTGACGTACGAAACACGCCGTATATTTTTTCGTATTCATCCGCTACAATTCTGTGCGACCATTTCAAATGACCTGAAAAACTATATAGTGATATAGTTTCTCCACAGATATCACACACTTTTGATTTTGGTTTATTTACAACAGTTCGTTTCATCATATATAACTATACAAGATATGCTAAAAAGAATCAATTATTTTTAGCATAACATGTATTGTTCACTACAAAAAAAACCCCAACGAAAGTTGGGGTTTTGAGTTATTTTAATTGAATTACGAATTATACTTGGTCGAGATCACCGATCAAGACTTTACCATAGAATTCCGGACGAACGACCTTCTTAGCGTAGCGGGTCATTACGCCTCTACGTGGTGTGAAGTTAGTTGGGTCATAGACCAATGGAGTTTGGATAAGTGGGATGTATGGAGCATACACAGCACCGGTTTCGAGGAAGTTATTTCCACGGAAACCAACCAATACTACGTTATCGGTCATATATGGGTTCTTGTAGACTTGGAAGCGACTTGCGAAGCTA
>Ga0172372_10009455_pt1 | contig 12679 bp, 6 predicted proteins | sample LakKiv5m_2_FD_114544 | JGI IMG/M metagenome (GOLD analysis project Ga0172372, IMG submission 114544) | Freshwater microbial communities from Kabuno Bay, South-Kivu, Congo - kab_092012_9.5m | ecosystem: Environmental > Aquatic > Freshwater > Lake | place: Democratic Republic of the Congo...
GACTCACAGAGCGATAGTTCACCGTCATGCCAAACTGGTTGTCTGCTTCTTTCGCTGCTTTGAAATAAGTGAAAAGGTCTGCCTTTCTCCAGCCATATATTGATTGTTTCGGGTCACCTATCAGAAAAGAGATGGTGTCGGGTTGTTGGGTAAATAGTACAGAAAAGATTTCATATTGCAGGCGGTCGGTATCCTGAAACTCATCTATGAATACTGCCTTGTACTTTTTTCGCAGGGATTGAATTAGTCCGGCATGTTTGTCTATGCAGACAGCTTTGTGCAGGAGTTCAATCATGTCATCAAAACTGAGCACAGAGCGTCTCTCCTTTTTTTCTGCGAGTTTATGTATGATTTCATTCAGCAGCCAGGAGTAAATACGAAACGTGACTAGTTGTCTGGTTCCGGTGAGTGTTTCCTCCAGTTGTTTCCATTGCCCCAGTCCGGCAAGAATCTCGGGAAACAAAGTCTGTATGTAGCCCGAGCCGGATTTTTGATGAATGTAGGGAATCAATGTTTCAGCAGTGGTGTAATCTGCAAGATATCGTCTGGCTGTTCCATTGGCGGCAATCGCTGCCTGGTAATCTTTCTCGTTGTCATTGTAGTGATCCAGCAAGCTTTGCCATTGAGCATCACTGGCATTTACCGCAGATTCAATTTCATCGAGCAGCTCCTGTTGATGGGTGGCATCAAGTAAGGGGTTTCTGGGAACAACTTGTATATGAAACTTTTTCCCACCCAGCACCTCTTTTACCATATTCAACAATATAGCTCTGTCTAATTTACTGTTGATGTATTCGAGTAATTCCAATGACAGGGTGGTGATATGTATTCTCCATTCATCATTGACTGCTTGAAGTATCATCTCTTGCATCTGCTCAGGGGAAATGGCCTCAGCTCCAAAAACTTGTTGGGTTTCAAAGGCAAATTCCTGCAGGGTTTTCTGGCAAAAGCTGTGGATGGTTTGGATGGATGTTTCATCCATCAGTGCAAGGGCTTCTTTTAATAACCTGCGTGTTTCCTCCTCTCCTTGGGCTTTGATGGATTTTTTTACCAGCCACTGAATCGTTTCGTCTCCGGCATCTTTACCCATTGCAGTCTGGTACGCAAGGGTGATGAATTCGCGGATTCGGGTTTCCAGTTCTGCCACAGCTGCCTTGGTAAAGGTTACCATCAATATTTCCTGCACCGGCATTTTTTTTTCAAGTATCAGCCGTAGTACCAGAATGCCTATGGAATAGGTTTTTCCGGTGCCTGCACCGGCCTCTATCACATTGCTTTTTTCCAGTACTACTTCCTCTACTTCAAATTTTTGCATGCTTGCACTATTTTTCTTTCATCAAATTTTTATCAATGTTGTTCAGAAACCCCCAGGCAAGTTCAGTGTTGGCTTTTAACTCATCAAAATAGGCGGGTCCGAAGTAGCCCCATTCAATTGCTTTGGCGAGGTACTGATCCTGGCTATTACGCAATTCCCCCTGTAAAGCTTTTACAAAACCATCTATTCCGTTATCAAAGTAGTGCTCAGCTTTTGCATTTTTCCATTCGGGAAAAAGCAGGAAGGGCTTTTCTGTGCCCTCTAAAAATCCTTTGGCAACAAATTCCAGCCACATCATTGCCTGTTGGGGAGACAGCTGATTGGGATCAAGCGTAACCAGCGCATCTTTTTTTCTATAATGAAAACTGATGGGCAAATTTTGTGCCCGCAAACAGCAGTAACGGGTAAATGCCGGAAATAATTCTTTTTTAAGCTTTGAGTTTTCTTGACGTCCTATAAAGCGGTCGCCATATACATCCACGCTACCTTGAAGGTCAGCGACCGAAAGGTTCAGGTTAATCGCAATTGATCGGACGGGTTGTCCATTTCGAATGCTATCTATTTCTTCATACAAAGTTTTTGCTTTGGCAGCAATGCCATCGAAGATGATTCTTCCACGGTTACTAAGTGGAAGATGACCCTGTAGAAGCATCTCCTTGTACAGCGTATCATACTTTGAGGGTGGGTGTTGGAGAAGTTCATCCAAAATATTCTTTTCACCCAAAAATGGTAATTCAAACATTTCGGCATCCTCTAATAAGATGTCATCCTGATAAAAATAGAGTTGCCATTTTTTCTGGAGGTACCAGGTGAACGGACTCTTCATGAATTTACACAAGTCATCAAGTTCAAGGGTACTTTGATCCGGAGTTGCAGCAGGCAATGGTGTTTTTTTGGTGGGCACCCATGTTTGTAGTGGTTGCAGGTAAGAAATCAGTTGATCGGAACCACCGTTGCCGTAACGTCCGCTAAATCCATGCAGTGGATGTTGAGTAATGAAATCTTTTCTTTTTCGATAATCTGCCCCCGGAATTCCCTCGATGATATAATTGATGAGTTCATCTACCAATGCCGAGGGTGGTATGGATTGATTTTGTTTTACATCTTGTCCCAGATAGCTGATGATGAGGTGTTCCCGGGCAGAGAGCAGGGTTTCTAATAATAGGTGTTTGTCATTGTTGCGGATGTTGCGATCGCCTTTTGAAGGAAGGTGTTTCTGCATATCGAAATCAGGTCTTCTGTCTTTTCGGGGGAACTCATCATAGTTCATGCCAAGCATGGCAACAACTTTATGTGGAATACTCCGCATTGGGATGAGAGAACAAAACAGAACTCCTCCTCTGCCAAAATTCTGCTGTCGGGTGACCGATTCCAGGGATGCACTAAAGTGATGGTTGAAAACTTCATAAGACACAGCGTCAGTTACATCTTCAGCATAAGTTGCATACTGGTCAAGGTGTGCAATGAGTTCCTGGTAGTCGTCACCATCCTCTTCTTCGTTGATAGAAAAGAAGTCGGCCATCAGAAGGCGAACATAGTTGATCCACTCTCCCACTGGTCGGGATTTTTTTCTTTCCTGCAGATGAACGATGAGTTCTTTCGCCAGCGCATGCAGTCTTACCAACTCAAAAATATTATCTCCTTCAACGGTATCTAGAGGTATCAGGGTATCGCCTTCCGGGGAGTTAAAAAGTGGAGATCCGCTGATGCACCAACCATAAGCAATGCGTTGTAGTCCGTATTCCCAACTTACTAGTCGGGTGTCGTTCTCGCGTTGACCGGAGATATCACGACGAATATTGGCTGCCTGAAGGGTTTCGCGGATAAGTCTTGTATCGCTGAAGCCGAAGCGGCGACGAATGAATTTAGATTCTGCCAAGTCTATCATTTCTTCGGCATTCATGAATTCTTCCTCTAATTGGAGTAAGCGCTGAAGTTGACCAAAAAGATTTTGTCCCAGTGATATTTTTTCATCTGAGATTGTATAAGGGAATTGATAGGGGGCATTGTCGAATACTGCCTGGATATAGGGAGCGTACGCATCAATATTGGTACAAAGGACAAGTATGTCGCGAGGCGCAAATGCCTCAGGCCAGCTTTCAACTAATTGAACAAGTTCATTGTACAAAACTTCCACCTCTCTTGCCGGTGTAAAACAATTATTAATGATTAAGGATCTATCATGCAGGTCTGCGTCGTTGATTGCATGACGGTCATCTCCCCATGCATTGGTGAATATGTCTGCCTGTATTTTTTCTAACAGGGTAGTTGGGTTTTCCGGGGTTACCACCCAGTCATCATATAATTCATTGATTAATTCTTCCTGTTGGAATAGAAGTGCAAAGCTGTCTTTGATAATGGTTCCCCATCCGAGTAGGAGCGTGTTGCCCGGGCGGTTGAAATCGCCGGAAGGCATATTGAACTTATTTTTTTGCTTCCTTTTGATTTGTGCTTTTTCTGTTTCATCGTCCATCCAATAATAAAGAGGTGCCGGATTCATTAGATAGAAATGGAGTGGGATATATGCTGCCAGGGTCTTAAATAGTTCCAGGTGGAGAGGCGTAATCACGGCGATGCCGAAGAAATGCAGTCCTTTCACCCGCTCTCTGAGTAGTTGAAGTTGATCTGTGTTGGCAAGTGCTTTCTTCAGTTTATTAACAATGCCGGGTTTATCCAGTACACGGTCCTTATAATAGATATGTAGTTTTTTCCAGAGGTAGGATTGAAAATCCTTTGCGGTAGCGGCTTCGTTCCATTCGTTGATGGTACTGTGGCGGTAGATTTGATATTGATCAAAAAGATCTGCCAGTTCAACGGCAAGTGCTATCTGGCGAATGGGGTGTTGCAGGTAATATTCAGCGACACCGGGAAATGTTTGTTGGAATTCAGGCTGATTCAATTCTTTCCATAATTGCCAGCGAATCTTTTCAGCGGTAATAACGGGAGTAGCTTTTTCAGATAGCCATTCATGTAGGAGTCCGATTATATCATTGGGTGTATGGAAGGCAATGTGTGCACTGATGCCTTGTTGAACAGCTATCTGTGAGGTCAGCCATTTGTTCATCCCTTCTGTTTGGGTGATGATGTGTTGCTGTTGAAAAACATCCGGTTTTTCTTTGCCGAGGTTATCGGAAAGCAGGCGCGAAAGTTGTTCGAGTGAGTTAGATATATAAAGTTGATATGACATTCCGTTAGAGGTTATATTTCATCCATTCTGGCGCTGATACCGGATGCTCTTTCAACGCGAGTTGACGCAGCAGTTTTGAGTATTTCAAGAGAAGAAAAAATGATGGCTTGTTTTTTTGCTCGGGTAACGGCTGTATAAAGCAGTTCTCGGGTAAGAATAGGAATGGGTCCATGTTCCGGGAGGCGTACCAGCACACGATCGTATTCTGAACCCTGGCTCTTATGAATGGTCATGGCAAAAACCGTTTCTGCATGATGGATATAGTGAACGCTCACCCCACGAACTTGTCCGTTACCTGCCTCGAACCATACTTTTTTCTCATCATTGATGGTCCGTACAATACCAATGTCACCATTGACGAGGTTGAGTTGTTTGTTGTTGCGCGTAATGAGAATGGGTCTGTTTTCATAAAATCCACTGTCCGGCTGTAACAATTGTTGTTTCTTAAGCCAGTTTTCTGCCATTTGATTGCAGTCATACAGTCCTCCCTTTCCCTCTCTGATTGCACAAAGCATGCGTTGTTGTTGAAAAATTTTCAGTGCATTGCCAATATCATTGGTTAGGATGTATTGCCGATATCCATCCATAAATTCCTGTAAAACAATATCATTGGGGGGTACTATTATTTGAACTTCGGCATCGGACGGTTGGTTGAAAAAGGTTTCCAGCAAATCGGGTTGGTTGTTTAATACTGCCTGGCTGAAGCGACCTATGCCGCTGTTGATGTTGAAGCGATGGCTGTATTGCAATTCGATGATGTGTTCTGCAAGGGGGTGAGAAATTTTGGAAGAATTGGGTATCCTGCGTTCGGTGACAGGGATGAACCCGTTGAGCAGCTGGTGTGTCTCGGATGAAAAGGCGTTGATGGCTTCCGATTGATTACAGATGTCACCAAAAATGCTGCCGGCTTCTACAGATGCCAGTTGATTTTTATCGCCCAGCAGCAAGAGTCGGGTATTAGAGCCAATGGCAGAAAAAAGTTTGGCAAACATTGCTATATCAATCATTGAACATTCATCCACAATAACAAGGTCATAGGGAAGCGGCCTTTCTTCATTATAGCGGAAGTAGATGCTGTTGTTTTGGTATCCCAGTAAATGATGAAGCGTATTGGGTTTCAACTGTTTTAATAATGAGCGGATTGAAGCGGGTAGTGGCAAGATGGTATTGAGCAATGATTCTGCCATGCGGGTGGCAGCCTTTCCGGTAGGTGCTGCCAGTGCAATTCGAAGATTGGGGTGGATAGAAAGCAACAACCAAATGATTTTTGCTACCGTGGTTGTTTTGCCGGTACCCGGACCGCCGGTGATAATGGTCAGGTGTTGCATTGCTGTCATCAATGCTGCCGCCAGTTGCCAATCTGCTGCCTGATAAGGAGAAAGATTGTTCAAATCATGGGTTGCAGCTAATTCTTTCATCAGACCCTGCTGTTGTTTCAACTCAAGGAGGTACTGGTTCTTTTTGTTCTTTTCTGCGTCCAACAAGCGACGGATGTGTGCCAGTAGGGAAGATTCGTATTGGAAGTAACGATGCAGATAAAGTTTATGTCGATGAAGGATAAAGGGAGCGATGGTGGCGGCGTTTCCTACCCAGGGTTTAAGTTGTTGTAATTCCTTTTCAGCAATGAGGTTGCTACCGAAAGATGCTTCTTCTTCAGGTGCCTGGGAGTTTATTTCAATACAAATGTGCCCCTCCAGCAGTCTCTTGGCCAATAAATGCAGATAAGGTTGCAGGCGGAATTCCGGAAACGCCCTGGTAAATTGCCAAGGGAGGTCTATTGTATCGTTGTTTGCCATCATATTGAAATAAATACGGCCGCAAATTCAGCAATCACTCTGCAATCTATTTACAAACTGATATAAAAATTTTATTAAATGCCCACATTGTATTCTATACGATTAATTTCTGACATAAGAAACAGGAAAAATCCTGAAACTATGCAGTTAAATGGGTTGTTAGATAAATGATGCCAAAAGTAAGTGAGCACCGGGGACAATAAAAATATGATAAACAATAGTAATTCATCGGTTTAGTTAAGTTAAAACTCCATTATATGTCAATTGCAGCAAATCTCAACAACGGCCTGGGATGGAGAGACTTATTCTCCTCCTTTTTATTTGCGAAGGAACCACCGCCCCTGGATGCAGTTCCCGAGATCATGGTACGACCCAATTATTTGGTCGACATCCACACACATGTTTCTATGAAAATGAATATCTGGGGTAAAAAATTCTGGAATCAGCATACGCCTGTTCCCGGTGACGGCTTGTTGTCTATGCTGGGTGTTCAGGTAAATTTTCATCGGCTCCGTTGTGGAAATGTGGGGGTAATGATTGTTCCTCATGATATTCCGGTAGGTGAGATGCGGCGCAAATTCGGTGGTTTGAGCTGGGTTATTCGTTTGCTGAATCGCTGGTTTGATAAGATGGAGCATGAGGACTTCAGCAATTTTATTCAGATCAATAAAATTCTCAATCTTTTTGAAGAGCAGATTTATATCACCAACCGAAAAATTGGCAGCGAGACCTTCGTAATCGCCCGTTCATACAAGGAATTACTGGATGCCCGGGCAAAGGGGCAAATAGTTTTCATACATGCCATTGAAGGATCCCATGCACTGGGGCGTAATTTGCCAACACAACCAATCTATTTGCAGGGATGGAGGAAAAAGAACCCACAGGGCGCAAAACGATCATTGAATAAATTTTTACCCGCAGAAAATACCCATAGTCAATACATTGACAATCTTATATCACTCAAATACAGAGGGGTGTGTATGCTTACCCTTGCATATTTATTCCCCAATGAAATATCTGATTGTGTGGAAGGAATTGCCGAATTTCCTAAAGTAAATAGTTTTCATTACGAATGGAGATATGATCCTGAGGCTACAGAGATGAATAGAGGATTGACCAACTTGGGGAAGGTGGTAGTTAGAAAGATGCTGGAAATTGGAATGATCATCGATCTCATTCATACCACCGATGCAGCTCGTCGGCAAGTTTATGAATTACACGATCAATGGATGTCCGCACACCCCAACGACTGGAGGCCCCTGACTTTTTCTCATGGTGGGTCAAGGTCGTTGCATGAAAAGTACATCAAGAAGACGGGGGTATCAAAATACAGTCACCACAAATATTATGGTGCCAGCAAAGAAGATATTCTGGCAGTAGAGAGAAGTGGTGGGGTAATTGGAATCATCATGGAAAATTGGTGGCTTACCGGGGTTGACCCCCGCTTACCGGAATATGAGGGATGGGAGATGACCGGAATAGATTGTGTAATTGAAACCATCTTTGATATCAATGAGCAGACAGAGAAAAAGGATTTTAGTTGTATTTCTATCGGTACCGATTTTGATGGTTTTACAGATACGCCGCCGGATCTTTATCTTTATGAGCAGTGGGGCAATCTTTTAGACAAATTGAAGAGACGGCTAACTGAAAAACAAATTGATTTGATTTTCAGGGACAATGCCCTAAGAATGCTGGAATTGGGTTGGAAGACAATGTAATAATTTAACTTTACATGCGTTGAATGAGTAACCCCACAGGTGCCATCGGATAGACGTTTCCTGTAATATAAAGCCTATGCATTCCTGGATATTATTACATACCCATTCCGTGATTGCATTTATCATAGCTGTTACACAGCTGGGGATGACTTGGTTTTTGATAAAGAGCAGGGCCAGAATTTCTATCCGAAAATGGCTCATCCTGAATTATATAGCCTCTTCTCTTTGGTACCTTGATCAGCTGGTGCGATTTAGTTTGTATCCGGGTACGGAGGGGTCTTGGTTGTACAAATTTGAAACCATCTTAATTTATGGTCCAGTTCTGGTTGCACAGATGTTGGCCAACCTCCAGATTTATTATCAATTCATCGAGCCAAAATTCGACAATGAAAGACGTTGGGTGATGATGCTGATGGTTCCTTTTTCAATATTCTTGTTGGGGGTATTTGGATGGAATGAATTCTATAATCAAAGTGATTTATATGTATTTCAGGTAGTTTCATTTGTCTGGGGGTTCCTGTCCAATATTGCAACTTTTTTGATTGCCATTCGCAAAGCCATAGCTTTCAAACATTCGAATTACAATGCCTATAAGGCACATTTGATTTTGGCAGCGATTAGTAGTAGCTTTTTTGTTATGTCAATCATTGGTCTTCAATTCGGCCTTTACAGTGAGGTAGGATACTGGACCTATTTCATCGTTGTTTGGCTGGGCGAAATAGCGCTAATCATAACCTATCTATATTTTTCCGAGGTATTTGTAAGTTTTCAAATAAAGATTACCGGGTATAGTTTTGTTTCAGTTGTAATGGCTCTTACCGCTTTTACTTTAATTTTCTTTGCACCCGCCCTACCCGAGCAAATTGACCTGAGATTAAAGCAACAGGAAGGGTTGAGAAAAATGTTTGTGGTACTTCTTGTGGCAACCTCTATTATCATATTTTTATTGCCCCCCCTGCTAAGGATTACCCTTACCTATCCGCTGCGGCAGGTGTTGCGTGCAGTGAGAAAAGTAAACAAGGGCGACCTCAATGTTCAAGTACCTGTTGCTTTTCAAGATGAAATTGGTTTGCTCACCACCAATTTCAATAGCATGACTGCCACTTTGCGGCAGGCTCAAAGCAGACTGGAAGAGTACTCACATATTTTGGGAGAACTCTATAACAACCAACAAAAAGTACAGGAACAAACCTTAAATCATGTAAGCCAGGAAATTCATGACAATGTTGGACAGCTGCTGAGTCTAGTTAGAATGCAATTAAATCAGGTAGCTGCCATTGAGGGGAAAGAGAATCAATTGATTGCCGATGCACAGGAAAATATCAGTCGTGCCATGGGCGATCTTCGTGACATGGCAAGGGGTATGAGCAGTGACAGGATCAAGCTTCTGGGTTTGATGGCTTCAGTGGAACAGGAAGCACAGCGAATTCAGCGGAGTGGTTCCTGTGAAGTGAATTTCAAAAGTACAGGAACTGTTCAGGCAATTGATTACCAGAAAGAAATTATTCTCTTTAGGGTAATTCAGGAAAGTCTTCAAAATATATTCAAGCATGCCGGAGCAAGTCGAATTGATATTTTTTTCCAATACCAACCAGATCATTTGCGCATAGAAGTAAAAGACAATGGCAAGGGTTTTATACCTGATAAGGAGCGACGAAGTGGCGGACTTGGATTGCTGAATATGCAACACAGGGTTGAACTGACCGGAGGAAAACTGACATTTGATAGCAAGGAAGGCATTGGCACAACGATTACAATCGGCCTTCCTTTATTGTGATCATGGTTGTTTTTTACGATAAATCACTTTCCCCTCGAATATTGTTTCTAATATTGTTGCTTTTTCAACTTCCTCAATCGGTACTTCCAGCAGGTTCCTGTCAATCCTGATCATGTCTGCATATTTTCCTGCTTCCAGGGAGCCGATGAACTTATCCGCCCGCATTGCTTTCGCAGCATGCAAAGTATAAGCATAGAGCATATCTTCCAGTGATAAAGTTTGGGAACTATCCAGCACACCCTTGGGTCCCTTGCGGGTTACTGCCCTGTAGATCGCCTGAAAAGGATTTGCACTCGAAACCGGCCAGTCACTTGCCCCGGCTATAACCACTCCGGCATTTTTCAATGTCCTTGCAGGATACTGCCATTGATACAAAGAGGGATGAATGTAAGGTTGAACAATATCAATAGTAGTGGCATCTCCAAAAGCCCACAAGAGTTGAAATGCGGCTATGATTTTAAGTGAACTCATTCGAATTGCATCAGTAGGATTTACCAATTGCAAATGCGTGATGGTATGTGGTATTCCCGAATGACCGTTGGCCTTTCGCATGGCAGCAAACCCATTCAGGGTTTCAGATACTGCCCGGTCGCCGATGGCATGAACGTGCACTAACCAATTTTCTTTGTCAGCCAAAGTCGCAAAGCGGGCAAAGGAAGCGGGCTCAAACATCAGCACTCCTTTTGACGTAGTTCCTGTATAAGGGATGGAAAGTGCCGCCGTTTGAGTAGGATGTTCTACCACACCATCGGCAAATATTTTACATCCAATTACTGAAAGATTCCTGGCTGCATACTTCTTTTTCATCAATGCCAACTTGTTGAGTTGAGCTTGTGCAGGTTGGTTTGGATCGGCTACCAATGTTGTAGCAATGTGTGCGTTCAATAATCCATTGTTGCTGAGCCATCGATAGGCCTCTAAATGATGTGAACTTACCGAAGAAGCATTTCCTGCACTTGGGTCCAACCAGCCGGTGATTCCCAATCGGGCGGAATATTCCATGGCTTTTCGGCCGGCAGCTTTCAATCCCGGCTTTACCGGTATAGCTGCCTCAATGATGTTTTGTCCTTCCTCGCTGAGGAATCCCGTTGGATTCCCGTCGGAATCTTTTCCATAATAGAGTTGTTTATCAGCCGGCTGTTTGGAGAGAAATGATTTATTCAATCCTGCTCGTTCCATCATGGTGCGATTGGCCCATGAGGTATGACCGTCAGAGCCACTCAACACGAGAGCAATGTTAGAAAATATACCGCTATTGAACTTCGATGAAATCTTATCGAGTTCTGACCAGGTGGTGATGTTAATTCCATAAATCACCAACACATCTCCCGACATACCTTCTTTGTTTCGGAAGCATTTTTCAGCATACGTTACCAACTGATCAATTGTTAGGTCTTGGTCTTCCAGATTTGCAAATAATAGATTATTGCCACCTGAAAGTGCATGCATGTGTGCATCGATGAATCCCGGGGCAATGAATCCACCCTCACAATTGATCAGGGTACCCTTCCCCTTGAGTTTTTTTCTCAATTGCTGTTCTGTTCCTACCGCCAGAATCTTTTTTCCGGATATTGCAATGGCTGTTGCAAAGGGGGCCGACCTGTTTGCAGTAAAAATCTTGGCATTATAATAAAGTGTCCACTGGCCGAAAGCGAATGAAGGAACAAGAGACGCCAACGCAAATAGGCGAAAAAGTATGGCTGTTTTCATGACTTAAATATCCGAAATATCAAACGCAAAGTCGAAAAAAACTGTCGGAAATCCTTGTCAAATCATGAGGCATTTTCAGTAAATTGCAGTTACTACTTATCTACTCATTTTATGAAGAAGTTTTGTTCTTTTTCCTCCCTTACCTTTTTTCTTCTCCTGCTCTTTGGATGCTCGCAACGAGCATACCACCAACACGATGATTCATTCGATTTGACCAGCGTATCTTCCTATTCATGGGCAGAGGGGGATGATGATAAGAATTATGAAACCAAGAGAAGCAATCTCAATAGCATAAGAGACACAAAAATTAAAAGAACCATAGACAAGTATCTTCAGGAACATGGTTGGAAAATCAACAATACCAGTCCTGACGTCTATCTGGTATTTGATGTCGTCATTGACCAATCTCGTCAGAATGTGAGTGTACCGGCTTATACACAGCCCATGACACGATGGTATTATAATCCCGCCGCCCGCAGATGGGTGCCCATCTATTATTCCCCTAATTTAATTGGGTTCAATTCAGCTTCACGTCAGGTGCGGGAGGGAACACTTACCCTAAGTATGATGAATCCTACCACAGATAAAGCCATCTGGCAGGGCTGGACTACCTCGGAAATCTTTGGTAAAAAAATATCTGATGAAAAAATTGACCGGGACGTGAAAGCCATCATTAAAGAGCTGAAAAAATATTGATCCCAACCATACAAATTAAAAATCAAGCAACCATGCGGTCCGGTTTTCAATATTTCCTTGCTTCCATATTTTTTTTATTTTCTTGTAGGCAAGAGGAAACTTTTGCTCCCCGATTTACCCTGCAAGCGGCTCCTCGTGTTACATTCAATTCTTTTGTTGATTGTAACATGGCTGAAGCATGGATTGGCGATACGTTTCGCATCTTCCCCGGGAAATATGGTGAAGATCCTTTATGGGGATATGCACGTGATCTTAAATATGCCGATGGATTGAATCCTGAGGAAGTTTTCTCACATACCAGAGATAAGTTTACCAATCCTTCCATGCCGCTCAATGCACCCATTGGTCAACCCGGTCTGCATGGTGCTGTATGGTTTGAGACAGTATATCAGGATAAGAAGGATCCATCCGGAAAAACGCTCTATGGAATCTATCACAATGAAAATTATCCGGAGACGCTGCCTTTTGATAGTGTAA
>Ga0172372_10009458_pt1 | contig 12674 bp, 8 predicted proteins | sample LakKiv5m_2_FD_114544 | JGI IMG/M metagenome (GOLD analysis project Ga0172372, IMG submission 114544) | Freshwater microbial communities from Kabuno Bay, South-Kivu, Congo - kab_092012_9.5m | ecosystem: Environmental > Aquatic > Freshwater > Lake | place: Democratic Republic of the Congo...
CCATACTCTACAGGTTCAACATTTAATGCAACAATTGACGGAATATCGGTTTGTGTTACATATGTTAGTAACATACTTGCATCCCCTACGAATGTTTTAAATTCAATAGATAGTGGAAATTTATTTGAGTGTAGATTTTGTGTTCCAATTCCATCTCAAACTCCAACAACAACATCAACAATCACCCCATCAGTAACCGCGACTATAACATCAACACCAACAACCACAAGTTGTTTGAACACATTAATCGATTATAGTTTTAATGGAGGATTAGGTGTCTCAGGTGGTAATGTATATGATTCAGTTATTCTTAGTGATGGTAGGACAGTAATTGCCGGTGATTTTAGTTCATATAGAAGTTCAACACCATTAAGTTCAATTTTTATAATTAACGATAATGGTTCAATAGATACAACATTTTCAGTTTCAACTACCGCAATGACATCATCAATCACATCAATTTGTGTAGATGAATTAAATCAATCAATATATTGTAATTCGGGACCTGGATTCATTACAAAATTAAATTTCAACGGTTCCGTTGATTCATCATTTGAGACAAATAAAGGAACTGGTTTTAATTCTCAACCGAATAAATTAAAATTGATTAACACTACTTCCGGATACACAGATATTTTCGCAGTAGGTGGATTTTCAAATTATAACAGTAGTACTCCGTTTTTCAATTATGCGATTCCTATTAATATTTCAGGAAATGTATCTTCTAATTTCTCAGGTCTAACAATATTTGACGATGTAATTAGAGATGTTGAAGTTGATAGTAATAATGATTTAATTTTAGTTGGGGACTTTATTGGGTATAATTTTAACACTAGTAAAGGTATCGTAAAATTAGATAGATACGGTAACTTTGTTACTAATTTTAGTGGAGCAACAATTGGATTTGATAATTCAGTAACTAAAGTAATATTAGATTCTAATGATAATATATATTGTATTGGTAGTTTTAATTCATACAGTGGGACATATTCCAATGAAATAATTAAATTAACAAGTAATGGACTAATCTCTCAAAATTTCACTTGTGTCGACACTAATAACAGTATTACCACCGCTAAATTCAATGTAAATGAAACTAAACTATACTTAGGTGGTAATTTTTCAGGTTCTACGGTCGCTTCTTATGGTTTTGGTAATATAGTCGCAATTAATACAGATAATTCAATTGACTACTCATTTGCTACTATACCAGGATTTAATCTTCAAGTAACTAATTTGAATGTTAAAAACAATGATAGAATTTTAGTTTTCGGTGATTTTACATCATACAACTCATTTAGCCCATTATATGGTGTGACACAATTATACCCTTGTCAAATACCTGTCACCCCATCTATAACACCGTCAAATTCACCTACCCCATCTATAACACCAACAATAAGCATAACACCTTCAATTACACCATCTAACACTGTAACACCAAGCCAAACTGCAACTAATACACCAACACCTTCAAATACCGCAACTAATACACCAACTCCAAGTCAAACTGCGAGTAATACGGTAACTCCAACAATAACAAACAGTCAGACTAATACCCCAACAACAACTAACACTAATACACCAACACCAAGTCAAACCGCAACTAATACACCAACTAATTCTGTTACTCCAACTAATACCCCAACAAATACTATAACACCTTCAATAACACCAACAATACCATGTTATTTTAGTAGTTATAATAACGGATTATATGCAGGAAGATTCTCATTAACAGGTGGTACTTCTTCAACTTTACCAGTAACTGTATTCTGTGATGGAGTATATTCAATTTCAAGTAACGCATATGCTAGTTGGGATATATTACCTTACACATTAGTAAGTGGTCAAACTTACCATGTTGACGCTCAATTTGATACTGTAAATACAAATCCTAATATATACTTTGAGTTTTGGTTTGGTACTGATAACTACTATCCAGGTGTTAGTGGTGTTACAGGTCATTGGGAAATTCAACCTGATTCAACATCATTAAAACAAACTAATTTAGTATGGAACCCATCAGGGGTAACAACTCCAGATATTTATTTTAGATTGAAAAATCAATTACCATCAAACAGTGGTTACTCAGGTAATGTCACATTCAATTTTGGATTAGTTGATTCAAACTGTTTTACAACACCTACCCCGACAAATACTCAGACCCCTTCAATCACACCAAGTATAACCCCAACACTTACCATGACACCGTCCTCACCAATACCAGCAGGAACAATATCAACAACAACTTGGACGGGTGATACGAGTCCAACTCAATTTGAATCAATAGATTATGACACACTAAACTCTCTATTCTATGTTGGTGGGTCATTTATTACTTTTGATGGTAATTCAACTAATAATAGTGTTTTATTTGATGCGAATGGTAATTACGATTCAAGTCCTTTAGGTCCTAATAATTCTATTTATAGTGTTACCCAATACACGGGTGACACATTCTTACTTGGTGGTTATTTCTCATCTTACAATGCTACAACTCAACATTTGATTGCGTTAGTTGATAGTAACGGTTATACTTTAGAAAATGCAGTATTTAACTCTCCTTATCCAAACTTTGGTGGAACCGCATTTTTAAGAAAAGTAGTTAAACTATCTGATAATAAAGTTCTCGCATCATTTGCTAAAAACACTCCAGGTTCCTCGTTATTTAAACATGGCACAAATGGTTCGTTTGATGGTTCATTCTTAACAGGTTCAACTGAAGTTGGGGGTATTATATATGACTTTACTCCGTCACCAAATGAATCTCAATATATATTAGTTGGTGATTTCACACAGTATAGTGGTGTTTCATCTAATCAGATTGTTTCATTAAATTCTGGTGGTACCGTTAATCAGTCATCGTTCACAGGTTCAATAGATACCGGTATTGGTCAACAAATTATAGTTACTAATGATTCCAAATATTTAATTGGTGGTACATTGACCTCATATAACTCAACTTCAATTAATCAGTTAGTTAAAATAGATATAGACGGTACAATTGATACATCATTTAGCGCTAGAACATTTACTTCCCTAACCACTATTACATTAATTAGACAATTATCAGATAATCGATATGCAATATTTGGAGGGTTTAATGGTTACGATTCTCAAACCACTTATGGGTTTGTAGTATTAAACACTGATGGTTCATTAGATACTTCAATTAATTACTTCACATCTGGTTGGGTTGGTGGGTATCCCTCGGACATGTACGAAGATAATGACGGAATAATTGTTGTAGGTAACTTTACATCAATTAATGGAGTTACAAGAAGAGGAACTGTTAAAATATTCTTATAATAAAAAAGGTCTCAAATTTGAGACCTTAAATTTTTAGTTTTACTTACTTCTATTTTGAATTAATGTAACTTAATACTACAGTATAAGCATCAGTCATATCAAAATTTTCTTTTTTTAGTGTGTTATTTCTTGTATACATCCACTTTATTTGGGGTTCTCTTTTAGCCACGAGTTCCCATATAATTTGTTTTTTATCGCAATCTTTTGGATATCCTCCAAATAAAACAAATTTACCTTTTTCATTCTTTTGGACTAATTCAGGAAATGCTAATTTTCTAGACTCGTATGTTGACACATAATCAGGAACAATACCTAACACATCATATACTTGTTTAGTAATTAATGTGTTGTATCGTAACAAAGTTCCAATAGTGTAAGCATTATTACTATTAAGTAATGGTTCCTCAATAACAACTCTTACAATACCTAAACCTTTATATTCTTCTAGTTTCTTTTTGAATAATTCAGATTTTAAAATCATTTCTTCAATTTTATTATCTGTAGTTGGTTTTGGTCTCGGAGATATGTGTGTTAATTCTAACAAATCTCTTGATGATAGGTCAAATAATGCCCATCCGATTGTCTTTGTTGAGACATCTAATCCTAAAACTTTAGGTGAATTTTTAATACTTTTTGCCATAACTTAATCTAAATTAAGTTGATATTACAAAATAGTAAATATAATTAAAAATCTAATTTAATCGCAAATTGTTGCGTATTAATTCTTTCAATAGGATATTGTAGTTTAGATAATACTAATAAATTTTTATTTTCATCATATAAACCTACTTCAGTCATAAACTTAGAACCTGAGGAATATGATGGATTTGAAGAATTAATTAGTTGATTTTGAGGTAAATTTATCAAATATCTCATAGTATAAATAGTTGCAGTTATGTCAGTTTCTAATCTACCATAAAAAGCATACTCGTCTCCAAATCCTATTTTTTGTGTATCATTTTTTGTGGGTAATGATAAGTAAGTACTTAAATCATATATGTCCGCTTCATTCTCAAGCCCATCTAGAGTTATTTTAAATGACAAATCCACTAATCCTTGTACAACTATTGAGTCGTTCGTTAAATTATAATAACCATTATCAATTAAGTACTGAGTAAAATCTATTTTAGACCATTCCCCGTTATTAACTTTAAACAGTATGAAAAATTTATTAAAAGAAAATCCAATACCTGTTTCAGTATTTATATATGGAAATTCATCTTTAAAACTCACATTAACATCGTACCCATCAGAACCAGTTGAACACTCAATACTCGGCGCCACTATCTTACTAATATAATTACAGTGTAATGAGTTCCAAGGCCCATCAAGTAAATAACTTACATACATAACATTACTATTAGAATTATTACCAAAAATAATTCCATTACCAGTTGAGTTGTCAGCCTGAACTGTTGTTAATTTTGGAGCGGGTAATGTAAAGTTTCTATTTGATGCATATGACATAGCAGCAATTAATTCAGGGTCATCAATTACAATTATTTTATCGTCAGGGAAAACTTTACCAACTCTATTAGGAATTCCTTCAGAAGTTGCGTTAGTATCCCATAAATGATAATATCTAATTCCAGGATTATTCATTGATAATGACTTTGTTGACTGTATATAGTGTGGGGTCATTAAATCATATTCGGAAAATCCTGGTGGGTCAATATATAAATCCAATCCTTTAGTGTTAATGAATTCATTTTTATGCCACATAATCCATGGTAAAGAAAGTTTGAAATTACTACCTCTTCCAATATTTTGAGTTCCTTTACCTGATGGTTCATCCGCGAATTTTTCACCATAAAAGTTCAATATACTATTATTAGTATAATGTATAATTGCAATTGCTTGTTGGTCTTCGGGTTCTATCGATATTTTTTCTCCCGCCGAATTGTAATAAAAAGTATCAGTAGTTCCAGTATATATTGTATCACCACTTGTTGATTGGAATACTTGACCTTCGCTTGACATATATCCATAATATTCTTTTGTCCCAATGTATCCTTTCGAGTTAAAATCTGTATATCCTTTATATATTGAACTATTTAACCCTATTGGATTTTGACTCCATACAATATTCATATTCCAAATATTTACAAAACCGTCATTTGGAGTACACAGTGATTCATAATTGATTACACTTTCTGACCAATAATTAATCGGAGTTGGTACATCGTATCCCCTAAAATCTGAAGGAATAATAAAGGCTTTAGCAAAACCTCCAGGATAGTTCAAATCTTGTAAGTCAGGTAATGGTCTGTCCAAATTTAGGTTTAAACCATTTATACTAAGTATTTTATAAAATAAAACAGGATATCTAGAATCAAAACATCCACATCCAATAGGGTAATGTGGGTCTGGTTGTACCCATAAAATAAGGTAATCACCCGCATTGTATTGACCGTTTTGTCGGTAAAAACAATTAGAGTCATTAATTAATGTAACAAACGCATTTGTACCATTAAACTGAGATAGACTAACTTTATAAAATGAGTTTTTAACCCACTGTACTGAGTAGTACGGCATATAACAATCGTTATCTGTATCCGCACTAAAAAAACCAAGAGGTGTTGCAGTATTATAAACACTTTCAATATCTGTTAAATTTTGTGGAATACCGTAAGTAATTCCTGAAGTACCATATAAATAATAAGGATATTTCACATCGTTTTTGGTTGATTCAGGAACTCCAGCATTATTTTGACCATTAAATGGTGGCTCTAAAACAAAAGAATCCACTTGATTATAAGTTGATGGTAGCGCTGAATAGTTTACTTCACTATCTCCAACTTGAAAGTATTTTATATTAAAGTTACCTTCAGCTATTTTTCTTCTACCAACATCGGTTAGTCTTGTGATTATTAACCCTTCACTATTTTTAATTATATATCCCATTATTGTTTTTTTTAAGGTATTATTATATTGTTAGCACATACGCTATTTCCTCCAGACCCAACAATTGTCCATTGATTTGGTGTTTGCGGGTTATTGGTTATTGTTTGATTTTTAATTTTTGTAAAAGTAATATAACTTAAAGAAGGTTCAAAATAAGGTGAAGGGTATTGGTAACATTGGCTAGGTCCGGTCATAATGAAGTCATCCCCTAAAGTACAACTTATATTATAATCAACTTGTTCATAACATCCACTTTGATTTGTTGCAATAATGTTTGTACTTGAATATTGGAATGTAACCTGAACTTGTATATTTTGTAAATTTTGAATGTTGGTTATTTGGTTAGTTGGGTTTATTGTGTAAATTGTCGCTTGTGATTTAGTTCTTTTAGGACATCCAACATTGGGGTCTTGTTCCTCAGGTGTACTGAATGTATCTACCACTTGTAACGAAAGTGATGATGTTATATCAGTACCGGCTTTAAATACTTTTAAATTAGTATATGTAGCATTAATATTTGATGTTGACTCGGGTGTTTTTTTATAAATACTAATTTGTATACTAAAATTACTAGTCGATATTTGATTACCTGTTGGTATCCCTGTGAAATATCCATTCAAAATACCTTTATAACTTTGTGTTCCCCCACCTATTATAGTTATTGGTTGGCTCGCGTAACAAGTGACGAAATTTACCGTTGATACTGTTGAATTTGAGACTGTTACTGATGGAGCCTGTGCTAAGGTTAATGTGTTACCAACATTGTCTACTACCACTCCTTTATATGTCCCAGCTCCAACATTATTAAAAATAGGTGTGTTTTGGCTTCCCTGTGATATATTATTTAAATATAAAGTATATTGATATGGTGGAGCTCCATTTTGTATAGTACCGAAAGTAATTGTACCGTCAGGAGGAGTCGCTAAAGGACAGGAAGCCGTACTTGTTAAAGAATATGAAAGAGGACAATTACCTGATGACATAGTTTTATTACCTGTAAAAAAAGTAGTACCGGCCTGTGAGGTATAAGTACCTGTTGGTTGGTTGTTACCTGTTTGTTGTGAAAATTGAACCGAATACGCTGGAGTACATGTTACGGGCACGCTCCATAAATTTGTTTGAGTATACGCGCTTGTTTTCCAATTATTTGTGGTTGTTTCGTATCTTAAAGTAATTGGGATTGCAACACCAATAGTTGGATGGGTAGTACTTAAATATATTGGTCTGTAATTATATAAAGTACTTTGTTTTGTAAAAGTTAAAGAATATGTCTGATTACAATAAAGAATAGTTAAACAAATAGTATTCGGGTATGTTAATTGAGCGGCGTCATTAACTGTACAAGTAACCGATTCATTTTGTTGTTCACCTAAGGCAACACTTCCACTATCAATAATATTAACAGTATAGGTGTTTGCGGACAAATTTGGATAGGTTTTAGTACCACTCTGTAGTGTTGAAAATGTAGGTGTACCGACCATATTTAAAAGATATGGTGGAGTGCCTCCGTTTACAGAGACAGTCATTGAACCTGTAGGACTACCGTAAAAAGTAGTATTAGTTGTGGAACATGTTGCATTTAGTTGTGTTGGTGGTGTGTTCAAAATACAAGTAACACTCTCAGTAAAATCACCATCAGAGTCTGTTACAGTAATAAAATAAGAATTTTCACCAGCATTATTTAATAAAGTAAATAATCCAGAATTTTGTGAATTATAAGTTATTGAACCTTGTGAAAAACCAATAGTCATAGATATACTATAAGGAGGAGTTCCTCCTTGGATATTTATTTTAACTATTCCGTTATTACCTCCATTGGTTGACGGGCTTGTTGATTGACATGTCACTGTCAATGGAGTTAAAGTTATACATCCGCATTCATTTGTGGTAACAACCGCACCTGAACCAAGTTCAAATGATGTAACAACTGTGGTATTTTCACAATTAATATCATAATTGTCAAGTATTTCATTACATGTTGGGTAATTAACTCCAGAACTCCAATTAAAGGTTTGTGGGGCGTAATTTAGAGGAGGCATTTCAACATATGTTCCAATTAAATAATCTCCTTGTATTGTTTGAATATACCATGACTCTCCGACATTAACATATGCCGGAATATCCTCAACTATAAAATATTCAAACTCGTTACAACAATTTTTAAAACCATACTGCATATACTATAAATAATAAAAAAAAAATTTTTTGTCTGTATGATTAAATATATTTTTTATACAGGTGTTGCGGTGGGTGTCACTGAGGGAGTAGGTGTTATACATCCATATTTCTGAAATGATTGGCAATTATTACCATCAATTATTTTAATAATTAAATCATTCACATTAATTAATATTTGAGGTAGTTCAACACTTACAGGTAATTCATTAATACCACCAATAGTTGTAGAGAATATACAAGTAGTTAATCTACTATCACATAAATAGACTTGAAATGGTGGAGTTCCGTTTATGTTTTGAACTGTAATTAATGACATATATTATAAATACAAAATCTTATTTATTTTACAATCAAGTTATAGGTATTAATTTAATTGTCTATAGTAAATAACTGACCCAGCTTTAATTGTTATACCAGAACCAGCAACTTCAGATGCTACTCTACCAATCAATGTTCCATTAGTAGAAAATGTTGCAATTCCTTCTATATAACCCATACCACCTGTTAATGGTGTTGTTGCGTTAGTGGTTGCGGGTAAGTTATAAGTTGCGTTCCAATAAGCCGCCGCACTAGTTGTTGATGCAATTAATAGTGTATAATATGATAAATCAGAAGTTGTTGGACCATTTATTGTGACACGATGTCCTGTTGCTGTGGCCGCAGGTGTTACTATAAATTGAAAACGAAACCAATAAGTTTTACCATTAGTGACCGGAAAACTATATCCTGTAATATCTTCTAAAGTATTTGCAACTGCGTTACTATTTGTATAATCTGTTCCTAATATTACTGTAGTAAATCCTGAAGTTAATGGTATTGACTGATACTCAACTGATATTTTATTTGACCCAAAACAATCTAAAACTTTAAATCCTATCCCTGATTGATACTCAACTTTTTCACCAGGTAATAAAGTTGCAACATTTATTTCATAAGTCGTACCATTATCATTAAATAAAAATGTAACAGTTGCCGAAGATGTGTCCGCATTATACACATTCAAATATTCAACATTTCTTTGTGTGGATGATGATGGACTTCCGACTAAATCAACTGATGTTGTATTATTAGTTAAAACTACATTTCTTGATGGTGTTATACCTGTTGTAGTGGTATCTCTAAAAACGGAATAACAATGTAGTTGGTTAGTGGAAGCAATACCGCTTAATTTGACTTGTATCTTATCCGTCGTTTGTGTTAAAATAATCATAGTTTAAGCAACTTTGTAAAAAAATATTATAGTACCCGCCTTTAGTGTTATTGTTGATGGTGAGGTTAATTCGGGGGCGAACCACAACCTTATAAAATCATCATTACCTGCTCTATAAAATCCACGCATAATAACGTGATTTGCAGTTGTTGCAGGACTACTAGCGTCATATGTTGATGGTACCGTTAACGGGTTTGTAATAGCATATGCCGTTGTAAATGTTGAAGTAGTTAATCCCTTCCAATAATAATACCCAGTAAGATTCCCAATATCTCCAATTAAATTAAATCTGGCTCCGTTGGTTGTTGATGATGTATCATAAAATGCTAATAGGTCAAACGCATATAAACCATCGGATTCAACTGGAAATCCAAATACTGTTGAGTCAATTGGTACAAATGCTCCCGCTTGACTAGGTGAAAATGTAATATCTCTATCTAAAACAGAAACACTCTGAAAAGAATTTGTAGGAACTATTATTTGAGTATTATTAGTTTTTAATGTACCAATATTAGATAAAACTTTAAATCCATTTTTATCAGAATATTCTAATCTGTCTGATGGTTGTAATATTACTTTTTGTAATGTGTAAGATGTACCATTGTCATAAAATACTATTGAAACGTCTATAGGTTCAGTGTCCGTATTATTTATGTTTATATATTCAACCAATCGTTGGGTTGAAGATGATGGAGACGAAACCAAATCTATGGTTGTGTTACCTGATGATGAAATTGTATATCCAATTGGGGATATTGATGTTGTGGTTGTATCTCTATATGCAACATAACAATTAACATCATTTGTTGTAATCGCGAGAGGTATGTATAATTGTAATTTATCTGTAGTGTTACTTAATGTTATCATCTTTATACAATTAAATTAATATTTGTGAGGTATTCCTCATCACAACAAATGCCATGTTCCTCATTATTAAGTAAATGATAAGTCAAACCATCTACTAACCATATAGTATATTCACTTCCGTTTATTACAAATTTATCACCTATATTATACATAATCTTACTAAGTTAATTTTTGATAAAATACTACTGAACCTGCCTTTGCGGTTACGGACGATATGTTTTCACTCCGAGCACTTGCAACAACATCACCAGATTCCGTAGTGTCAATAATACCTTCTATAAATCCAATACCTCTAGTTGCGTTATTTGCGGTTACCGTGCCTGTATTGTATGTAGACACTCCATTGTTATATTGTGCAAGAGTTGATGACCCTGCGTAAAATGAATAGTACATTAAATTACTAAAAGTCGGTCCATTAATTGACCAAGCATGACCAACCGTAGTTGCTTGGGATGTTGTTACAATATCAAACTTAAACCAATATCTTTTGTTTGCCAAAACTGGAAAACTTAATCCTGTCATATCAGTAAATGTTGTACCATTCATTGATACATCCCCGCCTATCATAGTGTGTTGTATTTCAGTTGAGAATGGACTACCTATCGCATTTGGTGTTGTTTTAAATGACCCGTTAGATGCAAAAACTTTAAAACCTTCTCCTTGTTGGTATTCTAATCTTTCACCTGAAGATAAGGTCATTGTGATTAATTTATATGTGGTGGATGTAGTATATAGATTTATTGTGACAATTGAGGAAACAGTGTCTGAATTATAAACACTTAAATAACTAACTAATCTTTGTGTTGAAGATGAGGGACTTGTTACTAAATCTACTGCAGTTGTGTTATTAGTGACTAAGGCATTTCTACCTGGTGTCACACTAGTTGTCGTTGTGTCTATATACGACACAAAACATTTTAGTTGGTTAGTTGTTACTGAACTTCCTAACACTACCTGTACTTTATCTGATGTTGTTGATAATATAATCATAATTTATGTACTTAAAAACGCAACCATTTGTACTTGTTGAAATGTTAGTCCTCCTCCACCTGTGGATGTGATAGTGTAATTACCGTTTCCATTATTTGTTATTGTAACATTACTTCCTTGTGTTAATCCACTTATTGGTAAGTTTTGATATGTCGTTGCGGATATTGTACTTGCAGTTAAACCTCCACTAAAATCAACTGTATTTGTAAAATTAGTTGTGCCGGTAACATTAATACCTTCTGTTAAATTTAAAGGTGTTAAGATTGTAACAGGAGAACACCCACTAATTGCAGAGGTATAAAATGTTCCAAAACAATTTGATGATGAACTTCCTGGTAGATTTTGATAGGTTGTTGCGGAGATTGTTGAAGCTGTTAATCCGCCTGTAATTCTTGTTGTCCCATTAACATCTAAGGTTGTTTCAGGTGTTATTTGATTAATACCAACTAACTTAGAAGATATATCTCCAAATATTGTATCACCAATATTTAATCTATTACTTGACGATGTATCACCATAACCTGCGGCGTATCCTATAAAAATATTACCATTACCGTCATTATAATAACCAGACGAGTAACCTAAATAAACATTATTTCCACCTTGATTACTATATCCAGCCGAATAACCTAAAACAGTATTACGATTACCACTAGTATTATTATACAAGGATTCACCCCCTATTGCAACATTACCACTAGCGTCGTTATTAAAAAGTGACGCTTGATATCCAATTGCAATATTATCACTACCACTATCATTATAAGTTAATGCCCCAGTACTACCTATCGCAATGTTATTAATTCCTGTGGTATTACTTCTTAAAGCTTTGTCGCCAATACCAATATTACCTGAACCTGTACTATTAGATAACACACCTCTTGTACCAATCGCAATTTCTCCACCACCACTACCCCAAGCGCTATAGTCAAAATTAGTTCCAAATGCCAAACTACCTCCAGCATCACGAATATATAGAGCATCAATTGTAATTCCTTGGTTACCTGTTTGAATTGATAAGGTTTCACTATATAATGGCGTGGTGGTTGCAATCCCTATAAACCCACCTGTATCATAAATTTGACTATCAACCAAACCTACAAGACTACCATCCCATTTTGTTACATAATCTTGAGTACCAGTTCCACTCACACTTTGTGGTAAATTCTGATAAGTTGTTGCGGATATTGTATTTGCACTTAAACCATTTGTA
>Ga0172372_10009459_pt1 | contig 12674 bp, 13 predicted proteins | sample LakKiv5m_2_FD_114544 | JGI IMG/M metagenome (GOLD analysis project Ga0172372, IMG submission 114544) | Freshwater microbial communities from Kabuno Bay, South-Kivu, Congo - kab_092012_9.5m | ecosystem: Environmental > Aquatic > Freshwater > Lake | place: Democratic Republic of the Congo...
CCTCCCTCCCTCCAAACCCCCCCCGCGCGTCCGAAAAAAGGGGGAGGGTTTAAGGAAAACCGGTGTTTTCCCCTAGAGGATGTACAGCGGATCCGCCGACGGATACACTTCCGCTGTAAAATCAATATCATATCCTTTGACACGCACCAGATTACCTGTATAAATCTCATCACAACCCGTTCCATCATTACACGTTCTCCTCTTGTGTTCCACTGGGAGCTTCATTGGATGATATCCATCGGTGCTCGTATAGTAATGATACCGCGGGGCTCCGGGATGTGTTTGACGGCCAATGAGCGGGAGTATAATCTGTCCTCCTTTCTTCCCCCGTTCTTCTCCAAGGAGAACTCCCACTTGTTGATATGGCATAGGTAATCCGCGAGTAGGCAAATAAAGAGGTTTCGCAGGAGGGTTCTGTAGGAGGTGATCATTCTCATACAAAAATGGTGAATCCTGGGGAGGGGAAATAACTTGAACGACTGTGCGGGATGGTCGTGTTGGTTGAGGAGGTGGGAGTGTTAGAGATGGGAGTGTAAGGGATGATGTTGATGGCGGTGGCGGTGAAATAGAGACTGAACTCCCACTGGATGTTGTATAGGACATCGCTGTAAGTCCCACAAATACTCCCAAAAAGAGTGCCCCCACCATTATCAAGAATGTATAATCCTCCCTTCCTTTTCCAACTTGAAGAATGCGTTTTGCTACCATTCTGCTGGCTTCTATTTCATCGAGTAAAATCTATCCAAGGATACTGATACTGGGTCCATATGTAAACCGCTCATCGGGAGACATTATTGGGACCAGTCCAAGTCTTTTCGCAACTGCTCCTACATAGTTTGGACTCAGGTCTCGTATAACCCTCCCACCGGAGCCTCCCGCGGGTTTGAAAGGAGCATCTCCCTCGGTGGGGGTGTTTGGTGATTGGGTAGAGGGATGAGGGCTCCCAAGTTTCTTGAAAACAAGGCTCCCGGCGTGGGAGTCGTGAACGCGATCCAGAACCAGTCCAGCAACCGCCCCAACAACAATCGCCACTAACACTCCCCCTTCCCCCATCAATCCTCCCAAGGCTCCCGGGAGTAGGAAAAGGAGTATCCTCCCTACAAAGGTATCCACTAGAGCAATCACCTTATCAGGAATGACATCTAAAAGGAGCCCTCCTGTTATAATAAGGAATACCAATACGAAGATCGTTGTCTCCATCTAAATCTCTCCTTGAAAACTTCCCTCGTACAATAACATTCATACAAATAAAAATGTCATCAACAGTCCCCCCCAAAACTGTTGAAACAACTCGCGGATATGGTGTCCTGAAATCATCAATGACCCCCAAGGAACTCGTCCAGCTGAAAAAAGAGCTCACTGTTCGCCCATTTGTTCCTCCGGGTGCCCCAGTAAAACCAACTCCATTTCCAGTATTTGCCGAAAGTCCTCTCCGCATTTGGATCCCGAGGGCGTGGGGCAGGGAGCGTTTTGGACTTCCAGTAGAATGTCGTGTATCTCCTGGGGAAGACCGACGCGAGGGTCTGCGGTTCCCAGGGGATTTGCGGGAGCATCAAAAGACACTCCTAAAGGATTGGGCGGGGGTTGTCGCCTCTCCTCACCCAGAAGGTCGCATCCTTACAGTTCCGTGTGGATATGGAAAAACAGTCATGTCCCTTTGGTGTGCGGCACAGGTGGGTCGCAAGACAATGGTGGTGGTTCACAAGGAGTTCCTAATGAATCAGTTTCGTGATGAAATCCATCGGTTCCTCCCGGGAGCAAAGATTGGGAAAATCCAGGGAGATACGGTGGATGTGGAAGACCGCGATATTGTTCTTGTAATGCTACAGAGTTTGATTGCTCGGGACTATCCTCCGTCGGTGTTTGAAGGGTTTGGGATGGTGATTTTTGATGAATGTCATCACTTGGCCGCCGAGGTATTCAGTAGGACACTCCTAATGTTGGGATTTTGGCGGATCCTTGGATTATCAGCTACGCCGAATCGCAAGGATAATCTCAGCAATGTCTTCCATTGGCATATTGGGGGATTTCTGGCAAAAGTGGAGGAACGCAAAAAGGAAACAGTCAAAATCTGGTGCTTACGTCATCGGGTTCCTCCTAGGGATGAAGCGTATTTGGAGGAACCAAAAATGATGAATGACCACGTGAGCCTCCCAAAACTGATTACGCGGGTGACTGACCGAGGAGACCGAACCGCGATTTTGCTAGAGATTACTAAGCAGTTTGTCCAGAGAGAGGGACGACGGGTTCTTGTATTGAGTGACCGGAAAAGTCAGTTGAAATGGTTCTACGAAACCCTCAAGGCGATTCCCGAGTTTGCCGATGATGTGGGATATTACATTGGAGGAATGAAGCAGAAAGATCTGGAGATTTCAGCGACAAAGCACGTAGTTCTGGGAACATTCGCAATGGCGTCAGAGGGAATGAATATTCCAGCATTGGATACATTGGTTATGGCAAGTCCAAAGTCAGATATCGTACAGTCCGTTGGACGGATTCTACGAAAACGGGCGGAAGACCGACACGTGGTTCCGCTGGTGGTAGATGTAGTTGACCCACATCCATCACTGAGCCGGCAGTTTAAACGGCGAAAGGCAGTCTACCGCAAATACGAGTATGATATCGTGGAGGGGGAGTGGGATGCCAAGACGAGGGAGTTTAAGACATTGAAGGAAATCAAAGCGGGGGGAGGGGGAGGGATGGGAGGTGGTGGTTTGATGGGATTTGCTGATATGGGTGGAGATGACGGGAGTGATGATGAGATTTGGAGTTCATCATCGGGGGAAGAGTCAGTAAAAGGCAAAAATCCTAGAAAAATGAAAGAGGATGAAAAGTGTCTACTTATGGATTAGTGGCGACATTTTCGCAGGTGGAAACCGGAACAATATCTGCGCGGGCGGATCCGTGAGGACCAACGAAATCTCCTTCTAGGGGGGCAAAACCGTATCCACGTCCACTTTGAACCGCGTACCGGCGTTTGTGGGTCCGGTGATGTTTCCGTCCACGGGGCTTCCGGGGGGTATGATGATGTTTCTTACCTCCTCTCCGCTGATGTTTTCGGGACTTTCCTTTCTCTTTCCCTTTTCCACTTCGGCTGTGTCTTTTAGTGGAAGAGGAACGTCCAGTTCCAGTTTGAACGCGGGTCTCGGTGCTGTAGGCATCAGTGGTCCCCTCGGCACCCGTCATAAACAGACTGTGTCCCTCAAGAGGGACACCTGCCGAAGTCATGATAGGCTCATCAACTTTCGTTTCAACAAATCCCGGCATTCTCTCTACTAATAGACTTTGTAAAAATGAATAAAGGGGGATTTGTTATTTGTTATTTGTTGATGACTAAAATCAAACGCATACAGCAGATCCATCCGCATAAGGCTCCAAGTTATCGTGTCCTGGGACACTTCGGCAAACTACGGGTGTTCCATCCTCCAACGACGCCAACCATAGAGACATTTGAAGTGTCCGTACACAGGCCCTCCCTGATGATTTACCACTAACAGGGTCAATCAAGTTGTACTGATCAGGTTCTCCTTCACGAATCTTGTAGATTTTCCTGACAAAACTATTCGCAACCCCTGGTGTGATTGTACCAGTACATACATCTGTGCCAGCACCAGTTCCAGCAACAGTGCCACTTACAATCTCCCCGCGTAGACCGAGGAAGAATGTCTCTTGGGTGATGCCGCTATCTGCCCCCATATACCGAGGGCTTTTGGGAAGGAAACGCAGAAGGAGATATTGGGGTTGTTTCCGGTAGAAATCAGCGCGAAGTTCTTCGTGAAGATTAGAAACAGGGAACCACGGTTTTACAGCATATACACCTGGGTCACGTGAGGGGTCTGCAGTTTCCCGCATATCAGTAACCATCACATTCAACATTGCGAGACGCTGAAGGAATGGCCTGCGAACATCCTCTCCATCACACATTAGCACGTCCTCAAATGATACAATCCAATCATCTCCTTCGCGGAACATTTCGGCCTGAAGGAGAGTTCCATTCGCAAATGTACGGGGGAATGTTGAAAAGGAAACCCATATATTTGTCTTGTCAATCCACACCCGGGTCTTGTTCTTTACCCAGAGGAATACAGATCTCCCTCCAAATCTCGGTGTAGCAATAGCAAATCCTCGTGACAGGAGAGAGACATTTCTAAGTTTCTGTGGGTGTTTTACACGTTTAGAAACTCCATCAAGGATTTCCTGACCCTTGGAATGGGACTTTGCTTGGAGATTACCAAATGTTGTTCGTGTGGCCATTGATTTGATGGAAGGGTTGAATACCTAGTAATGAATGTGAGAGGACTGCTTAGAACGGAGACGGCATCAATTGTGAGTGATTCATCGTATTCGCCTCTAGTTCTTCCATAATTTTCATCTGGATTTCCTCAGGGTCATCACCTCCGGAATATCCTCGAGGATTTGGAGTCTGTTTCCAGGGTATTGACTGGTCCTGTGTCAGTTCACTCCCGCGGATAGGGATCTTTCTGGAAATATCAGAGGGAAGTGAATCCAGGGAGGTCATTAACTCTTCATCGATCGGGGAATGTCTTCGTCCACTCCCACCCCCACCCGAGTGAGACTTTTTGGATATTGATGAGTGTGTTGCTGATTGTGAATGATGATGATGGATTTCCGTTCCTGGGATATATTTGTCGGGAATGTCATTTGTTTTAGTATGACGACGATGATGCTTTGTTCTGCGTTTGTTTCTCCTGCGAGTATCGTCATAGTCGTCATCACCATCACTTTCGTATCCAGACCCCTGGAATAGTCCAGTTATGGGTTTTATATTGATGAATCCAATTTGGATTGCCAACAATATTACAAATCCAACGATCAAAATGGTTTGATTCATTGATCCTGTTGATAGAAAGGTTGTTTTACCTTGTTTCGAAACTCATAGGTTGCTGATTGTTCCAAAAATGGAGGGGCTGTTGTATACAGATAAGAGATGTTAATCCCATAGACTGCAAAGTAAAACACGACTACAACGACGAGACTGATTACAATAAGACCCAGTGGACTTGAAAGTGAAAAATTCATAGGAAGCCTACTTCTAAATCACACAAGGTTTTTCCATCGTGTTTTGAGTATGAGTATGATTACGAATCCTTTAAACATTCCTGAGTAGGTTTATTCAAAGGGAGAAATAGGCGTATTATCGGTTCAAACTCTCCAGGATGTGGTCCGGATACAAACAGAGAAATCCACCAAGAAGGAACAGATGCCCGATCCCCAAAATAAGCCTCGTGAATTTCGGCATTTTCTGTGAGTTTCCAGTAACGTGATGATTCACTGCGAATAATGGAATCCACAGGAGATGTCTGTGTGTTTTCCAATTTGAGAACCTCTATGTGGAGTGCTTCTGGGAATGTCTTAGAATTATAGATAGCCGACTCTACAATCTTATATTTCCGTGTGTCATACAAGTCCTTAAACCCCATAAAATCAGTCTTGGTGATTGTCATAGTAGAATCTGTGAAATAGAGAGATCGCTGGTTCCCAATCACTCCACTAATGGCTCTGGCAGAATGAATCAACTCGGATGCCCTCCAGCCGGGGATGTAGACTTTGACAAGAGACATAATTGATGCCGTTCTAAGGTATGTGTAGGATGTTACATTTAGGTGTCTAAGCGTTCAATTCCAAGAAAGCTAACAATGGAAGACCCAATCTCAACTACGTCTGTTCCCAAGCCTCGGTCTCGTGCCCGCGCTCGTCCACGTGTGTCTCGTAGTGAGAATACCTCTACCACGCCTGTCGCTGATGCCACCGCAACTGCCACATCAACTACGGAGAATCCAAGAGTAGAAACCTCTGGGAACTTCTGGGAGTGGTCCTTTTATGAACCCGCAAATCGCCCGGATGCTCCAAAAAAACGGGGAGAATGTGGCTCTCCTGCGATTTGCGACGGTGAGGAGTTTTGGCGAGAGTTTTGGCCTCGATGTAAGAATGCTCCACAAATCCTCTTTGGGAATCCCCTTGGGGATTTTGTGGTTGTCGGCTACAAATCACGCCGAACAATCAATGAGGCAGTTGTTTCCGTTATTCGTGAGATTTCCAGTTTTGATGACGAGGAGATGTCAAAATACAGGGGTGATTTGATGATTTTCAGGAGAACCGATGGAAAAGTGGATGGATATCCTCCAGAATATTTGGTTCGTTGTGAAGGAGAGAATGATGATACAATTGATATTTCTCTTCTCCTACTCCGTGAGGGGGTTGAAAAGGACCGACCAGGACCTCATACATTTGCCTATATGCGGAACCGCGTAAGAACAATTCTGTTTGAACTCCTCACGGATTACGCGATGACACGGGATGCCGAGCGGGGGATTTTGGAACAAACAATTCGGGAGACATTCTCTCATACTACAAGCCGAATCTGGAAGGATCCCATTGTAAAGCAGATTTACAAAACCACCTTTACAAGAGTTTGGAGGAACCTCCTTCCGGCATCTCATCCACAATCTGTTGGAAATCCCAAACTTCTCCTGAATGTGAGGGCTGGGTTAATTTCAGCAGAAGACTTGGCATCACTCCCGCCTCACAAACTTTGGCCCGAAAAGTGGCAACATCTGGAGGAAACACGGATTCTCAAACAGATTGCCACGTTGGAGGGAGATGAGGCTAGTGCGAGTACAACGGATATGTTCCAGTGTCGTAAATGTAAGGAACGCAAGACACGATACTACCAGATGCAGACGCGTTCAGCGGATGAGCCCATGACGACATTTATTTATTGTGTTGTGTGTGGAAATCGTTGGAAGGAATAGTAGGAAACTATATACACAAAGATGGAAAGTATCGCGAGGAAAGATTGGTATAAGCAACTTACAAGGTCATCTCTTACTCCACCTGATTGGGTATTTGGTGTAGTGTGGCCGATTTTGTATATGATGATTTTCGCAAGTGGGTTTCTCTATATGACTGAACCAACACAGTTAGGAATTACATTGTATATTTTCCAGTGGATTGTAAATCTTTCTTGGTCTCCCTTATTTTTTCAACAAAGGAGGATCTGTGTATCATTTGTGGTTATTCTGCTAATGGTACTCTTGGTTGGAGCAACCATTTGGGAGTTTCATAAAAAATTACCCACGGCGGCGTATTTACTCATTCCATATTTCTTGTGGATTTTATTTGCGTCATATCTTAATGGATATATCTGCTTTTCCAATTAACATTACAAAAGAAGAAACAACAGATGGGATAATTCCATAGATGGGAGTGGTGATGGTAAGAGTGTAGGAGATGGTGAGGGGGAGGGTGATGGATGTGAAACGATAGGTAACGTTCCTTGTGCCTGTATTGGTTGTTTTAGTATAATATTTTCCCTTGAGATTGTAGACTGAATATTTGGTGGAAGTTGATTGTAAATTGTTTCCAGTAGCAATGATGTAAATGATGATTGACTAATCAAACGCGTAATGTGTATTGAAATATCTCCCATTGAAATAACTGGAGTTGGTTTTTGATTTTGATTTTGATTTTGATTTGAAATAAGTGAGATTGATTGATTTTTTGTAAGTGATGTTTCCCAATCAACTACATATGCCTTGTTAGTATCCAATTGTAAAATCCGTAGTCGTTCTATACCTGTTGGAGAATATGCCTCGCTGACTAGGACATTTTCCAATGGAGTGGATAGTGTTATAGATACGCCTTGTTGAACGCTCGGGGGTAACTCTGCTACCTGCGAAGATTGTATATTAGTAAATCCAATTTTACCTCCAAGTTGTATATTCATATCCTCATTAGTCCAATATGGGGGAACTGGAGAAGTTGATGGTCCTGCTAGAATTGGGGCTGGGGTGGAATGGAGCCAAGAACTCGTCCCATACACTAATCCTCCTATTGATGCGGCAACACCAAGAAATACCGCGCTTATTTTTATACATAGATTTTGTCTATTCTGCCGATTTCCTCCAAACCATTCTTCAACAGCAGTCATAGGAAACTTGCTATGCTATACTATAATAGCGTAAGAAGTATCTTAGGTTAAAAATAATCATATATACGAGATTTATCCATAATACGTGAGTTCACTGAGACGCCAATATTCTGCTGTTCCGTCTGCCATAATCCGCCGAACAATGATTGGAAGAATCTTTGCCTTGAGTTCCGCAATGGCAACATCAATCGGGTTTTCCAAATCAGTTTCAATCAAGGGAGCTGAACCCTGTACGATTTGTTGAGCCCGCATTCCGGTGATGGAAGTCGCCTCATATTTACTGAGGATTGGCTTGGAACGGCGAATCACGGGGTTCTCCGCGGCCACATACGATGCAAGAATCTGTTCAAGCTCCTTTGTATCCGGGAAGACGATTTCTGGATGAACGCGTTGGACATAATCCTCATCCATAATCTCTCCTTCTTCCTCCTCTTCCACAACATCCTCAGCATCAGCTGTAAGCGTCGCTGCAACATTCTTTGCCTTTTTCTTGACTGCCCGCTTAACACCCTCCTCGCCTTCTTCCAAAGGTTCGTCAATCAGTTCCTCCTCCTCTTCTTCGCCTTCTTCTCCTTCACCCCCTCGCTTCGTTTTTTCCTTTCCTTCCCCCTCCTCCTCCTCCTCTTCTTCGACACCAAGCTCTGCTTCCGCCTCCTCCTCTTCTTCTTCCTTTCCAGGGAGTTCTACATCCTCTTCTTCACCCTCACCTTCTTCTTCACCAATAACCTTTGGTTCCTCACCAATTCCAGGCTCATCGTCGTCATCATCATCTCCCTTTTCAACCTGTACAATTGGAGCTGGAGGGGGAATGGGGGTAGATGGCTTTTTACGAGAAACAGCGGGCTTTCTAGGGGTGGTTGCCTTGGTTGGTTTTACTGATACTGCCTTTGGCTGGGCTGACGCTGGTTGAACCGGTGCTGGCTGTGGTTGTGATGGTGATGGTAATAGGGGTTGAGCTGGCGCTGGTTGGATCCTGGTTGCTGGCTTTTTAAGTATCTTCTTGGCAGGTTTAACACTGGCAGCTGGCGGAGAATCACTCTCCATTGCTGCCGCAAAAGTCTTGTACTCCTTTTCCAAAGATTCAGATTCGCTAGACATTGTCTCTCTAAAGCCTATGTAAAAAATATACATAAGCTTAATACGGTATCAATTCAGTCTAACTATGGTTCTTCCAGACCCGACTACAATGCTGACATTGATAAAGAATGGAATAGGATGCGTAATCCATAACAATGAATTTTGCGGATGGTTCCGGAGCTCCAGCAGTATCCCGATTTGAGGGGCATTCGTTATTGGGACACCGAATTTCCTTGGTTGTTGGAACCGCCGGATCTCCAAAAGCAATCTCGTCAATACGCGGTTTTACATAATCTCCAGCATACACTTTTTCGTAAACAACCACATTTGTGGAATTCTCAGCAGGTTCTGGCTCTGTTTCATATCCACACCGCCTACAAAATTCTACCATCATAATCGTTTCAGCAGCCTCCTTTTCACGAAGATACAACATATTGGAACAACTTGGACAGAAACGCAAATCTTTCGTTGCCATTGTCTTCGCCTACTTTTGTGAATGGATATATCTTATCGGGTTCTTGTCTTAGATGACTTGTAGGGGTCTATGTGTCATCGGTTCAATTGAACCGACCTGGTCCAAGCCAAGACCCTCCACATACAAGGTAGAGGCCACTCTATCCCACAATGCCTCAACCACCAACTACCGTCGATCTTGCTGATGCGAAACGCTATATTGATAGCTTCCGTATCCCAAAGGAGAAAAAGGGGATTATCACCCCGAATGTGACTGGACTGAGTACTGTTGCGGGAAGTACTGGTTCCTTTTACATTCCTGATGAGGAATACGAGAGTTTCCTGGAGAATATTGCTTCATTTGTATTTGGGAAGAATGTTCCGCTTGGTCTCGTTGAGCGTCCTACTCAGGAAACTAGTGATATCCGTCTCACACCGGTAAAGATTGATTTGGATTTCCGCTTTCCGTTTCGTGAGCCGTTTATTGATGCGACGGGTCGTCCAGTTCGTCAGTTTACCGATGCGATGATTCAAAAGTTTGTACATATTTACTGGGAGGAGCTTACGACAGTTGTATCGTTTGATGAATATATTGAGCCGACGATTACATTTTATGTTCTTACGAAATCATCTCCCGAGATTGACGTGGCAAAGGGTGGAGGTGGAGGTGGAGGTGGAGGTGGAGGTGATGTGGTGGGAAAGAAAATCAAGGATGGAGTTCACATTGTTGCCAAGGATATCCAGACGCTCCCTGAGATCCAGCTCTATGTACGCAAACGGGTACTGAAGCGAATGGGAGAGGTGTTTCCCAAGGAGTTTACGGAGATTACATCCAATAGTGCGATTCTTGATGAGGCAGTGATTTGTCGTTCTGGATGGATGCTCCATGGAAACTGCAAAGAAGGAAAGGAGGCGTATGCCTTGAAATTCCGCCAGATTTACAACATTGCCCCCCATACATCATCTTCTGCGGCCTCATCCTCGGCCCCTTCATCGGGAGGTGGAGCAGAGGCGCGAGACAAGGACAAGGAAAAGGAAAAAGAAAAAGATAAGGATTATGAAATCATTGCGAATACACGAATCTCATCAATCAATGACCGGGACTTGGTAAAGATTTTGTCCATTCGCCACGGCATTCGTGATATGGGTATTGCGATCCAAGAGGAGGCTCTTGATGATCTCCGCAAGTATTTTGAAGAAAACTCAGGGGCTAGAAACAATGCGCGTCTTTCAGGTGCTAGGAGTTCTACTGGTGAGGGGGCATTGTCGGGGTCAGGAGCGGGTGATGGGATGTTTGGGTTTGATTTCGCAGAGGATAACTTTACGTCTGACCGAACGGAAATCCTCCGCAGTGCTGCGTGGCTCGTTGATATGCTTTCTCCTGAACGGGCAACTCCCTATGATACCTGGGTGCGTGTTGGGATTTGTCTCCGGAATATGGGGCGGATTGAGAATCTCCCGGATATCCGCCGAGGAACCATTAAGGAAACAATGGGCGACGACCACGAGATCATTGTGGATAACGGAATGTACAATTTATGGGTATCATTCTCCAGGAAAAGCCCCAAGTATATGGAAGGTGCCGAATCTCGGGAGGATTGGTACAATAAGTATTGGCTGGCATTCTCTTCGCGGAGTTCCAGTGATGCAATGTTGAAACGTCCATCTCTTCGGTTGTGGGCTCGTCAGGATTCTCCGGAGCGTTTCAGCAAGTTCCTGGAAAAGGATGAACGAGCGGAAATGAACCGGGTAATCAACGGAGGAGGCACACATGTAGATTTGGCGGGGTTTGCTAGGCTTTTGTATGGAGATACATTTATTTGTGCGGATATCAAGGCCAATGAATGGTACGAATATCAGCAGTCATTCCATCGGTTCATCAAATCGGATTCCGCGACAACTCTGCGTGGGAAACTCTCTACAGAAATCCGTGGCAAATTTGCGACAAAACTGGATAACTTAATCCGGGAGATTACTGAGGAAATCCGTGGAGTTCGTGGAGATTCGGCACAACTTGACCCTGATGGAAATCCGGTGGCAATGGCGAGTGAGCTTGCCAAGACAAAAAGCCCACTGGATGATAGCCGTGTGAAAACGGTAAATCGCATTATCAGTAGTTTGGCTACCACGAAATTCCTAAATGATGTTCTTACGGAATGTAAACATAAATTCTACGAAACATATCGCAATGAGTTCTTGGAGAGGATTGATACAAATAAGAATCTCCTTGGTTTCAACAATGGAGTATTGGATTTGGCAACGTGTTCATTCCGCCCGGGGAGACCGGATGATATGATTACTAAAACAACAGGATATGATTACATTGATTACGATGAAGATAATGACAGAGTTCAGTTGATTTATGATATTTACCGCAAGATTTACACAAGTCCATCGGTTAGGGAGTATACATGGGCGATTATGTCAACAAATCTCCGGGGGGAGAACTGGCGTCAGGAAGTATATTTCCTGAATGGAACAGGGGCGAATGGAAAGTCCCTGAATATCCTTTGGATGAGCAAGGCACTTGGAGATTACGCAGTCAAGGGAAATGTTACACTCCTTACGGATAAGCGGTCAGGAGCGCAGAGTGCCTCACCGGAGATTGCAAAACTCAAGGGGGCCCGGTTCGTTCATATGGAAGAACCAGAGGATTCTGCCTCTACGAAAATCAATCACTCCCTCCTGAAGGAGTTGTCAGGTGGTGGTACGTTGACTGGTCGTGCCCTGTATGGACAACCGATTACCTTTCCGATTTCCTTCCGGATTTGGTTTGCGTGTAATGAGTTTCCGGAGATTACCTCGGAGGATGCGACGTGGAGGAGATTGCGTGCGATTGAGCACCTGAGCCGTTTCCTGCCCCGTGATCGGCCGATTGCCGACCCAGAATTCCAGTTCCACCGAAAAGAGGAGTTGATGAGTGAGGATTTCGTCAAGGACTATCGGGGGGCAATGATGAGTATCCTTGTACATTACTACCGAAAGTATTGGATGAACACTCGTGGTGATGGAGATGATGACCATAGTGATGGTAAAAAGGAAATGTTCCATGAGCCAGATGAGGTTAAGAAATTCTGCCTAGAGATCCGGAAGAAGAATGATGTGATTTCTCAACGATTTGATGATTTGTTTGAGCCGATTCATCAGGCTGAATTTGAAACGGAGATTAAACCTGACCCAGTTCTAGCGAAAA
>Ga0172372_10009460_pt1 | contig 12672 bp, 20 predicted proteins | sample LakKiv5m_2_FD_114544 | JGI IMG/M metagenome (GOLD analysis project Ga0172372, IMG submission 114544) | Freshwater microbial communities from Kabuno Bay, South-Kivu, Congo - kab_092012_9.5m | ecosystem: Environmental > Aquatic > Freshwater > Lake | place: Democratic Republic of the Congo...
AGCTCGATCTGTTGGTGAAGTCAGTAGTCTAAGATACACCTGCAACAATATCATTAAAGATGGAGAAAATGAAGAAAAAAAATGTGGTGGAATTGTCAAATTAGATTTAAACTTACTAGACATTCAACCAGTTAAAAACGAAAATCATACAAACATTATTAAACTAAGTGAAAAACTAGGAATGACCATGAGGTATCCAAGTTTTTCAATTTTAGAAGATTTGAAAATTGAATCGGAATCGGACTTATTAAAACTTTTAGTTGGATGTATTCAAAGTATATATGATGAAGATCAAGTTTATTACGCTAAAGATGTTTCTGAAGAAGAATTAATAGAATTTATCGATAACCTCCAACAATCAGATATTCAAAAAGTCCAAGAGTTTTTCTTAACGATGCCGAAACTTGAAAAGGTTATGGATTTTGATTGTCCTAAATGTGGATATCACGAAGAAATAAAATTGGAGGGCATACAAAATTTTTTCGAATAAGTCTTTCTCATGATAACTTAGGCAATTACTATCAAACTAATTTTGCTCTAATGCAGCACCACAAATATAGTTTAACAGAATTAGATGAAATGATTCCGTGGGAAAGACAAATTTATGTGGACATGTTAATTAGGTTTTTAGAAGAAGAAAGAGAAAGATTAAAGAATCAAAAGAAGGCATAACAAATGGCAAAAAAACAAAGTTCAAGACTTACAGAAATATATCTGTCTCAAAAAGCTAAAGGTGGAGGATTAGGATCCGCTTTAGTTGAAAGGGCTAAAGAAAAATTTGACCCAAGGCAAACCTTTAGTCAAAGTGGACTATTGGCTGCTATGTTACCTTCTCTTTTTAAAGCCTATAAATCTCCAACCAGAGCTGCACTTAAAAAAACAAGCCCTTTGATTGAAAAGGAATCTTCTTTTTCTCCCTCTTTAGAAGGTAAGGTTGATTTATTAGTTGAAGAATCTAGAGCAGTAAAGATAAACACAAAAATGATGGCAAAAAATTCTCTTGTGATGCCTATGATGGCAAGAGATATGAATTTGATTCGTCAAAATGTTCAAAAGATAACAAAAATCCAAGGTGCTTCTGCTGCAACAAAATCTGATATGTTTTTCAAAAGATCAGCAGAAAGAGAAAAAGAATATGAAGAAAAGAAGGAAAAAGAATTAGCATATGGGGTTGGCAAAAAACTTCCTTTTACAAAAGATTCTAAAGGAAAGGATTCAGGAATACTTGGATTATTGGGAGGAGCTTTTGGTGGAATAGGAAGTGCTTTAGGAGGAATAGCAGGTGCTGCTGGAGGAGTTTTAGGAAGTGTTGGAGGAATAATTACTTCGATACTTGGAGGAATAGGCGGCCTTGTTGGTGGTGCTTTTTCTGGCATCTTCAGTATATTAGGTAGTGCTTTAAGTGGTATGGGAATTTATGGAGTCATTCTTGCTGGTGCTGCAGGTTTCGCTTTATACTCTTTATGGAAAAGCCTTGATTTTTCCGGCGTTGGTTCAGGAATAGGAGACTCTTTAAAATCTATTAAAGATGCTTTGTCTGGACTTTATGACGAATTGGACAAAATGACTGGAGGTAAGTTAAGTGAGTTTGTTGAAGATACAAAAAAAATGTTTCAGAGTACCGTCAACAAAATTGCAGCTGGCCTCGATACAGCTATAGGTCTTTTTAAAGATTTGGGAACAGCTGTTTTAAAAGATATGTATGGATTTATGATAAATCTATTTCAAGAAAATAAAGGCAAAATTCTTGGAATGATTGCGATTGGTGCCATGGGAGCTCTGGGAGGATTTAATACACTCACTGGTGCTGCTGTTTCTTTAGCCATTGCTGCAGCTATGGCAGCATATGGAAAAATGACCGGTGAAAAAACAATCGAAGAAGCTCGCACAGAAAACGAAGCTCTAAAAGCAGAGTTACAAAAAACCATGAAAGAAGGTAAGCAAGTAGCTACATACGATGAAATGGGAAATGTGACCGGTTATACAACAGCAGGCCAAAGAGCAAGTGATATAGAAGATAAGATAAGAGCAAATGAAGCGTTTATCAGAGAAAAGGAATCGAGAACAAGTAATACTCAAGGTGTATTAGATCGATTCAATGTAGGAAATGTTAAAGATGAATATGAAAGAAATTTAGCAATAAGAGAAGGAACATCTCCTACACCGATTGTTGGCCAAGAAGGACCTGCAACAGAAAAACAGAAAGCAACAGCTGTTTCTACAGCAAAAGGTTTTGTTGGAAAATCTAGTGCAGATTTTGTTGCTTCGATGGAAGGTTTTGCAGGAAAAGCTTATCTAGATCCACCTAACAATAATAAAAATCAATACTCTGTTGGATTCGGACACCTAATCACTGAGGCAGAAGCAAAGCAAGGCTATATCAATCTTGGTGATGGCAAAAAAATCATTGTTAAAGGACCAGGAGGAAAAGATACTGTTGTTTCCAAAGACGAAGCAAAAGAATTGTTAAACTCAGATATTCCAAAATATGAATCTATTGCTTCAAAAGGATTAGGTGTAGATGCTTGGCAAAAACTTAACCAAGACCAAAAAAATGCTCTAACATCATTGGCCTACAACGGAGGGCCAGGACAAATTAACTATCTAGTTAAAAATGGATTAAGAGATGCTATTCTAAAAGGTGACATGCAAGCCGCTTCAAAAATAATTTACGAGAAGGGATGGAAATCGTCTGGAGGAAAATATTTAGCTGGTCTTGATACGAGAAGAATGAAAGAATCAACTCTATTTGCTAGTTCAATTCAAGGTTCTGAAGTTCCCACTCAAATGGCTGGAACTCCTTCTCCTGCTCCAACCTCAAATAAAAAAGAAGCCTCTACAGGAAAAACTCAAGTAGCGTCAATGAATTTTCCTCTTACTCCTACCACTGGTAAAGATATATCAACAGGCACAACTCAAGTGGCTGAAGCTAAGATGACTAATAGAGAAGTAGCACCAAACGTAACTAACATAACGAATAATAATGTGAGATCATCCTCAGGATCTGGTGCAACATCTAATGCTTCTGTCTATGATGATTTATTTGCTCAATTGGTAGCAAAAGCTGTATAAAAAACCCCGCTTCGGCGGGGTTTCAAATTACTCAGAATCAGCTAGTGACTTGAAATAATCTAGTTCATCATCAGCACTCGACTTTGCTGAACTGAAAATAGGTTCATCAATATCTGGTGCCAAAGTTGTAGTGAAATCTTCAGCCTTTGTTTTAACAGATGCACTACCATCAAAACCAAGGACTTTATCTAGTCTCGATTTCAACTGGTCATAAGGCTTGAAGTTTTTCTTGTCTGTGAATTCTTTCAGAGAGTATTCTTTTTTCCACAGTTCTTCAAGTTTAGTATCATCGCCATCAAAGAGAGCAGACTTATCCGCAAATTCTGATTTATCGTAGTTGCGATAGCCCTCAACATTACGAATCTTTAGTTTGAAGTTGGCGCCTTCCCACATATCAAATGGATTTACAGGCGTTTCATCAGCAAATTCAGGATTCATTGCTTCGGTAATCTTATCAAAGATTTTTTTACCAAACTTGAACAGTTTGACTTGTCCTTCGTTTTCTGGATTGTTAGGGTCAGAAATTACGAGAATGTTAGCGACATAAGACAACTTACGCTTCTGTTTACGAGCAACATCTTTGTTTGCTTCGATGCCAGAATTCCATAGCGTGTTGTTGTGTTCGCAAACAGGACACTTATCATTTAGGGTTGTTAGACAGTTATCGATAAACCATCCGCCTGGTCCTTGAAAACCATGGCTGAAAACTCGAACCCAAGGTAGCGCATCATCACCATCGACGCCGGGTGCTGGCAGAAAACGAATGACTGCCATACCATTACCTGCTTTGTCTACTTCGGGTTGCCAAAAACGTGTATCGTCTTTAGAACCTTCTCCTGTAGATTGTGTAGCTTCGACTGCTTTGGAGAGTTTTTCGAGAGAGCTGCGATTGCGCTTGAGATTTGCAAAACTAGACATATTACTTCCTTTCGTATAACGGTGTATTAACGTAGTATAAAACGAATTATCCACACAAACATAATATAAACTTATTTAGTGTCATTGTCAAGTAGATGTTTCAACTTTTCCAGGGTTTTCTTTATATCTTTGTGAAGTATGCCTATACCACCAGCAAGTTCAAACCCATCAATAACATCTTCGGTATCATCAATCAAAATAGTTGTTGGAGTAGCATAGTTTTTTTTCAAACTTCTACCCGGAACAATATTCGCCTGATAGTTGATACCATGTTTTTTTAACCAATGCTTCTTCTGCTTCTTCACTTCTTCGTGGTGCTTTTCTCCACCCGATGACGAGAGAATTTCAACTTTAATTTCTGGATGATTTTTTAGAAAACTTAACAACTCTTGGCCACCAGGAAACCAACTCAAGTTTTTAAATTCACCCTGTTGAATAAAATTTGGCCAGTTCTGTGAGAAATTCTTTCTATCTCTCATTCCCATTCCATAGGCGCCTTTGCCAAATAACTCTATGAACCTAGATTCAAAATCACATAGAACTCCATCCATATCCAAATAAATCTTAGTTATTTTCATCTATCAATCACCTTTTTTAATATCAACTTATACTTTGTGGTTTCTTTCGGTAAAAAAGAAGAATACTTTAAAACTCTGATTCTGAAATTTGGCCAATGAATTGTATCGTTTATTTTCTTTGACCAAACAGGAATAAAGTTTAAAATATTGTTTAACAAGCAAAGACTTTCAATATGAATCTCTTTTCTCAAAGCACTTCTAAGTAAAACTGGATAATCACCATCGGTTTTTAATACAGAATTTGGATCTTCTATACCATCAAAAACAGTTTTACAATCATTCTCAAACATGTAAGAAAGCGACTGTATTACTTTTTGATGGTTACGATAATTAATCTCAGCCTCATCTTGTAAAAGAGAACCAACCCATGTTTTTTCATTCTCAACAAAGTTAGATACGATAAAATTAATCATATCATCTTTATCTTGATATCGCCTAGACAATTTATGAAAATGGTATTTGTCTTTACGATTATCAAATGAATTTAGACTTACATTGGATTTTCCATTATATTTAAAGAAGTCATATGATTCTTGTGAAAAATGTAATTTGATTGCCTGATATAAACTAAATGTTTCATAACCTGTCATATTGGCAATCTTGATCCTTTCTCTTTCAACATATTATTGTCCATAGCATCATTTTCAATCTTCGCTTTTAGATTTTGATTGATAAGTGTAGCAGCTACTTCAATTTCTAGACCAGTTTCTTTACAATACTCAACTATAGCTTCAATATAATTGTAGTCAGTTCTGGCGACCAAAGAATCAATAGCTTTGGCGAATTTAGCCATTTCTTCTCTAGTTGGCATTAGTTTTTAGTCCGCAATCAGGATCAAAACAAATATCCCGATTCATAATATCAGCCGGAAGTTTACACACTGGACACAATTCTTCCTTTAGAACGAATAGATCACCTTCGATTTTATCCATTGTAATTGGATTTGTTGATAATTCATTCACCACATGAGAAAAAACATCCGACGATTCTTCCCTTTCTTCAATATCAAATCCTGCTCCTTTGAGAAACAAATCAATGTTTTCTCGGATACCTTCAAGAAAGTCGGCTTCAAATTCAACTGTATTTTTAAAACCGTCCCAGTTTTCACATTCAAGATAGAATTTAGGCATTATTTTACCACCGTTTCGTAAAGAGTTTCAAATTGGTCATGCACAGCAACTTCTTCATCATAATTTTGTTTGTAATAAACTTTGACCATTCTCGCTACAAGTTTTTTAGGAAGTTGTAGTTGTTTGCTAATGTCATTTACAGATTCCTTGATGTAATCTTTTTCGGCCTGAGCTCGAGTCATTGAATCTGAACATTCACGAATCACTTTGAGCAATTTCTCACGGTCAGCAGGATTCGAAAGCTGATTGATCGAAATTTGTTGAACTGCCATAATATAATCTCCTTTTATTTACGATTTGAAGCATGAGCAATACAAACAATGTCATCACTCTTAGCGTATGAACACCGTACAGCCAGTGGATCAATGCCTTTAGCAATGGCATTTTCAATGTTTGCTGCCATTAGTTTACGGTCATTCAAACCATAAATGCAAATAGCAGCAACGACTGAAAGTAAAACCAAAGTAGTTGAAACAACAGAAATTGATACCGTGGTAATACTACTCAATCCTTTTTCCATCATCTTCTCCTTTTTACTTGATAAAATACTCATGAACTTTTCTTTACCTTGTTATAAAATAAATGTCTACCAATTTGTGCGGTGTATTTCATATTATTCCAACCAGGTTTCACGTAGTTCGCATGGAAGAATAAGGCACCTTTCGTTGGATCTTTAAACTTTTCGGTAAAAAGATAAAACGTCAGGGCTAACTCAGTGATGTTATTATACAATGAATTACTCTCTAATGTCAAGAGGCCCTTTCGCATCATATCCTTAGGGCGATTTTCACATACCCATGAGAATTGACAAACACTGCCGACTTTTTGCTTAACTACGCCACAATATGTGTCAGGAAATACTCCCGATTGTACTCGATTGTGCGTAACAAATGCCACAGCGATTTGACCTAATCGTGGCTCTAAACCGGCCTCAAAGTACATATTCTGAGCAAGGCATTCCACTTCGGCTCTTGCATTTGGTGATAAATCTTCTAGTTGAACTTTTGGATCAATTGGTATATTGATTTGTGCAGCGGCATGACCAATGTAAACAACAAATGCTGCAAAGATACTACAAATGAATAGTGTGATGTAACGCATAGTTTCTCCTATTGAAGTTGGAGAAAACCCTATAGATTTTCTCCTATTCTCAATTACAATTTCTGCTTTTTGAGTTTTTGTGATATTTTTTGACGGGTCTCTGGGCTATGTTTTTTGCCCGTCATTGGGTTAAACTTTCTTCGTTTTGCTATTTCAGAAAGTTTATTTTTGGTTTCTTGTGTGTGTGGTTTTCCTGTAATTTGTTTATGTGATTCACGCATCTTTCTCTTTGTCTCATCACTATGTTTTCTTCCTTTGAAACCAACATTGTTTTGAGAAATAAGAAGTTTTGTATGTTCACTTCTTCTAATTCCAGTTACGTTCGGTGGAATACCGCCACCTGCGGCTTTGTTTAGTCCTATATTTTTTTTAGGTCGTAAATCTTTTTCTATTTGTTTACAAAAGTCTTTCTCACCACAAAGAAATACATCCATTACTCTACATTCCAAGAAGCCCATTTTTCTGGAATGTTCTTTCTTACGTCTAACTACATTATTAGTTATACCGACATACCCTTGACTGTATATATCAGTATCCTCTGAATCGTGAATCCAGTATACTACATATTCGTTTATCATACACTCTCCTATAAAATGATTAGAAGTGTGTGATGTGTGTGTATTTTTATTTAGTCATTTTTTATTTTCAATCCCATAGCGATCTGTAGTATTTTCCAAAGAGCCTAAATCCGTTGTCCATACGTGCATAGATTTTATTCATACCATCATAATCACATTTGTATGTGTGATTCGGTCCATCTTCCATACGTGATAGATTTGGATTATCTTCACATGGCACAAACTTCATGTCAATGTGACCCGAACGATATGCTTCTTCCCATGAATCATCGATGAGATGTTCAAAAGCAAAAATCATTTCATTCAATACCCACTCCCAACGACGATGAGTGATATCCCAAGATTCTTTTTCGTATTTTTCTTGATCTTCAAACTTGAGTGTGAGTTGTGGATATCCATCGTCACAACCAGTCATACGAAGTTCTTCTGGTACATCTTCAATATCAACCATAGGTGAACCATGTTTTGTTGCTTGAAGTTGCTTCAGCATCGGTAAAACAATCATACCAAGTGTGTGATCCATTGACCATGTATCGTACTTATCAATACGTATTTTGATTTTACGTTTCTTGTATGATTCAATCTTTTGGCAGAGTTTAGTTAGCCAAGAATCTTTACCGTTTTTATCTTCGGCAAGCCAAGTACCAAAGTCATGAACCCAATCTGGATTTCGTTTGAAACCATATTCATCGGGCACTTTCTTTACCCAGAAGCAAAGCAGTTCTGCTATTTGATATGGACCTACCCAGTTTGTGTATGGACCGATATGAACTTTCATTTTTGCGAATCACCTGGAAGAACACGATAATTATCTTCAACAGAATCGGGAGTAGAAACTTCGATTACTGTTCCCTTTGCATAACAAACAAGTTGGTGTGGAAGTAAAGGAGGATTATGCCAAACCATTCCTGGTTTTAATCTGGTACTTTTGATTACAGCATCTTTAGTATCAATCCAATTCACTTGAAATTCTCCAGACAAAACATACCAAGTTTCATCTTTTTCGGAATGAAAGTGCATACTGAATTTAGCGCCTTCATTAAAGTGCATCATCTTGCCACAATACTTATCATTTGTGGCCCAGATTTCTTCACTACCCCAACCTTTTGATACTTTACCTTCAAGTCTCATAATTTAATTCCAAAAAATGGTGCAAAGTGTTTTGATTATAAGGTACACTTTGCGAAAACCCCAGCAAGGCTATTTAAGCAGCCATAGCGTATTGATTATCGTTTGCAGATAATTTATTTGCTTGATTTACGGTCATCGCCTACCGTGTTGCCTTCTCTGCTATGTCACCCTGTCGAAACCATGTCTGGCCCATCAGAAACATACTGTACAGATATTAGAAGTGGCCTCTGTGGGACAATCAATATGTTTCTGGTGGACCAGGTGGGAGTCGAACCCACGTCCAGAATGCCTTCACTTTGAAGGAGTTACAACAATTCTTTCTTGTAGCACACAACGTGCCACGATATAATCCCTATGCCTCATAATTATTGATGCCACTTCATGGCATTGCTCATAGTTTTCAAATGTTTTCCATTGCGATTCTGTGGCAGAACCAGAAATAATTACCGTTACAATGAGAGCATACAACATTTTTAAAATATGGGAAATGCATACTGTATATTATATCAATGTTTTTCTATCTTGTCAAGAAGTATTTATCAATATACCTCTTTAATCCGGGCAAATAACTATCTTTGTGTTCAATGAATACCTGAGGATCTTCATTTTCAACCGCTATGGCAATTACAATCTGATTGATTGGAATGCCAGCCCTTTCTTCAAACATTTCTGAGTATCCTGCAGCTTGCATAAAATAGTTTTCGATGTATTCTTTTTCTTTTTTGTATGATGCTGTTTTCCAGTCAACGATGGATAAAACTCCATTCCACTCAGCAATACAATCGCAACGACCAGCTATTCTTAACTTATCGCTATAAAGTGGTTGTTCAATTCCATAAACATCACCAATATTTTGGTCAAGCAAAGGTCGTATCTTTAGAAAAAGTTCCTTTGTATCAGGCATCATCATGCTAATCTTCATATCTGTCATTTCATTTAACAGATACTTTTCACAAACATTGTGGAGTTTTGTTCCTCTGCCTGAAGCTTTTCGAGAGACTTTGTTGGCTTCTTCTTCACCAACTCTTTGGCGCCATTCAAAAATGGCTTTTCTATTATATTCGGATAGGACTGTTGTGATTGATGGGTAGGACTTACCCTCCTTCGTTTTATATGTCCTACCCTTTTCTGTAGTTTCTGATTCTAGTTCAAAATTCAATGAGTCAAGTTTTACATGATTAAAATTCATTTTATGTTATTCTTGGTGGCGATCCCAATTTTTCTCCTGTTAATTCTTGGTTGTGATATAGTTCATTCAATTCTTTTTTCAGAATCTTTTTTGCTGTTGCTGTTGATTTACCAAAATATCTTTGAATTAATGCTATTCGCTTGGTAACATCTTTAGTTTTCGCCATATATTCTCCTTTACAGCAAGTTATCATGACAAAAATTTTCTCACAATTATCCAATATGTTTTTTAACTAGCTCCTTTGTTTTTATTTGATTGATTGTTTTTTTACCGTATCTCTCACCAACTGGACTAGCAGGATGAGCTTCAGCTACTTTAGAGAGAACTTCTTTCCAAGTGTTATCGGTTTTTGAATCTAAGCTACCATGCATAGAAACAATTCCCGTTGGAGTGTGATATCTTTCGATATGTGGATTATCCGCCATATACTGGTCATAGGCGGATATTCTCATGTTTTCTTCAAATACTTCACCAGTTTCTTTATTACGCAGAGTGTAAATCGGCATTCTTTAGTCCTTCGGTATACCATAAAGGTATTTCACGTTTTGTCCACTTAGCGAAGTGGTTCTTATTATGTATATAGTATTGATGATATGAAGTTAAAGAATCGCCAGGAATTTTTCTATCTTCAGGCATAGCTGGAGTTGGTTCTGTAAACGATTCGTCTTTTATGTTATTTGGTAATCGAATCAATACATCTCTAAGTCGAGCGCAGGCATGAATTTTACCGTAACGATAAGTGTACTCATCTAAGAGAAAAGACCACATTACATAAAGCCAACTATAGTTTGAATCTGATGCTCGAGTCCAAATACCAGAAGGATGGTTAATGTGTGATGCTTTCATTAAGACAGATTCACGATCATCATCTAATCGCCATCGTTTGATCTTTCGATTGTTTGCAGTTAATTCATAATACTCTTGGCCATCAAGCACACGATGAGCCGTTGACATAAGCTGAGCATACTCGATAATCATTTTTACCACATGTTTATCAAGATGCATTTCAGCACATTTTTTTGGATCACGATCTAGATAAAAAATATTCATAGTTAGTTGCACTCCGTGCTTAAAACCATAGAGACTGTTTGTATTGATTTTAATGCTTCACGATCAATCTTAATCATCTTTTGCCTTGAAACTCCATAAATGTCAATAGAAAATATACTGAAGTCTAAGTTTAGATTTTCACAAATTTTGAACTCATTAAATTTTACATAAGTTGGTTGATACATGCCTTTATGTACAATGTGATAAAACTTTTCATCATGAGTATTGATTGTCACTTTGTTTTCAAAAAGACTTGTTGTTGCCCACTGAACATGTATTTGATGAGGCGCTTCTGTTTGTGTATCTTTTTCCATTTTCTTCAAAAACTGAACTAAGTCTTTTCTGAATTCTTCATTCCATTTTATCTCATAAACAATCAGTAATGCAGCAAACTTCTCATTTGTCGGTATAACTTGAACCTTTTTAATTTTTGCCTCCAATCCAGATTGCCTAATCTGAAAGAGGTAATACTCCATTATTTTCTGCCTTTGATACAAAACATTTCTGGCTGTTGCATCTTGAGCATAAAGATCATTTCCATTCACTTTGACGGACTTAGAATCGCCTTCAAGTTTTCGCATAAACTTCCATGGCGAAACTTTAGCTTTTATTTCGCAAGTGATTGGTTCAAAACTATTACATGAAGTAACATTGTAACTGTTTACTACACCAGAAGCATATTGAGCAGTTAAGTTTCGAATGACTTTATCATTTGATACAGTTTGATCCGATACAATCAAAACGCCAACGCCCTTTTGAACTGCTTCATTCAGGGCGTTTTCAACAGCTTGTTCTCTAGTTTTTCCAGTGCCTTTAGCTGTCACATGAATCTCTTTAGGAACAGGATCAGAAGCAAAAAATTTAACCCCTTGATAAACTATACTGATATAGTCCATAGGGGTCAAAGTCATCGCTAAAGATTGGTTTGATACCAAGATCAAACCTAGCAATAGTTTACGCATTAGTTACCCATCATACGAGCCAATTGTTTTGAAGTGTCCAGGTCACGCAGGCTAGTTTTAATCACAACTTTCACTGTATGTGTCGAAGCATCATAAGATTTACTATCAACATAAGTACCTTTTAGTAAGGCTTTACTATTTTGTCGAATGTTATCTTGAACTTCTGAAGCAATCTTAGCCGTAACATTGGTAGATACTGTTCGACCAGAATCGTTTTCAGAATCTTGCAAAGTCTTTGAGACAGCGTTGATAAAGCTGTTGTTCTCAACTTCAACTTTCATAAACTCAACGATTTGTTTTCGAGCCTGAAGTGTAGCAACAAGATAGGCTTCATCAGCTGCTGAAGGCAAAGTGCTAGTCACTTTAGCCACACCACTCGATGTAAGAGAATCGATTTCACCAGAAAAATTATAACTCACTTTCAAGTTACCACCCATAAACTCGGTGTTCACTTTAGGTTCATCTTTCTTACTAGAAAAGGTCGAGCAAGCAGAAAGCAAAACAGCAAAAGAAACAACCAAAAATTTAAGTTTCATTTCATTTTCCTTATTTACGTTTCACTCTTTCATCAATCTTGGTGAAGAAACTTTTCATTTTTTGTTCACTTGTCCAAGACTTGACATAATCATTATCTTCATCACAAAGCTGGAGAGCTTCATCTTCAGTCACAACACGGTGAGAAACAATATCTTCTCCGATATGGAGCTGAGAGAATTCTTTTGCTTCATCACAAACAACGGTATCAAGAGCCCATTCTTTTTTACCTTTTGGAACTTGTACACAGTAACGGTTTCGTAATGTTTGCACAGTTTCAACTAACACCCATTCTTTTTCTTGTTCTATACGAAAGATAGAAAAAGTACCGTTTTCATTATCTTTAAAATCTAATTGATCACCTTCTTTCCAACCCAATTCATTTAGCATTTCATCAGGTAGTGGAAGTAAAAGTTCACCGTTTTCATC
>Ga0172372_10009462_pt1 | contig 12670 bp, 15 predicted proteins | sample LakKiv5m_2_FD_114544 | JGI IMG/M metagenome (GOLD analysis project Ga0172372, IMG submission 114544) | Freshwater microbial communities from Kabuno Bay, South-Kivu, Congo - kab_092012_9.5m | ecosystem: Environmental > Aquatic > Freshwater > Lake | place: Democratic Republic of the Congo...
ATTATATTAAAAGGTGCTAAGCTGAGTGCTAAATCTAAACAAGAATTAGTAAACTATTTTAGAAATGAAGTTAAAGGAAGAAATCATGGTACTTTAGTTATTCCGATTCCTTCATCTATCGGATCTGATGCTGATATTAAATTTGAAAAACTTGAAGCGAATGTTCAAGATTCTTCTTTTGATAAATTTAGAAAGTCCAATAGAGATGAAATCCTTGTAGCAAATAGAGTGCCAGCTCCAAAAGTTGGTGTTTATGATAATGCTAATCTTGCAGTTTCTAGAGATGCAGATAAGACTTTCAAAACACAAGTTATTGGACCAGATCAGGCTGTTATTGAAAAAAGAATAAATAAGCTTATTCAAGAATTTTCTGATCTTGTTGTCTTAAGATTTAAAAGAATTGACCTTGTTGATGAAGACATACAATCTAGAATCTACGATAGATATCTTCGTACTGAAGTTGTCAGTCCTAATGAGGTCAGAAGTGAGCTTGGGCTTCCTGAAAGAGAGGATGGCGATATTGTCTTGCCATTCCCCACAAAAATTAAAAAGGATGGTCCCGGAGCTCCACCAATGAATAGCAATAATCAGTCATCCAATCCTCCAAAAGCAAGGGTTGATACAGCCTCTGGTGGAAGTGATGTGAATGCTAATGGTGAAAGAGCAGAAAGAGGCCAGCAGCAAGATGCTGGCAACAATATGGAGGTTTAAAATGGGAGTTATTTATAGTAACGGTTCTCTTCAGGATACAGATGGTGTAGTTACTTTTATTGGTCATACGACTGGTTTGTATATTGCCAATGTTGATACGAATCATTGGATTGAAGTTAGACTCAATGGTGGTCCTCACTCTGTGTGGATACCTGATGCAAGCAGTCATCAGCATAACTATGTTCATATCCCTGGTGATTATACGAAAGTTCAAGTTGTAACAGCATCTTCAACCGTAGCAATTTATGCCATAGGTTGATTTGTATTTTAAATACAAATATATTATTATAGAGGTTTAATATGGAAAATTTTAATTTAATGTTTCCCATTTCTATGGTGAAAAAAGAAGAAAGAATTGTTGTCGGTATTGCTACTGCTGACAATATTGATAAAGCAGGCGATATAGTTGATTTTAATGCTTCTTTAACTGCCTTTAAGAGTTGGGCTGGTAATATAAGAGAAATGCATTCTCCTATTGCTGTAGGTAAAGCAATTAATTATGAACCAGTAAAAATTAAAGGTGCTGATGGTGAAGAGTATAATGCTATTAAAGTTGAAGCATATATTTCCAAAGGCGCTCAAGATACTTGGGAAAAAGTTTTAGATGGGACATTGCGAGCTTTTTCTATTGGTGGACGTATTCTTGAAAAAGAAGCTGATACTAAAAAGATTTTTAGAGGAAAGCCGGCTAATATTATTAAAAGATATGAACTGGGTGAATTAAGTTTGGTTGATAATCCTGCAAATCAAATTGCTGTTATTGACATAATTAAAATGTCCAACGATGGTTCTTTGGATTATATTCTTAAAGTTGATTGTGATGATATTGATCTTACTATCCCAGATGCAGTAAGGAAGGCGGCTCAGGCTGGGTTGAATCAGCGTAAAGAGCATGGTCGTGGTGGTACTAGCGTCGGACTTGGTTCTGCTCGTAGATTGGCAGCCGGTGGTAAAGCATCCCCCGAGTTTGTTAGAAAAGTTGCCAAGTATTTCCCTCGTCATGAAGTTGATAAGCAGGGTAAGGGTTGGAATCCTGGTGAAGATGGCTATCCGTCCAATGGGCGTATAGCTTGGAACTTATGGGGTGGAGATGCTGGCTGGGCTTGGTCTAGAGCCAAGACTGAAACTTTAAATAATTGTACTAGAAAATCCGATGATACTTTTGATATTGAAAAGCAAGATTGCAGTTGTGGTTGTTCTGTTGAAAAAGAACGCGAAGTTGCTACTAGCACAATGGGTTCTGGTCTAGCCAATCCTACTCAAGGCTACAACCAAAAACCTTCCGAAGTAAAGCCAAGAAGACGTAAGAAAATTAGAGTAAAGCAAAATGCTTCTATTACAAAAAATGATTTAGATGTTTCAGATAATATAAATATTGAAAATAGTGAATTGGATTTAAATGATAATGATATTATTAATGTATTAAATGAAATTTTTAGTGAAGATGAAATTGATGATTTGATTACTACTGAAGAAAATTTTAAAATGCAAGACCAGACATTGCAAAATGATGTAGAATATGATACGATCTTAAGCATGGATGAACAGGAATATAAGAGACTTTCGCTTCTTAAGCGTTTTGTCAACTGGCTTGTTCAAGATGTAGAAGAAACAGCTTCAACCGAATCTAAAGTTGAAGTATCTGAGAACACATTGGAGGAAGAAATGGATATTGAAGTCCTTAAGGATGCTCTTAGTGCTGTAGTTGACGAGAAACTGGCTAACTTCGCTACTTCGATTAAGGAAGAGGTGGAAGTCGCTGTTCAGGAAAAAATTGACAGCATTTCAAAGAGTTTTGAAGTTCAGAAGACTGAGCTTGAAGAGAAGTTAAGCGTTACTGAGAAGGCTTTGGCTGAGCAGGAAGAGACTGTTAAGGCAATTGCTGCTTCTGGCGCTATCAAGAAGAGTGTTGATGTGGAGGAAGAGGATGATGAGGTTATCACCAAGTCGGCTCCCGCTTCTATCTGGAGCAACATCTATTTACCCCAGGGCTTAATCACTGCCCTTGGTTATGAGTCATAATAGGAGGAATTATATATGGCAACTCAAAATGAAATTTTATCCAAGGCAGATGAAGTCACTACTAGCGTTGTGAATAACGCTAGCGGTGGTTTGATGAAGCCGGCGCAGTCGAATCGTTTTATTGACTTCGTTATTGACCAGTCGGTGCTCATGCAGAACTCGCGAGTGGTTCGCATGCGCACCCCCCAGATGGAGATTGACAAGCTCTCCGTTGGAACCCGGTTGCTTGCTAAGGCGACTGAGGCTACTGATGACGGCGCAAACGCTGCTGTCACTTTCACCAAGGTGTCGTTGAGCACTGTCAAGCTTCGTCTTGATTGGGCGATCAGCACCGAGTCCCTTGAGGACAACATTGAGGGCGCTTCGCTTGAGGATCATATCGCTCAGGTTATGGCTCGTCAGACGGCTAATGACATGGATGACTTGTTCATCAGTGGTAATACTTCGTCCAACAACACCTTGCTCAAGGCTCTTGATGGTTTTACTAAGTTGGCTCTTGCTAGCGGTCGTACCGTTGACGAGGCTGGTAACAATGTGTCGCGTGCGACTTATGATCGTATCCTGCGTAACTTGCCGGCTAAGTATTTGCAGCGTCGTAACGAGTTGAAGTTCTTCTCGGGTGCTGGCGTTGTTCAGGATACTATTTTCAGCCTGTCCAACCCCAACAGCGCTACGGCTGCTACTTCGGGTGCTCCTTCGCCTGGTTCGTTGATTGGCGATACGGCATTCTTGACTGGTGCTATGCGTGCAAATGGTGGTGCTGGTTCGACTGGGATTGCCCCCTTCGGTATTCCGTTGGTTGAGGTTCCGTTGATGCCCGAGGCTGTCAGTGGTGACTATTCGGGTGCTGCTGGTTCGCATGGTTATGTGGAGCTTACGTTCCCGAACAACCGTGTGATTGGTATTCATCGTGACATCACGGTGTATCGCCAGTTCAAGCCGAAGACTGACACTATTGAGTACACGCAGTATATGCGAGTTGCGTCTAATATTGAGAATGCTGATTCGTATGTGATTGCCAAGAACGTCAAGCTTCGTAGCCTCTGATACCTTAGGACGTTATAGTTACACATAATGTTCGGTGGAAGCCCCAGTAAAAACTGGGGCTTTTGCTTTTAATAAATTTAATTATGCTATAATTAATTTATGACTGATAATATTGTTACTACTGATTTGGTGGAATCTAAACCTGCAAAGAAAACTGGTCCTGCAAAAGGAACGGCTAAACCTAAAAAAGAAAAGCAAGAACAAACTGATACATCTATTGATGGATCTAAATATATTTATTTTTCTTGTGGAGCCGCTTATGTCACTTCAAATGGATTTGTGTTTACCAGAGAAAATCCTATTTATTTAGTTGCTAATGAAGAAGCTGACAGACTTTTAAGGCTTGATAATTTTAGACTACCTGATCAGATTGAACTTGAAGAATATTTGAATAAGGCTTAATCATGGCGGGTTCCGCATCTAATTATTTAGAAAATAAACTTATAGATCATTCTTTAGGGACTACAACATATACTAAACCGAGTGCTGTTTATGTAGCACTATACACGACATCGCCATCTGATACGGGTGGTGGTGTAGAAGTTACTGGTGGTTCTTATTCTAGAAAAGTTGTAACTTTTTCTGCCGCCTCATCTGGCTCAGCGAGTAGCAATGTAAATGTTAATTTTACAACAATGCCGACATGTGTTATAACTGCAATAGGTGTTCTTGATAGTTTAACATCTGGAAATCTATTGTACTGGGGAACTTTGGCATCTAGTCGAAGCGTGAGTTCTGGTGATACAGTTTCTATATCATCTGGTAATTTGACAGTTACTTTAGATTGATTGATGCATTTATAACAATATTTGGTGTATTATATTATGAGGATTAGATATGGCTGCTGAAAGAAATATTATTATTTATCAAGGAGATACGTATTTACATGAAGTTAAGCTACGTAATAGCGCTAATGCCAATATTAATATATCAACTAGGACTTATTCGGGTCAAGTTAGAAAAACAAAGACTTCTGATACCATTGTTGCTGCGTTCACAACGTCAATAACCGATGGCCCAAATGGGGTTTTACAATTCTCTTTGTTACCAAATGTCACATCCAATATTAGAAGCGGTGTCTACTATTACGATCTTCAAGAAACTAATGGTACTGTTATTACCACTTTAATAGCAGGTAAGGCTACGGTACAAGGAGAGGTTACTCGTGCCGGGTGATTTAACCACTTTAACCATTATTGGTAATGATTCAACTATTTTAACTGTTGCTACCAATGATGTTACTATAATACAATCTGGATCAAATACCAGTGCAAATTCAGAAATTACTATTTTAAATACTTCTTCTGCTACAATTACTGTACCAGCAAATTTACAATTTAGTAATTCAATACCGACAGAGTTAGCCAACACAGGTAGCGCTGGGGTTGCGATAACAGCATCTAGGTCTGATCATGTTCATCCATCAACAGGTCACACCGTTAATGGAGGTAATTATTAATGTCTAATACAATTAGAATCAAAAGAAGGGCTAGTGGTGCGTCTGGCGCACCCTCTTCTTTAAAGAATGCTGAACTAGCATTTAATGAAGTCGATAACGTTTTATATTATGGGTTTGGAACAGATATCAGTGGTGATGCTAATACTGTTGTTTCTATTGGAGGTAGTGGAGCATTTTTAACCCTATCTGGTGTCCAGACTATTACTGGTAATAAGACTTTTTCTGGAAATGTTGATCTTGGTTCAAGTGCTATTGCCGCTACGAAAAGTCCTAATAATAACTCCACTTCTGTAGCTACTACAGCATATGTTGATAGTGCCGTTGCTAATGCCACGGTAAGCACTGAGCAGGTTCAAGATATTGTCGGCGGTCAGATTGCTACTAATGGTTCGCATACTGGTATTTCTGCTTCCTATGATGATGCTGGTGATGGCGCGATTGATCTTTCTTTGACATCTACTGGTGTTTCTGCTGGTTCTCATGGTAATGCTACTCATAGCGCTTCTTTTACTGTTGGTGTTGATGGACGTATTAGTTCAGCTAGCAATACTGCTATAAGCATTGCTTCTACTGCTATTACTGATTTCACAGAGGCGGCTCAAGATGCGGCTGCTGCTTTGTTCACTAATGCTACTCATAGTGGTATTGGTGCTACTTATGATGATGCTAATGCTAAATTAAGTCTTGATGTTGCTGATTTTACAATTACTTTGGGTGGTGATTTGACTGGTAATGTGACTATTACTAATCTTGGAAGCGCTACGTTAACTGCTACTATTGCTGCTGATTCTGTCGCTTTAGGAACTGATACTACTGGTAATTATGTTGGATCGGTTGCTGCTGGAACTGGTATTAGTGTTTCAAATACAGGTGTTGAGGGTGGTACTTTTACTGTAACAAACGATGGTGTAACTTCTTTGACTGGTACTGCCAATGAAGTTGAAGTTAGCGCTTCTAGTGGTGCTGTCACAATTGGCTTGCCTGCAAATGTTACTGTTACTACTGATTTATCTGTTGGTGGTAATACTACTATTACTGGTAACCTTACTGTTAATGGCACTGTTTCTACAATTAACTCAACCACAGTTACTGTCGATGATAAGAATCTTGAACTTGGATCAACAGCATCTCCTTCTGACGCAACGGCTGATGGTGGTGGTATTACTCTCAAGGGTACTACTGATAAGACTTTAAACTGGGTTGATGCTACTGATGCTTGGACTTCCTCTGAGCATTTAAATCTTTTAACTGGAAAAGATTTTAAGATCAATGGAGCATCTGTTCTTTCTTCAACAACTCTTGGGTCTGGTATTACAGGTTCAAGCCTAACTTCTCTTGGTACGATTGGAACAGGTGTTTGGCAGGGAACTGCTATTGGCATTGCGTATGGAGGAACTGGGGCGACAGATGCTGGAACTGCTAGAAGTAATCTTGGTTTGGCGATTGGTACGAATGTTCAAGCTTATGACGCTACTTTAGCCGCTTTAGCCGGAGTTACTACTACTGCTAATAGTATTATTTATGCTACTGGTCTGGATACTTTTGATGTTACAACTCTTAGTTCGTTTGCTAGAACTTTGATTGATGATTCAGATGCTTCTATTGCCAGAACAACCCTGGGTCTTGGAACTATTTCTACACAAAATTCTAATAATGTTTCAATTACTGGTGGAAATATAAGCAGTATCACTCTTGATCTTGTTACAATAGATGGTGGAACTTTCTGATAGGAGTTTAGATGGCTAACACCATTAAAATAAAAAATAGCGGGACAGCTTCTAATGCCCCTTCTGCCGCTTCTTTGGAATATGGGGAACTTGCTATCAACTATATTGATGGAAAATTGTATTTCAAAAAGTCTGGGACTATTGTAGATTATTTTGCTGCATATGACGCAGAACTTAACGCGCTTGCTGGCTTGACTAGTGCCGCAGACAAGTTGCCGTATTTCACTGGTGTAGGAACTGCGTCCACTACGGACATTACCAGTGCTGCTAGAAGTTTATTGGATGACGCAAGTACATCGGCAATGCGAACCACGTTGGGTGTTGGCACAACAGATAGCCCGACATTTGCTGGAGCCATTTTCAGCGGTTCGTCTGCTGGTGATTTGGTTCGTATCACCCAGACTGGTGCTGGTAATGCTTTGGTGGTTGAGGATAGTGCCAACCCTGATAGCACTCCTTTTGTTATTACTGGTTCGGGCATTGTCAAGGTGCTGACTCCCAACAGTTACAGCAACTTGAATGTTGACAGTTCAATGGCACTTCATGGTGCAAACACGACTCTGAACTTTGTTGATGCAACCAATACTCGCATTGGCTATCTGAACCATAGTGGCACTTTGTTTGGTTTGATGAATCAGGCGGCTACTGGATGGGTTGATTTAGGCACTAACGGAGTCAATCGTTTGCGCATCAACCCAGATGGTCTAGTTGGGATTGGCGCAGACCCGTCAACGGGGTATTCGCTTCGTATAGCCAGAAACCTTACTGGTGCTACTACATCGGGAAGCGTTCTCGCCAACGGCACGGTTCAATCAGATGTTACTACCAACTATTTTGGCTTCTCCTCTAATCCTTCTACTGCGGCTGGCTCATACACGCTTGCAGGGTTACAACACTTTCAGGCAGGTCAGGGAACGATTGGTGCTGGTTCGACCGTAACAAACCAATACGGGTTTGTTGCGCTCAGTAGCCTGAGTGGGGCTACAAACAACTACGGTTTCTACGGGAATGTTCCTTTTGGGGGGAACAACTACAACCTGTATATGAATAGTGCGGCATCCAACTTTATGCTGGGTCGTCTGGGCGTTGGTGCGGCGATCGTCAACAGTTTCATGATGAGGGTCACGAATACAACTGCCGCTGATGTTGCTTTTGGGGTCAAGGGTGCTTCTTCTCAATCGGGACACATTCTGCGATGCTCGGACTCTGCTGAAAACATTTTGTTTATCGTCAACCCAGACGGGCGAGTTGGAGTTGGCGCAGGTTTGGCAACGGGATATTCGTTTAGCGTTGGAAGAAACATTACTGGCGGCACATCGTTGGGTAGTGTATCCGCCGCTGGCGTGATTCAATCGGATGTTACCAGCAACTATTTTGGTTTTCAGTCCAATCCTTCTCTTGCGGCTGGCTCATACACGCTTGGAACACTCACGCACTATCTTGCAGGTCAATCAACGATTGGTGCTGGGGCCGCTGTAACAACCCAAATCGGGTTCCGTGCTTTCTCCTCTTTGTCTGGGGCTACGAACAACTACGGTTTTTACGGGGAAGTTCCTGCTGGGGCTGGTTACAACCTGTATATGACCAGTACCGCGTGGAACTATATGGCTGGTCGTCTTGGTGTTGGTGCGGCGATTTCTAGCGGCAGCATGATGCGAGTCACGAATACAACTGCATCCGATTCTGTTTTAGTGGTCAGGGGTGCGGCATCCCAAACAGGCAACCTGTTTGAGGCGCAGAACTCTGCTGGAACCGCTATTTTTAGCATAGATTCTTATGGCACCATACGACAAACAAATAATGGTTACGGCTTCCACTACAACGACGGTGGCAGTACGACCGCGAGAGTTCAAGTTCACACAGATGCCGCTGCTGTTGTCGGATTGCTGATACGAGGAATAGCGGGTCAAACAGGAGATTTGGCTCGATTCGAGAACTCGTCTGGAAATACTCTCGCTTGTGTAGACTCTTCGGGCAACGCAAAATTCGTTTCCATCAACGGTGGAAGCGCTTAACAACATAGGAGAAAGACATGACAATTGATTACTCATCCCTTCTTTCGGGGGAACAAAAGCGCACGTTGTTGAATCAACGCATCGCTCAATTCGCTGCCGAGGCATGGCAGCACGAACTTAATAAAAAGACGTGCGAACAACTCGGTGACGAGGCCGGCGTAGAAAACGCAACTAAAGCCCTCTTGGTGCTGGGTACCGCAATCGGTATCCATCAGCAAGAGTTGGCGGAACTTCCAGAGGAGTAATTCGTGCCAGTACAGACCATAATCCAAGTACGTAGAGATACGGCTGCAAACTGGACATCGACCAACCCGATAATGGCAGCCGGTGAAGTTGGTTTTGAAACAGACACCCTGCTATTTAAGATTGGTGATGGCTCCAGTACATGGAATGCTTTGATCTATCAGACGGCAAAACTATCAACAGTCACAAAAACGTCATCGTCAACACTGGCCCTGACTGACGGTGGAAAATTGGTAGAGATGAATGTTGCTACCGCAAACAACCTAACGGTTCCCCTCAACTCAAGCGTGGCTTTCCCCATTGGCACTGAGATTCTTGTTCTTCAAATTGGCGCCGGCCAGACAACTCTTGTTGCTACGGGCGGAGTAACAATTAACTCAAAGTCGGGAAACCTCAAGATTACCGGTCAGTGGTCTGCCGTAACTCTTATCAAGAGGGCTACTAATACTTGGGTTGCCATCGGAGACCTATCAGCATGACTCTTGTTGCCCGTACTGGGATCATCAATACTTATGTGCAGGTATTTTCTGCTACCGGCGGTACGACGACCGATAGTGGTGGTTATCGGTATCACAGTTTCAACTCGTCGGGTACTTTCACCGTGAACTCTGGTACTGCCACTGTTGAAGTGCTAGTTGTTTCGGGTGGCGGTGGGGGTGGCGGAGCATATGACAATGGAATAGGTCAGGTCTACGGTGGTGGTGGGGGAGGTGGGTCATGGGTAAACACTGGCTCGTTCTCTGGTTCGTCTGGTAATTACACAATCACTGTTGGAGCCGGTGGTACGGGTTCAGGTGCAAACAACAACGGAAATGCTGGTACTGCGTCATCTGTTGTTCGTGCATCCCCTTCAGTAAGTATTTCGTCAGGCTCACCCACCGCCGACCAAGGCGGTTGGTATACAAGCAAGTTCACCTCGGCATACGGTGGTGACACACAAAGTTTCCAAGGTGGAGGTTCATACTATGGTGGTGGAGGTGGTGCAGGTACTTCTGCCATTGGTGGCAATGTAACATTTGGTTTTTACGACGGTGGCAACGGTGGTGCAGGAAGCACATGGAACTCGTTCAAGTCCTACGGTGGCGGTGGAGGTGGTGGAGGCGGTTGGGAGACAGGAAACACTGGAACACGGGGAACTGGTGGCACAACCGGTGGTGGTGCTGGAGCAAGCAAGACCCAGACCGCCGTAGCAGGGACAGCCAACACTGGTGGAGGTGGCGGTGGTGGTACATACAATGGGAGTTCTGTAGACCAATCGGGTGCTAATGGCGGTTCTGGCGTAGTGGTGTTGAGGTATCTGCTATGAGTCATTGGGCTGAATTGGATGACAACAACATTGTTCTCCGTGTAGTCGTATGCGACAACAATGACCCAAATGGCGATGAGGGCTATCAATGGTTGATTGACAACCTTGGTGGGCGTTGGGTTCAAACCTCGTACAACGACAATTTTCGTGGAGCGTTCGCAGGAATCGGTTTTCGTTACGACGTTGCAGACGATGTGTTTGTGAGACCTATCGCTGATGCACGACAAAGAAAATCTGATGCGACTCCACCGTCAAGCCAAGAGTCCACACCTGTCGTTGTGTTCGGGGACGATGAAAATGCTTTATGAGGACTTGGGATTCGTGGGCAACATCTGGGTACGCCAGAACACAATGGAATTGTCTGGTGATACAAACGGTGGTCACGCCCACGAACACGACCATGTAACCCTGCTGGTGCGTGGTTCCGTGGAGGTGCAGGTTGGTGATTATCCGTCCAAGACTTTCGTTGCCCCCACGTTCATCGTGATTCGTAAGGGGTTGCGTCATCGTTTCACTGCTCTTGAGGATGACACGATTTATTACTGTGTCTTCGCTCTTCGTGACGTTGATGGTGACCCTACGGAAATCGTTGAAGAGCGTCACATTCCGTATTCGTTGGCAACGGATGACCCAAGGACATGGCAAGAATTTCTTGAATGGCGTGAACGTCACAGGAATCAGCAACAGTGACGGTCACACCAGAAAGTCGTGATTTCTGGTTCTAGTACAGCGAACCTTCGGTATTCAAGGCTCGTGCATACGCTTGGGATTCAAGCCAGATTGACTCAATGCTCTGGCTCTACAGCGATAACGCAATGCTCATTGACCAGAATGATGACTTCTTCGGTCTTGATTCATGGATACAAATTTCAGATACAGGTTTTCAAGTGCAAAAATATTATAGAAATTTTGGCTTTTACAGACCACATGTTGATTCTTTTCCAATTTTAAATTCTTCTATGAATAATAGAGTTCTAGCATGCGTTATTTATCTCAATGATGTTGAGTATGGTGGAGAAACTAATTTTCCATTACATGGTGTTAAAATCAAACCAAAAGTTGGTCGTATTGCATTATTTCCTGCTGTGTGGACTCATCCTCATGAGTCGTGTGTTCCAATTACTGATGATAAGTGGATTATTTCAACATTTATTGTCAATGATCGGCTGTCTGATACTACACCAGAGATTCATGATCAAGAAGAGCATCATGATGACAGTGACCATACGCACTTTGATCATGAGCACCCTAATGATTTCTAAATAAAGTTTTTTGAATTATAATTGGTTATATGAAAAGTATAACCAAAAAATTAATTAGATTTCTTCCTGTTGCTATCTGGTGTTTTTCTTTACCGTTTGCTAGTCCTGCAAAAGCGGATACTTTTATAGTAATTCAACCTACTGATATAACAATAACTTTTGAATCTACACAAAATTTAAATGTAAGAACATATGCTCAAGAGTATGGTATAGATAGTCATTTATGGTTATATAATTCAAGTAACAATTTGATAGTTGCAAATGATGACCATTTCGGTCTTGATTCTTATATAAATATTAATCTTCAACCGGGCACTTATCGACTTCGTGCCGGCGTTTGCTGTGGGAACCCTGAGGCTTGGCATGGAGTTTCGTACCGTGTTGTAACTAATGTCTCTGCGGTTATTTTAGGTGCTACAACTACAAGCACTACTACAACGTCTACTAGTACAACAACTACTGTTCCATTAATTTTAAATCCGCCCAGAGATCTCGTTGTGACATCTTCTAACGATTCTAAAGTTTATTTATCGTGGGATGCACCTGAGCAGTCAAATGTAGAAGTTGAAAGATATGCAATTTTCTGGTCAGAAGACAACTTTTCTTCTGGCTGGGGGATTTCTTCTAATTCCACTACTGCTGTAGTTGAGAATTTAGATTCTGGGAAAGAATATCAGTTTAAAGTTAGAGCCGATAATGACACTCTTGGTATTTATTCTGAGTGGAGCAATGTTGTTTCCGGTGAAACGCAACCTGCCCCAACCACTACTACTACTAGTACTACTACTAGTACTACAACGACTACCACTACAACTACGTTACCTGTTATAATAATACCTGAGACAACAACGACATGGCCGGCTACTACAACATCCACA
>Ga0172372_10009464_pt1 | contig 12669 bp, 9 predicted proteins | sample LakKiv5m_2_FD_114544 | JGI IMG/M metagenome (GOLD analysis project Ga0172372, IMG submission 114544) | Freshwater microbial communities from Kabuno Bay, South-Kivu, Congo - kab_092012_9.5m | ecosystem: Environmental > Aquatic > Freshwater > Lake | place: Democratic Republic of the Congo...
CAAGCCCTAGCCAAGCTATTGTCTCGTCCATAGCGGATTTCCTTTCTGGGATGGATGTTGTCTTTCACAAACCCATCATACCTCCCAGGTCTAGGGAGTCCGCTTTTCAAATTACCCAGCTACATCTGGAGACTGGGAACTCTCGCCTACCCATGCACCCCCCGCCTTGACTCCATCCCCCACTTCCGGTTGCGTCGCCCCATGTTCCCTCGTGCGTCCATGGCCACGCTGTGCCTTGCCGTCGGCCTGACCGCCTGCAACCGTGGGGAAAATCAGGCACCCGTCGCCGCCAGCGAAGCGCCCACCGTCCCCGCGGCCGGTACCGCCGTACCGGCATCGCCCGCCGTTCCCGACGGACCCGCCATCGCCGAAGCCGATGTCTCGGCCATCCTCGAGGAAATGACCCAGGCCCTCCGAAAGTTCAGCTTCGAACAGAAGCGTCTCCCCGGGGCTATCGACGAACTCGTCACCGCTGGATACCTCGGCGCCAAACCCACCGCGCCCGGCGGCAAACGCTTCACCATCGATCCCAAGGAAGCACGCGTCGTCCTGAAGTGACCCTCCATCCCAAGATCCAACCCATGACATCCTCACCCTTGCCACCATGGAGACCTTCCGGGAGGAAAACTGCGTTTACCCTCATCGAACTGCTCGTGGTGATCGCCATCATCGCGATCCTCGCCGGCATGCTCCTGCCCACCCTCGGCAAGGCCAAGGCCCGCGCCGAACGCCTCAAGTGCACCTCGCAGATGAAGCAGATCGGCGTCGCCTTCAACCTGTTCCTCGTCGACAACAACGACCAGAACCCGCCCGCCGTCTACCGCACTGGCGACTACCAGTACCAGTGGACCTGGGATGACATGCTCCACAAGTACATCGGCGGAAAGAGCACCAAGGCCGATCTCATGCTCGGCATCACCGACGGCAAGGGCTGCCCCAAGATCCTCCAGTGCCCTGCCGACCGGAACAAGATCACCATCACCTACGCCCAGTTCGGCCAGCGCCGGACCTACGCCATGAACGGCGCCAACATCGCCGGTCCCGGCTCCCTCCCGACACCCCTCCACGGCGTGGGCGTCTACATCGCCAACAACAACGGTTCCCTGCCGCCGGACGAGCCCGCGGGTTACAAGAACAGCATCGTCGCGTCCCCCTCCGACACCCTCCTCCTCTGCGAGCAACCCAACGGCCGCAACATCGCCGGCAACGACTGGCCCTCGTTCTGTGTCGGTCCCACCGAGGGTCCCGGAAACCCCGGCGGATTCACCGGAGACTGTTTCCAGATCTCGCGCTCCCAATACGGCTACGGCAAGGCCGCCTACGGCCTCCACGGCGAACGCTTCAACTACCTCTTCCACGACGGCCACGTCGCCATCCACAAGATCACCGAGACCATCGGCCGCGGCACCACCAACAATCCCCAGGGCATGTGGACCATCACACCGGGGGATTGAACCTGGAACGTCAGTGTTCCCCCATCACCTCCCGGTCGCTACAGTCGGCCCACTGATATGGGCCTGAAGTTCCACAACACCCTCACGCATGCCGTCGAGGAGTTCGCTCCGCTGACCCCCCCACGCGTCGGCATGTACTGCTGCGGACCGACCGTCTACGACTTCGGCCACATCGGGAACTTCCGCACCTTTGTCTTCTCCGACGTCGTGCGGCGTTACCTCGAGTTCCGCGGATTCCAGGTGACCCACGTCATGAATGTCACCGACGTGGAGGACAAGATCATCCGCCGCGTCCACGAAACCGGCCAGACCCTCGCAGAATTCACAGGCCGGTACACCGACGCCTTCCTCGCGGACCTCGCGTCCCTGCACTGCCTCCCGCCGCATCATCTGCCCCGCGCCACCGCCCACATCGACGGCATGATCCAACTGATCGGCCGCCTGATGGAACGGGGCATCGCCTACCGTGCTGCCGATGGCTCCGTCTATTTCAGCATCGATCGCTATCGGAAATCCGAACGCTGGCCCGGCTGCGCCTGTCACTATGGGCAATTGGTGAATCTCAACCTCGACGACCAACGCCAGACCGAACGCGTCGCCTCCGACGAGTATGACAAGGACAACGTCGCGGACTTCGCGCTCTGGAAGGCCCGCGTGCCCGAGGACGGCGCCGTGTTCTGGCCCAGCCCGTGGGGCGACGGACGCCCCGGCTGGCACATCGAGTGCTCGGCCATGAGCATGGCCCTGCTCGGCGATTCCTTCGACCTGCACCTCGGCGGCGAGGATCTCGCCTTCCCGCATCATGAGGATGAGATCGCCCAGAGCGAGGGTGCCGGCGGACTGGCCGGAGACATTGCGTCCAAGGGCCGCCCTTTCGTGAAGTACTGGCTCCACGGCGCCCACCTCCTCGTCGAGGGCCGCAAGATGTCCAAGTCCCTCGGCAACTTCTACACCGTGCGTGACCTCGTCGGACGCGGCTTCTCCGGACGCGAGATCCGATCGCTGCTCATGTCCGCGCATTACCGCGAGACCTTCAATTTCACCCTCGCCGGCCTCGACGGTTCCCGCACCGCGCTCGCACGCATCGATGAATGCGTCGGCAAGCTCCGCGAACGCGCCGCCGGCACCACCGCCGCCCCGGCTCCGGGCCTGCTCCAGGCGTTCACCGAGGCGATGGACGACGACCTCAACATCTCCCGCGGCTGGGCCGCCGTGTTCGACTGGGTCCGCGAACAGAACCGTGCCCTCGCCGCCAACGAACTCGATGCCCCCCGGGCCGCGGCCGAACTCGCCGCCTGGGAACGCATCGACCACGTCCTCGGCCTCGGGGCCAAGGCCACCGATGAAGCCCCGGCCGAGATCGTCGCCCTCGCCGAAGCCCGCGTCGCTGCGAAGAAGGCCAAGGATTTCGCGAAGGCCGACGCCCTGCGTGCCGAGATCAAGGCGCAGGGCTGGGTGGTCGAGGACACGCCGAAAGGCCCCAAGCTCAAGCGCGCTTGAGATGACACCGATCTCCCTCAAGTACCGCCTCGGCCGGCTGGATATCCTCGCGTGGATGCTCGGCTATCTCCTCCGCAGCCCCCTCAGCTGGGTCGTCGTGCTGGCCGTCACCGGCTCCCGCTGTTGGACCCTGTTCCGCGATGGCCTCGCACAGTCCGTCCCGCTCCTCGCGTGGCATGGGACGATCACCCTGCTCGGGGCGTGGGCCGGCTACATCCTCGTGACCTGTGGCATCAGCCTCCTGCGTCGCCAGGCGGGGATCGGGCTGGAGGTCGACCTCACAGCACACGCGGATGCGCTGACGAGCGAATCGTCCCTGGGCAAGACCGAACTGAAGTGGACCGCCATCCGATTCCTCCGCACCGACCCTTGGCACGTGTTCCTCTGCCTGAGTCCGTCGCAGGCCATCATCATTCCCAACCGCTGCTTCTCCGACGTCGCCGCACGCAAGGCCTTCGTCGAAGCCTGCCGCGGTTTCATCGCCGCCAGCCGCGGCAAAGCCTGAAACCGTTCCACCCGTCCTCCTGACCCGCCGTGTTCCGCATCCACACCGTCACTGATTTCGAAGATCCCCAGCTCATCCCCTACCGCAACATGCGGTATCAGGTGGACCCCGTGGGGGAAGGCCGCTTCGTGGCCGAAGGCGAGAAGGTCGTCCGCCGCATGCTCGCGTCCGACATCCGCATCGTCTCCATGCTGCTCGCCCCCGAATGGCAGGCCGAATACGAACCGCTCCTCCGGGCGCGCCCCGAGGACATCGACCTCTTCATCGCCGAACGCGACATCATGAGCCAGCTCACGGGGTTCAAGCTGTTCCAGGGGGTGCTTGGCCTCGGATGCATACCCCGACCCGCGACACTGCAGGAGCTGCTCAACCTGCCCCGTCCCCGGCTTTTCGCGGTCATCGATTCGGTGTCCAACTCCGTGAACGTCGGCCTCGTGCTGCGGAACGCGGCCGCCATGGGCGTGCAGGCCCTGATCGTCGGCGAAACCTCCGCCCATCCCTACCTGCGCCGGTCGGTGCGCACGTGCATGGGAACGCTCTTCCGGATGCCCTACCTGCTCACCCCCTCCCTGACGGTCACCCTCCACCAACTCCGTCAGAACGGCATCCGCTGCCTCGCAGCCCATCCGCACACGGACCAATGCCTGCTTCCTGACGCACGCCTCGACGAGGACTGCTGCATCGTACTCGGTTCCGAGGGCGAGGGCATCCGACCCGAGGTCCTGGCCGCCTGCGACCAACAGGTCGTCATCCCGATGCAGGCGGGCGTGGACTCCCTCAACGTGGGCAACGCCTCCGCCGTGTTCTTTTACGAGGCGTGGCGTTCCAGGTGCCACCGCGGCTGATGGGCAAAGGAGTTCCCGGTCTCGCGCTGAAAACTTCAAACTTCAAACTTGAAGCTTCGAACTCCCTCCCCCACCCGGCACACCCCGCGATAGGCACATCGGTCGCACGGCAACTCTCCGCGATTGGCCACCGGCACGGCGGAAACGTCACCCGCCAGCAATCCCGCGCCCAGTTCGCCCACGCGCTTCAGGGCCGCATCCAGCACCTCCTGCAGCCCGGGCGCCGGAACCCCGTCTGCATTCTGGTACGGCGTGCCGTCCTTCCTGAACTTCACGTGGAACGGCAATTCCTCCCACGTCACATCCCCGGCCACCTGCCGCACCGCGTCGATGTTCACCCGACCCCGGTGCGCGTAACTTCCCCCTTCGCCAGGATCCTCGCGATGCACGGCCCGTCGCCGGGTGCGGGTCAACACCGCGTAGGTCATCCCCCCAGGAAGGAACCCCGTGCCCGCCGTCACTGCCTGAAGATACAGCGGCAGCTGCAACTCAAACCCGCGCGCCACCTGATCCGGGCGCAACTGTCGCGTGCCGCGCTTGTAGTCCACCACCCAGGCAGCGCATGCGCCTTCATCCTCGGAGACCAGCAGGTCCACCCGGTCCACCTGTCCCGCGATGCACACCTCGCGGTCGCCTTCCAACCGGACCCGTACCGGTGGCCAGTCGCCACGCCCACCGAAGCGGGCCTCCACCCACCGCGGTTCCCCGGGCCAACGGCCCAACACCTCCAGCCAATGCCGGACCCACTCCACCACCTGCCGTTCCGCACGACGCAACGCGAACTCCACTCCCGCACCGCCCCCGGTCAGCCCCGTCTTCTGGAGAAGTCCAACCGCCAATCGCCGCACCCGCGCCTCGCCCTCGTCCGGAGTCACGTCACGCCACGACAGGCTCTCGCGCGTCAGCGACCGATGGAACTCCGCCAGCAACTCGTGAGTCCACGTGCCCTGTTCCCGCGCGCCCAATTCCAGTTCCTCGCGTTCCCCGAACCGCAGCACACGGCTCGCGAAGTGCGAAAAACGGCAGCCGGCCATCTGCTCCAGTGCCGACGCCGAAGTCTCGTACGCCCCACCGAACAAGGCTGCTGCCAGGGCGGGCGAAAGGCGTTCCGTTCCCACCTTCCCCGACTCCTCGGCAGCCACCGGTTGCGGCCCGCGACGCTGCATCCACTCCGCCGGCACCGCTTCCAACGTCCACTCCGGAAGCCATCGCCGCATCAGCGGAGACGGCAGCAGCGTGCCACCCGTCATTCCCTCCGACGGCGTGAGCACAACCACCGAACGCCGGGCCCGGGTCAACGCAATGTAGGCATAGAACTGTTCGTGATGGATGCGGTCCACCGCCGTCGGTCCCAGGCCGACTCCCGCTTTCGTCTCCAGCCATTCCCGATCGGATGCCGTCAGCAACCCCGTCGGCGATGGCGAAGCCGGAAACACCCCTTCGGTCCAGCCTGGAAGGAGGACGAGGGACAGCTCCGGATTCCGTGAGCGGTCCACCGCGCCGATGAGGACCTGGTCCAATGACGGCGGCAACGCGCCCGCCGTCAGGCCACTCCACGCGCTCTCGACCACCGGCAGCCATTCGGCCGCTGCCAACGCGTGACCGATGAATGCTCTCGAGGCCTCCTCCAGCCATGCCTCCATCTCGTGCAGCACCGTCTGGTGACGGAGTCCGTCCACGCCTGCGTCGTCCCAGGCCACCAGGCGTTCCTCAACCCCCACGTCCACCCACAGCGCACGCAACGCCGCCGCCAACCCGGGACCGTCCTGCGGGGTCGACAGGATCGCCACCAATCGCCGCAGGGGTGCGGTCACGCGACGCATCGCGAGACCCAGTCGGTCCCCTTCCTCCAGTTCGCTGCCCGCCAGCCAACGGCGCCCGGCCCATCGCCCGGCCCGCAAGGCATTCTCCAGTTCCTCCCCTTCCCACCCCTCCAAAGGAAGCAGGCCCGACTTCAACCACGCGAACCAGTCGTCCTCCGATCCCTCGTCCGCCGCCACCCGCAGCGCCGTCCGCGTCAGTTCCACCAACGGGTGATGCCGGAGCCCGTGCCGATGATCCAGGAAGCTGGGAATCCCGCGTTGGCGGAACACCCGGGCGAATACCGGTCCATACTCCTCCAGCGACCGCACCAGTACCGCCGCGTCGCGGTACCGCCCGCCATTCCGCACCATCGCTTCGATGCATCCAGCCGCCGCCTCCGCCTCGGCATGCGGATCCGGGCATCGGACACAACGCACCGCCGCGCGCTCCCCGGCACCGTCGGGCATCGGCACCGCAACGCCTGTCGCCATCCGCACCTCCAGGGCACGCAACACCGGACTCTCCTCGAACCGACCGATCGACCGGCCGAGTTCGATCACCTCCGGCTCGGATGTGGCATGCGCCGCCAACGCCGCGTGGCACGCCCGGAACATCCGTTCCACCACGTTCCACAATCCCACACGCCCACTCGCCGCGGCGGACGAATCGAGGCAAAAGGCCGCCGTCGTGCGTTGCGCCCGCCGCGACACGGCCGCCAGCAGGGCGACCTCCGCGGGCGTCATCTCCGCGAACCCATCCATCCAGACCGCCTCGAACCATGGCTCGGTGGTTCCATCCCGCAACGCCGCCACGGCCTGCCACGCCAGCTCCGACGGATCTTCGAGCTCGGCGGTCTTCAACCACTCCTGGTAGCCCTCCAACAGCCGCGACCAATCCGTCAGCTTCCAACGCAGCGACTCGGGCAACGCGCCCTGTTCCGCGAGGATCCTCAACCGCCCGGAACCCATTCCATGTTCCTGGAACGTCCGCAGCACTCCGGAAACATCCCGGGCCAATCCCGCGGCCCGCGCCGAGCGTCCGAAATACTTCAATGCGCCCTCTTCGCGTCCGAGCAGTGCCCGCAACACCATGATGCGCCCCTCCTCGCCCAGCACATCGGGCTCACGATTCCCCAACCGTTTCAGCACATACCGGGCAAGCCTTTCGAACGACACGATCTCCAACCGCGTGAATCCGCCCACCACGCCATCCATGAGGACCTGGCGTTCCAACTGGAAGGTCGCCTGCTTGGGCGCCACGAACAGCAACGGCAACCCGACCGGACCCGACCGCAGCGCCTCGCGCACCTCGGCCACGCACCGGTGGGTTTTCCCGCTCCCCGCAGGCCCCAGCAAGAACCGCACATCCATGCCCCCAACCTCCTCTCCCACGCCTCCCGCGCCAACACCGTTCTGACTACTGGGATCTGGAATCTTCAAACTTCAAACTCCTCTCCCCACTTGCGCCTTGAAACCGTCTCCCGACGTTCCCAGCTTCCGCCGTCTGTCGAGCGCTCCCGCCACTCCCGCCCCCACGAAGGCCTCCGCACCGCGCCCTCCCGCGCTGTTCCCGGAGTCGCTCGCGCACGCCCTGGTGGAAGCCGCCAACGCCGCCTCGGAAACCGATCTCTCGGGCATCTCCGCCGCCGCCCAACCGTACCTCGCCGCGCTCCTCCACCGCGCCCAACCCCAGCGCGTCCTCGTCATCGTCACCGATGGACTGAAGACCCAGGAACGCGTCCACGCAGACATCGCCACCTGGCTCGAACCCGGCCCCGCGCCGCTCTTCCACGCCGCGTGGGAAACCCTGCCCCACGAGAACAAGCTCCCCCACGCCGACGTCATCTCCGAGCGCCTCGAAACCCTGATCAGCCTCACCTCCGGTCCGGCAGAGCGTCCCCGCATCATCGTCACCTCGGTCGTCGCACTGCTCCAGCGCACCTTCACCGGCCAGGATCTCCGCACGCGCACGCGCACCCTGAAACGGGGCGACACCCTCAACCCCCTCGACCTCATCGAATGGCTGGAGGAGCAGGGCTACGAACCCGAAGCCCAGGTCACCGGCAAGGGCGAACTCTCCTGGCGCGGCGGGATCGTCGATGTCTGGCCCCTGTCTTCGCCCTGGCCCATCCGCCTCGAATTCTTCGGGGATGAACTCGAATCCCTCCGCGAGTTCGATCCCGCCGCTCAGGTCTCCCGCGAAACCGTCCACGAAATCATCATCCCACCCGCCGGCGAACTCGGCCTTCTCAAGCCCGCCCGCCCACGACTTGCGTCCTCGGAAGACCCGCCGCCGGCACCGATCGCCGAACCCGCCCTGGGTTCGCTCCTCGATTTCCTCCCCGCCACCGCCCTCCTCGTCCTGTGCGAACCCGAGGCCCTCCTGGACCAGGCCCTGCGCTACCGCCAACAGGTCCCTCCCGGTGATCGATTCTCGGTCGAGTGGGACACCGTCCTTGCCGAAGCCGACTCACGCGGCATCCGCCGTCTCCACCTGCGCGAGGCCATCGACGACGACCCTCCCTCGAGCGCCGGAACCGGCCACCCGCCCAACCATCCCATCCCCGGCCTCGACGCCTACCGGCCCATCGGATCCACGCTTCCGGACCCGCAGGTCGCCGAGGCCCAACGCCGTGATTTCTTCCAGCAACTCCACCGCTGGATGCGGCAGGACCATCAGGTCCACGTCTTCTGCGGACACGAGGGCGAACGTCAGCGCTTCCGTGAACTCTGGACCGAGTTCGCCCTGCCCGAACCCGCCCCGGATTGCCACCTCGGCGTGTTGAGCCGCGGGTTCCTCGTTTCCGAGGCCCGACTCGTCATCGTCACCGATGCGGAGATCTACGGACGCTACAAGGTCCAGCGCCCGCGCCGGCTCAAATCCCGCCACGCCTCCGCCGTCCGCTCCGTCTTCGAGGTCGACTTCACCGAGTTCGAGGAAGGCGACTTTGTCGTGCACCTGGAGAACGGCATCGGAATCTACCGCGGCCTCAAGACGCTCCCGCCGCAGAACCGGCGCCGCGGCGAGGCCACCGCGAACGAATCCACCGGCGACGAGTGCCTCGTCATCGAATACGCGCCCTCGGGATCCGCCACGGAACCGCCACGGCTCTATGTTCCCGTCAGCGAGGCCCACCTCGTCTCCAAGTACGTCGGCGCCGGCAAGGCCCGCCCACAGCTCTCCACCCTCGGTGGCAACCGCTGGACCAAGGCCAAGGAACAGGCCCAGCGCGCCGTCCGCGATCTCGCCGCCGAACTCCTGACCGTCCAGGCCACCCGCGCCACGCAGCCCGGCCATGCCTTCCCGTCGGATGCCCCTTGGCAGCGCGAGTTCGAGGCCTCCTTCGAATACGAGGAAACCCCCGACCAACTCCGTGCCATTGCCGCCGCCAAGGCCGACATGGAAGCCGCCAAGCCCATGGACCGCCTGCTGTGCGGCGACGTCGGCTTCGGCAAGACCGAGGTCGCGATCCGCGCCGCGTTCAAGGCCGTCCTCAGCGGGAAGCAGGTGGCCATCCTCGTCCCCACCACCGTCCTCGCGCAGCAACACTACAACAACTTCCGCGATCGCATGGCCGAGTACCCCGTGCGCATCGAGCTCCTCTCCCGCTTCCGTTCCCCCAAACAGCAGCGCGCCGTCCTCGAAGCCGCCGCCAATGGCACCGTCGACATCGTCATCGGCACCCACCGCATCGTCTCCTCCGACGTCCAGTTCAAGGACCTCGGACTGGTCGTCGTCGATGAGGAACAGAAGTTCGGCGTCCGCCACAAGGAACAATTCAAGCTCCTCCGGCAGACCATCGACGTCCTCACGCTTTCGGCGACGCCCATCCCACGCACCCTGTACCTCGCCCTCACCGGCGCCCGCGACCTCTCCACCCTGGAGACGCCGCCCCAGGACCGCCTCCCCGTCGAGACCGTCGTCACCAATTACGACGAACGCCTCATCCGCGACGCCATCCAGCGCGAGATCAACCGCGGCGGACAGGTTTATTTCCTCCACAACCGCGTCTCCTCCATCGAGGCCCTCGCCCTCCGCATCCGCGCCCTGCTCCCCGAGGCCCGCGTCCTCGTCGGCCACGGCCAGATGGATCCCGACGACCTCGAACGGGTCATGACCCGATTCGTCAATGGCGAGGCCGACGTCCTCGTCTCCACCACCATCATCGAGAGCGGCCTCGATATCCCCAACGCCAACACGATCATCATTGATCGCGCCGACCGCTTCGGCCTCTCCGAACTCTACCAACTCCGTGGTCGCGTCGGTCGCTACAAGCACCAAGCCTACGCCTACCTCCTGCTCCCCCGCCACGCCCAACTGCTCACGGAGTCCCGCAAGCGCATGTCCGCGATCAAGCAGTATTCCGCGCTCGGATCCGGCTTCAAGATCGCCATGCGCGACCTCGAGATCCGCGGTGCCGGCAACCTCCTCGGTGCCCAACAATCCGGCCACATCACCGCCGTCGGATTCGACCTCTACTGCCAGCTCCTCGGACAAAGCATCTCCTCCCTCAAGGGCGAATCGCCGAAGCCCCGCGTCGATGTCCGCACCCGCATCGACTTCCTCGCCCTCAATCCCGCCGAGGCCGCCCCCATCCCTTCCACCCCCACCGACACCGTCCTCGATCCCAACCGTCCGCGGATCACCATCCGCGTTCCCCGCGATTCCGACGTGTGGAGCACCGATGACGATGAGGACGACGATTCAAGCGACCGGAGCGGTCGCGGTCGGAAGAAGCGCACCGAGGAACCGGAAGGCCCCGCCACCCGCGAACCTGCCTTCCTGCCGCTCGATTACATCCGCGAACCTGCCCAGCGCATCGAGATCCACCGCAAGCTCGCCCAACTCGCGGACAAGGCCGGGCTCGACGCCCTCCGGCGTGAACTGCGCGACCGATTCGGTCCGTTGCCGCCGCCGGTGGATCTCCTGCTGGAACTCGCCGAGCTCCGCATCTTCGCCGCCGCCCATCGCATCACGGGAATCGAGGTCACCGAAGGAAAGCTCAAGCTCACCCGCAACAACGACCTCGTGACCATCGGCGGGCATTTCCCCCGCCTCACCAAGCGAACCGCCACCGCTCGCATCGCCGAGATCCGACGCCTGATCCAGTCGCTCGGGAAGTGAAGGCCGGGTGCCCTCACCCGGCGATTCCCCACTCCTCACGCCGTGTGGGGGCACGCGGCCTCCAATCCACGGTGGTGAAGGCCGGGTGCCCTCACCCGGCGCCCACCGAAAACCGGTATGTAGCGACTGGCAAGTCCCAGGGACGGCCCGTTTGACAGGTTCGCCATACACCCATACTTATTGCTGATGAAGACCACCATCGATCTTCCGGACGATCTCCTCCATCGCGCCAAAGTGGCGGCAGCCCAACGAAAGACGACCCTCCGCGAACTCGTCCAGACGGGCCTCGTCTGGGTCCTGAGTTCGGAAGCCGGTATTCCCGATCCCAAACCGGCAATGGCCCGGCTGCAGAAAGGCCTTCGCCTTGGCGGCAAACCCCTGACCCGGAACCAAACCCATGAGCGCGGTTAGGTTCCTCGACACCAACATCCTGCTCTACGCCTACGATCTGGATGCGCCCACGAAGCGGGTCAAGGCAATGCAACTGGTCGAGCAGGGTTGGACCTCCCCCGGCGAAACGGCCATCAGCGTGCAGGTGCTTCAGGAAATGCATGTCAATCTGGGGAAACGCGGAGTTTCCCCGAAGGAGGCGGCACGCATCGTGGCGGACTTCGAAACCTGGCACATCGTGGACAACACGATGACCCTTCTCCGCAGTGCCATGGACGAACAGATTCGCTGGAAGATCTCCTTATGGGACTCGCTCATCCTCGCCGCCGCGCGTGCCTCCGGCGCCGCTGAACTACTGACGGAAGACCTCAATCACGGCCAGGACTATGGCGGAGTAAAGGTCATCAACCCCTTCCGTTGATCCGGCGTGGGGGCGGCAGAAGGTTCAACCTCTAATCCACGGTGCTGGAGGCCGGGTGCCCTCACCCGGCGGCCCCGGAATGCGGGTCAGGGCGATGCAACCACTTCCACAGCCTCCTCACGTCGTCTGCTACCCTCGTAGCTGACGAGGTCACGAGGCAGGGATCTGGGCATGCCTGAATCTAGACGCTTCAGACTCAGGCCTGCTTCCACAGCCTCCTGACGTCGTCTGCTACCCTCGTAGCTGACGAGGTCACGAGGCAGTGGAAGCAGGCTCCCCAAACGCCCCCGTCTTCAAGAACCGTCTCACGGCAGAAATCACCGTTCGATTCGAGAGCATCGTCGGGTGGGTCGTGTGCACCACGAGGTGATCCTTCATCCCCGCGACCTTGGTCCGTTCCACGGAGACCTTCCCGTCGTCCGCCCCGGGGATCATTCCGCTGTTGATCCAGTTGATCGACCAGTCGCCGGCGATCACACCGAGTTCGAAGTTGACCGGGGCCAACCGGCCCGGCACCGAATCCGGTCCAGTTCCCAACTGCTGTCCAGCGGGACCGTTGATCCACCGGAACAGCCGCCAACTCCCGAGCCGGTCCACCAACTCGCTCCCCTGGTTGGGCGGCCCCAG
>Ga0172372_10009466_pt1 | contig 12666 bp, 13 predicted proteins | sample LakKiv5m_2_FD_114544 | JGI IMG/M metagenome (GOLD analysis project Ga0172372, IMG submission 114544) | Freshwater microbial communities from Kabuno Bay, South-Kivu, Congo - kab_092012_9.5m | ecosystem: Environmental > Aquatic > Freshwater > Lake | place: Democratic Republic of the Congo...
GCAGGAGCACGCCGCCGAGCAGGCTGCGCGCGTTGCCGATGGAGGCGACGTTCACGTCGACGCGCAGGCCCGCCGTCGCCGCGCCCGGGATCGTCGCGGTCACCATGACGGCCGCCGCGTTGCGCATCTGGATGTTCTGGATCGTCTCGAGATCGACCGTCGCGCCGAGGCGGCGGAGCATCGCGGCGGTGCTCTGGACGGTGAAGCGGTCCTGGCCACGGTCGCCGCTCTGGTTGAGGCCGACGACGAGGCCGTAGCCGACGAGCTGGTTCGGGCGGACGCCGCCGACGTCGCAGAGGTCTTCGATGCGCGTGGCGCGCGCGCGCGTCGCCGGACCGAGCGTCGCGAGCAGCGCGAAGGCGAGTGCCGTGAGAGGGCGTACGAGGGCCGTGCGTGTGCGAAACATGCGCAAATCCTCAGAAGGGGTTGATCGCGTCGAGCAGCTTCACGAGCCAGCCGCGGTCCTGGTTGTCGGTGAGCGCGCCGCGGCCGCTCAGCTCGATCTCCGCGTCGGCGACGAGGCTCGAGCGCACGGAGTTGTCGGGCTCGATGTCCTCCGGGCGGACGACGCCGCTGATGTAGATGTGCAGCTCCTCGTCGTTCACGAGCACGACCTTCGTGCCTTCGACGAAGAGGTCGCCGTTCGGGAGACCCTGCTTCACACGGACGGCGATGGCGGCGCGCACGCGGCTCTCGCGCGACGTCTCGCCACGCCCGTCGAAGCTGCGCTGGCTCATCAGCGACACGAGCTGCTCGGGGTTGATGTCCGGATACGCTCGCGCGAGCGCGCTGCCGAGCCCGAGCACATCGCCGCCGAACGTCATCGAGGAGTCGCGCTCGAGGCGCGTGCTCGCGTCGCCGCTCGCGTTCGCCGTCTCGTCGATGCGGATCGTGACGATGTCGCCGACGCGGTTCGCGCGGAAGTCGGCGAAAAGCCCGCGCCCCGAGTCGGGCCACAGCGAGCCGGTGCTCGTCGGACGCGGCGCGGTCGCGTACTCGTCGGCGTCGTAAGCGCGCGTGCGCGGCTGGCGTGGCGCGACGTGGCGCACGCCGCCGCACGAGGCGAGCAGCGGCGCGACGAGGAGCGCCGCGGCGAAGGGGAGGCCGCGACGCGCGGCGCTGCGTGTCGCCGTCATGGGCGCACCTCGACGGTCTGCGCGTCGATCACGCGCGCACGGAGCTGCGCCCGCGTGTCGAGGTTCGTGACGCGGATCTCGTCGCCCGGTCGTCCCGGTTGACCAGCGAGCCCCGGGGCCGACGCGCGCACCGCGCCGACGCTCACGACGATTCGCACGCGCGCGCCCGCGCTGACGACAGGCTCGGGGCACGTCACCCGCGCGCTCGCGAGCACGCGCTGCTCGCGCCCGGCCACGCGCACCACGAGCGGCGCCGCGATGCGCCCGCTCGCGCGCGGCGCCTCGACCTCCGTCGTCACCGTCGGCGTGCCTGCGGGCAGCACGAGCGCGGCCGGCAGCTCGAGCGACTCGACACCGCACGGCGCGAGCGCCGACACGACGGCCGGGCGCAACAGCCGCTCGACCTCGCTGCGCTCGAGCCGACGCGCCTCGCGCCGCACGCGCGTCGTGCGCGGAATGTCGAGTCCGCGCGTGTCGTGACCGGCAGCGCGGATCGCGCGGCGCACATCCGAGGCGCGCACGACGCGCACCTCACCGGGTGCGGGCGCTGCGCCGAGATCGACGGAGCCGAGCGCGCTGCCCGCGAGGGCGGGCAGTACCTCGGCGAGCACGATGCGGTCGGGCGCGTCGTCGGCGACGACGAACGGCGCCGGGCCGACGAGCGCAAGCGCGACGATCAGGGCCGTCGCGAGGGCGCGCAAGCCGCGGAGGCGCGGTGCGCGGTGGGCTGCGCGTCGCTCGGGCGGTGCGCCGCCCGCAGGCAGCCGGACCGGGGAGGCTTCTTGGACCATGCCCCGGGGATGAGCATTTCGCGTGCCAGATCCAGACACGCGAAATCGCAGCGTTTTCGGGTGTCTTCGGCCACCTCTGCGTCGGAGCGCCGACGCCCGCGGCGGAAGCCTGACACCCGACGTCGGACCGTCAGCGCTCCATCGCCTTGCGCAGCATCTCGTCGGCCGCTGTGATCACGCGCTGATTCATCTCGTAGGCACGCTGGCTGGAGATGAGATCGATCATCTCGTTCACGACCTCGACGTTCGAGCCCTCGATGAAGCCCTGCGCCAGCGTGCCGATGCCCTCCTCGCCGGGGGTGAGCTGGATCGGGTTTCCGCTCGCGACCGTCTCGACGAAGAGCGAGCGGCCGATGTGCTGGAGGCCGGCCGGGTTCGCGAACATCGCGAGCTGGAGCTGCCCGACCTCGATCGGCTGCGGATTGTTCGGCTGCGTCACCGAGACGAGGCCGCTCGGGTCGATGGTGATGCCCGTCGCGTCGACCGGGATCTGGATCGCGGGTTCGACGGGGAGCCCGTCGACGGTCACGAGCCGCCCCTCGACGTCGACCTTCAGGTTGCCCGCGCGCGAGAACGCGAAGGTGCCGTCGGGGCGCTGGATCTGGAAGAAGCCGCGCCCCTCGATGGCGAGGTCGAGCGGGTTCCCGCTCTGCGCCAGCGTGCCCTGCTCGAAGATGGTGGTGGTGGCGACGGTGCGCGTGCCCTGGCCGATCTGCAGGCCCGTCGGCAGCGTGCCGCCTGCGGCCGTCTGCCCGCCGGGCTGACGCATCGTCTGGTAGAGCAGGTCCTGGAACTCGGCGCGGCTGCGGCGGAAGCCGTTGGTGTTGACGTTCGCGATGTTGTTCGCGACGACGTCGATGTGGAGTTGCTGTCCGGCCATTCCGGTGGCGGCGGTGTTGAGCGCTCGGAGCATGGGGGCCTCGTGGGGTGGGGGGTGCTGCGAAAAGAGAGCGAGGAATCCGGGCGTCAGCCGCTGCGGCTGCCGATGTCGCGCGCGGTGCGGCTGTCGATCTGGGAGAAGGTCTGGATCACGCGCTCGAGCGACTCGAAGAGGCGCGAGATGGAGATGACCTCGTTGAGACCCGCGACCGCGTTGACGTTCGAGGTCTCGAGCGCGCCCTGCACGACGGTCGTCGTGACCGGAGCGGCGACGGGCGGTGCCGAAGCGAAGAAGCGCGACTCGCCTTCCTTCCCGAGCGTCGCCGGATCCGCGAAGTTCACGACGCGAATGCGGGCGATGTTCTCGCCGTCGGCGCGCACGGTGCCATCGCTGCCGATGGTGACGTCGCGCGCGTTGAGGGGAATGCGGATGCGCGGATCGGGGCGGCCGTCACCGAGCAGGTCGTTGCCGTCGGGCGTGCGGAGGACGCCGTCCTCGCTCAGCACGAAGGTGCCGGTGCGCGTGTAGCGCTCGCCCTGCGGCGTCGAGAGCACGAAGTAGCCCTCGCCGCCGAGCGCGAGATCGTAGGGGTTTCCCGTCGTCTGATGGCTGCCCTGGGCGGACTCCATGACGACGCGCTCCGCTACGGAGTAGCGCAGCGAGGGCGGCTGCGCGGTCCGCGCGCCCGCGGTCACGAGCGCCTCGTCGAAGGCGACGCGGTCCGCACGGAAGCCCACGGTGTTCGCGTTGGCGACGTTGTTCGCGGTGACGTCGAGCGCGCGCTGCTGCGCGACCGCGCCGCTCGTGGCGCTGTAGATACCGTGTGACATCAGGCCTCCATGAACGCGCGCAGGCGCGCAGTGGCATCCCCGAGGATCTGGCAGACGCGGCTCTCGGTGACCCCGAGGATCTTGCCGATCTCCATCTGCGTGCACTCTTCCTGGTAGTAGAGCGCCATCACCATCTGCTGGCGTTCGGGCAGGCGCGCGAGCGCGGCCCGCAGGCGGTCGCGACGCTCGCCTTCGAGCAGCGCGTCCGGAGCGCCCTCCTCGCTGCTCGCGAGCGCGTCCGGGTCTTCGCCGACGCGGCCGAGCGCGGGGCCGCGGTGCATGTCCTCGGCGAGCTTGTGGTAGGCGTCGAGCGTCAGCCCGAGCTCCTTCGCGATCTCCTCTTCCTCGGGAGCGCGACCGAGACGCTGCTCGAGCGTGCGCACCGCGCGCGCCGTCTCGGCGAGGCGACGACGACCGTGGCGCGTCATCGCATCGGAGGCGCGCAGCTCGTCGAGGATCGCGCCGCGGATCCGCGCGTCGAGGTACGCCTCGAACGACGGCGCGCGCGCGGCATCCCACGCCTCGATGGCCTTCAACATGCCCTCGCTGCCCGCGCCGATCAGATCGCCGACGTCGACGTTCGGCGGAAGCCGCCGGGCGAAGCGGAACGCGATGCGGCGCACGATGGGCAGCCCGATCGCGAGCAGCTCCGCGTGCGTCGGCCGCGGTGCAGCCGGGAGCATCGGCGCGTCACCGCCCGAGTCGCTCACATCGGCCGCGGCTGCCCTCAGCACGCCCCACCTTCCCGGGGCGGAGGCGCGAGGCGCCGCGCGATGTCGCGGATCGCGCGCGAGGGCTGGCTCTCGGGCGCGCCGATCACGAAGGGGAGCCCCGCGCCGACGGCACGACGCACCGCGTCATCGCGCCGCAAACAGCCGAGATAATCGACCTTCAGCGCGAGGAAGCGCTCGACGATGCCCGAGAGCCGCGCGTGGACTTCGCGCCCCTCCTGATCGCCGCCGACCTGGTTCGCGAGGACGCCGATGCGCTCGAGCCCCCCACGCCGGTGCAGCACCTTCGCCATCGCGTAGGCGTCGCGGAGCGAGGTCGGGTCCGGCGTCGCGACGAGCACGACCTCGTCGGCGAGCGTCGCGAAAGCCACTGAGTTGGTGCCGATCCCGGCGCCGGTGTCGATGACGAGCACGTCGAAGTCGCGCGCGATGGCGTCGACCGCCGAGACGAGCCGATCGCGCTCGGCGCCGCCGATGTTCGCCATCTCGTAGCGACCCGGACACGCCGGCAGGAGCATCACACCCGCCGGGCCCTCGACGAGCACCTCGGCCGGCGTCGCGCCGCGCTCGATCAGCGCGAGCAGATCCGCGTGCGGCCGCACGCCGAGCACGAGATCCTGGCTCGCGAGGCCGAGATCGGCGTCGAGGATCAGCACACGCTGGCCGAGCCGCGCGAGCGCGACCGCGAGGTTGGCGGCGACCTGCGTCTTGCCGACGCCACCCTTCCCGCTCGTCACGGCGATGGAGCGCCGCGACGCGAAGGTGACGCGCCGCTCGGGCGGGCCCGACGTCTCCGACCGCTCCATCTGCCCGCGAAGCGCGAGCGCGCGGAGCCCATCTGCCTGATCGCCGCTGGTCATCATGCCTCCACCTCTTCGCAGCAAAGCAGGCCGGCCAGGCGCTCTGCGGAAGCGACCTCGATGTCCTCGGGGACCCGCTGCCCCGTCGTCAGCCAGGCGAGCGGGAGACCGCTCGCGACGTGTGCCGCCACGATCCCGCCCGCATCCACCGCCTCGTCGACCTTCGTCATCGTCAGACGCACGGGCGAGAGCGGGGCGAGCCGCGTGATCGTGCGCGAAAGCTCGGCGTCGCGCGTCGCGGCGGCGAGGCAGAGGTGCACGAAGATCGGCTCTCCCGCGCTCTCGAACGCCGACGCGAGCCGGCCGATCGCGGCCTTGTCGCTCGGCGCGCGGCCCTCGGTATCGATGAGGACGAGGTCCGCCCACGCGAGCTCCGCGAGCGCCTGCGAGAGGCTCGCCGAGTCCCACGCATGGCGCACCGGGACGCCGATCAGATCCGCGAAGCGCTCGAGCTGCTCGGCGGCGCCGAGGCGGTAGTGGTCCATGCCGACGAGCGCGACGCGGCGCCCCTCGACGAGCCCGGCGTGCGCCGCGAGCTTCGCGACCGTGGTCGTCTTGCCGACGCCCGTCGGTCCGACGAGCGCGACGACGCGCGTCTCGCGCAGACCGGACGGCGCGAAGAGCATCCGCTCCCGGAGTACGGGCGTGAGCGCACCTGCGGCCTCGAGCAGATCGTTCGGCTCGCGACCGAGCCGCGACCGCACGCGCGACGCCAGCTCCCGCGCGGCCGACGCGGGTACGCCCACCCGCACGAGCCGCTGCTCGAGACCCGAGCCCGAAGGCCCTTCCTCGATCGGTGCGGCGGCCTTCGGCGCCCCCCGACGGCCCGGCGCGTCGCCCGCCGCGATCGCGAGCAGCTCGACGACGGGCCCCGCACCCGCACGCCCCGCCGCGAGCTCGCGCGTCCCGACGATCATCGCGTCGGGCCCGAGGTCGCGCTTGGCGAGCGCGAGGGCTTCTTCGAAGCGGGGAGCGCGGTAGGTGCGGGGTAGCGTCATGGGTACGGCTCCTTCAGGCGGCGACCACGCCGACGGTGCGGACGGTGGTCTTGGCATCGATCTCACGGAACGAGATCACGGAGAGGCCCGGCACGCGCCGGGAGAAGAACTCGGAGACGCTCCGGCGCACGTCCGGAGCGCAGACCAGCACGGGCGGGGTCGAGACCCCCGCGAAGTTCCGGGCTTGTCCGTCGAGTGACGAAAGCAAGCGCTGGGCCGAAGCCCCATCCGGCCCGCCCTGGCGGAACGTCTCCTCCGCGCGCGGGTCGAGCACGAGCGCGACGACCTTGCCCTCCGGCCCGCGGAAGCGGCTGGAGATGTGCCGCGCGAGCCGCTGCCGCACGAGCTCGACGAGGATGCTCGTGTCCTTCGTCTCGCGCCCATGATCCGCAAGCGCCTCGAAAATCGTTCGCAAATCGCGCACCGGGACCTGCTCGCGGAGCAGCCCACGGAGCACCTTGATGACCTCGCCGAGCTGCAGGACCGAGGGGATCAGCTCGTCGACGAGCTTCGGCTCGCGCTTCGCGAAGAGGTCGACGAGCTCCTGCGCCTCGGCGCGGCCGATGAGGTCCGGCGCGTTCCCGCGGAAGAGCTCCGTCAAGTGCGTGGCGACGACCGTCGGGACGTCGACGACCGTGTAGCCGATCATCTCCGCGCGCTCGCGCTCCGACTGCGCGATCCACCGCGCCGGCAGGCCGAACGCGGGCTCCTTCACGAGCTCGCCGCCCACCGGGCTGAGCCCGCCCGTCGGATCCATCGCGAGCAGGCGCCCGATGCGGAGCTCTCCGGTCCCGACCTCGTTGCCCGAGACGAGCAGCCGGTACGAGCCGGGACGCAGGCGGAGATTGTCGCGGATGTGGACCGCCGGGATGATGATGCCGAGCTCGGTCGCGAGGTTGCGGCGCACCGCGGCGATGCGATCGACGAGCTCGCCGCCGCGCGCGGCATCGACGAGCGGCACGAGGTCGAAGCCCACCTCGAGCTCGAGGAGATCGACGGGAAGCGCCTCTTCGAGCCGGTCGCGCTCGACCTGCTGCGCGCTGCGCGGCGGTGCGGCGGCGGCGACCTCGGCCTCGCTCTTGATCTTCGGCGCACTTCCCGCGGCGCGCGCGGCGATCGCGATGACACCGCCGAGAGCGGCGAACGGCGCGAGCGGCATGCCCGGCACGAGCCCGATCGCCGCCACGATCCCCGCCGTTCCGTAGAGCGCGCCCTGGCGATTGCCGAGCTGCGCGACGAGCGTCGGGCCGATGGCCGCGCCCGCCGACGCACGCGTGACGACGACACCCGCGGCCGTCGAGACGAGCAGCGCGGGGATCTGCGACGCGAGACCGTCACCTACCGAGAGGATGGTGTACGTCGAGGCCGCCTCGGCGGCGGTCATGTCGTGCTGCACCATGCCGACGATGAAGCCGACGATGATGTTGATCGCGGTGACGATGATCGCCGCGATGGCGTCGCCGCGCACGAACTTCGACGAGCCGTCCATCGCGCCGAAGAAGTCGCTCTCCTGCTCGACCTCGCGGCGCCGCGCCCGCGCGACGTCCTGCGTGATCGCGCCGGTCGCGAGGTCCGCGTCGATCGCCATCTGCTTGCCGGGCATCGCGTCGAGCGTGAAACGCGCGGCGACCTCGGCGACGCGACCCGCGCCCTTCGTGATGACGACGAAGTTGATCACGACGAGCAGCAGGAAGACGGTGCCGCCGACGACGTAGTTGCCGCCGATCAGGAACTCACCGAAGCCGCGGATGACCTCGCCGGCCGCCGACGTGCCCTCGTTGCCGTGCAGCAAAATGAGGCGCGTCGACGCCACGTTGAGGGCGAGACGCAGCAGCGTCGAGAAGAGCAGGATCGCCGGGAAGCTCGAGAGCTCGAGCGGCTTCTCGAGATGGATGGCGACGAGCAGCAGCGCGACCGAGATGCCGATCGACACCGCGAGCAGCAAGTCGACGAGCATCGGCGGCAGCGGCACCACCATCATCAGCACGATGCCGACGAGCAGGATCGGCAGCGCGGCCATCGCACGGTTGGACGGCGTCGCCGGCAGCGGCGCAGCGACGGCACTCATGCGCTACCTCCGGGCAGGGGCCCGCCACCGATGCGCAGGACCTCGGCGATGACGGCGGCGACGGAGCGGTAGAGATCGAAGGGGATCGGCTTGCCGACCTTGCCCGTCTTGTGGAGCGCGCGCGCGAGCGGGCGATTCTCGACGATGGGCACACGCAGCTTGCGCGCCTCGGTGCGCATCGCGAGCGCCTTCTCGTCGACGGCCTTCGCGACGATCATCGGCGCCGGGTCTTCTTCGGGCACGTATTTCAGCGCGACGGCGAAGTGCGTCGGGTTGACGACGAGCACCGTCGCCTGCGCGAGCCCGGGCTCGGAGCGGCGCTTCGCGGCCTCGCGCATCTTCTGGCGGATGCGGCGCTTGACGTGCGGGTCGCCGTCGTCCTGCTTCATCTCGTCGCGGACGTCCTGCCGGGACATCTTCGCGTCCTCGTTGAACTTCCTCCACGCGAGGAACCAGTCGAGGCCCGCGACCGCGAAGAAGGCGATGACCGCCACGAGGATCAGCTTGCCCGCGACGGCCGCGACCTCACTCGCGGCGACGAGCGGCGAGACGCTCGAGAGCAGCGTGAAGCGGGGCATCGCGTCGGCGACGATGCGCCAGACGACGACGCCGAGGACGACGAGCTTGAGCAGCGACTTGCCGATCTCGATCGCCGAGTCCTTCGACGGCAGGATGTTCATGATCTGCGTCGACGGGTCGAGTCGCTCGAACTTCGGCAGCACGAGATCGAGCTGAAAGAGGCCGCGCGTCTGCGCGACGCCCACGGCGACGGCCGAGAGCACGATCCCGGCGAAAAGCGGCAACACCGCCCCCGAGAGGACGGGCAGCGCGGCATGGACGAGCTCGAACGGCTGACCGCGGTCCCCGAGCCGAAGCGCCCGATGCGCGAGCCCCGCGACGCCGAGCGCGGCCTCGGTACCCGTGACCGCGAGCACCCCCGTCGCGGTCGCGAGGACGACCGCCGAGGTCGCGTCCGCGCTCTTGATGACGCGGCCCTCCTTGCGGAGATCCTCCTGCCGTTTTGGGGTCGCTTGTTCTGTTTTGTCCTCTTTGTCCTCGCTCATGGGCGGCCCCCGAGCGCGACCGCGAGCTCGCCGGGCAGGCCGGCCATCGTCTCGCCGATGGAGGAAAGAATCGTCGGGCCCGCCGCGCTGAGCGCGAGCATCCCGACGCTGCTCGCGAGCGCGAACGTCAGCGAGAAGACCTGCACGCGCGGCGCCGACCGCGCCACGAGCGCCGCTCCGAGCTGGACGATGAACATCGCTGCGAGCACCGGAGACGCAATACGCAAGCCGTGTGCCACGATGTCCGTGCCGACGCCCAAAACGCCCGCCTGCGCGATCGCGGGGAGCGCAGCGCCTGGGGGTGCGACGTCGAGCGTCGCCGCGAGCGCCGCAAAAACCGCGTGATGTCCCTGAATCGCGAAGAAAACGAGGGCGCCGAGGGCGCCGAGCAGCCGCGTCGTGGGTAGCACCTCCTCGCCGCGCAGCGGATCGATGCTCGTCGCGAACGCGAGCCCCATCGCCGCTCCCGCGAAGCTCCCCGCCGTCTCGACCGCCGCGAGGGCGGCGCGGACCGTCAAACCGATGACGAGCCCGACGGCGACCTCCCCGAGCGCCCCGCGGAGGAGCGCGAGCGTCTCGAGCTCGATCACGGGCAGGGTCGGCGCGCGCGACACCGTCACGGCGAGGGCGACGAGCAGGCCGAGCGCAGCGCGCACCTGCATCGGCGCGCCATCGCTGAACGGCGCCGGGAAGGAGGCGAGCGCGACGCCGACGCGCAGCGAGACGAGCAGCACGGCCGGGAGGAGCGAGAGACCGAGCGAGGTCAGCGCCTCCATCGCCGCCTCAGGGGTGGATGGCGCCCATCGCGCGGAACGCCGCCGTCGTGAACTCGAGCAGCTCGGACAGCATCCACGGCCCGGCGACGACGAGCGCGATCCCGCTCGCGACCGCCTTCGGGACGAAGCCGAGCGCCGAGTCGTTCACCTGCGTCGCGGCCTGCAGCACCGCCACGATCAGGCCGACGACGAGGCCGGTGACGATCACGGGCGCGGCCACGAGCGTGGCCGTCCACATCAGCGTGCGAAACCAATCGAGGCCGGCGGCGACGGTCATGAGAAGGACGCCACGATCGAGCGGGTGAGCAGCGCCCAGCCGTCGACGGCTACGAACAAGAGGAGTTTGAGCGGCGTCGACAGCATCGTCGGCGGCAGCATGACCATGCCCATCGAGGTGAGGATCGAGGCGATGATCACGTCGATCATCACGAAGGGCAGAAAGAGCAGGAAGCCCATCTCGAAGCCGGTGCGCAGCTCGGAGATGAGGAAGGCCGGCACGAGCAGGTGGAGCGCCACGTCCTGCGGGCGCGCGGGCGGCGCGACCCGTGCGAGTTCATGAAAGAGCCGCAGATCCGCCTCGCGCGTCTGACGCAGCATGAACTCCGACACGACGAGCCGCGCGGCCTCGAACGCCGTCGCCTCGTCGATCTGCTCGGCCGCGTAGGGCGCGAGCGCCTGCTCGTCGACGCGCTTCGCGACCGGCGCCATCACGACGAAGGTCAGGAGCAGCGAGAGCGCGACGACGACCTGCGAGGGCGGCGCGTTCTGCGTGCCGAGCGCCTGCTTCACGAAGGAAAGCACGACGATCGTGCGCGTGAAGGAGGTCATCGAGATGAGGACCGCGGGCGCGAGCGAGAGCAGCGTCAGCCCGAGCAGGATCTTCAGCGAGGAGACGACCTGCTTCGGCCCCTCGACCCCGCCGAGGGTCAGCGTCATCTGCGGCGTGGGGCCGCTCGCCGTCGCCACGAGGGGCGCGTCCTGCGCGCTCGCGAGCGCAGGCAGGGCGAGGCCCGCCGGCACGAGCAGCACGGCGACGAGACCGACCGCGGCGAGACGGGACGTCATCGCGTGCCCTTCGCCTCACGCAGGCGCACGAGCCCGGAGACGGAGTCGCTCACCGCAGGGCGGCTCGTGGACGCGCCGGGCGCCATGCTCCGCACCATCCGCGCGAGCTCGTCGTCGAAGGCGAGCCCGCCCGCGCCGCGCGACGGCGCTGCGTCCCCGGCGCGCTCGAGTGCGGGCGCAGCGGGCGGAACGAGCGCGAGCAGGCGACCCACCGCCGCGGGACGCTGTTCGCCCCGGGGCTCGGCGTCGGCCGCGAGGGGCGCGAGCTCGGCGGGCTCTCCGGCGCGACGCGACGCGATGCGACGCGTCTCGTTGCCGTTCACCGAGAGCAGGATCTCCTGATCGAAAGCCCGCACGACGAGCAGCTGGTGCTTCGCGCCGAGGCGATGCGAGGCGAGCACGCGGATCGCCGGCTCGGGCTGGCGGGCGCGGCGCTGCTTGAGCCAGCGCCCGAAGAGCGCAAGGCCACCGAGCACGGCGATGATCAGCCCGATCGTCCGGAGCCCCGCGCCCTTCGCATCAGGGATGCTCCCCGCGAAGGAGCCCGCCCCCGGGGGGAGCGGCGCCGTCGCGGGCTCGCTCGTCGTGAGCCGCGCGGGCGCCCCGTCCGTACCCTGCGAAGTCGCAGTCGCCGCGGCTGCAGTCGCTCCGGGACTCACGGTCGCCGGCGCAGGCGCGGCCGCCGCAGGCGCAGGCAGCGCCGCAGCCGTCGCAGCCACGGCCGCCCCCGGAACTCCTTCGGCAGAAGCCGTTGCCGCGGGCCCATTCACCGTCGTCGTGGGCGCAGCCGCGAGAGCCGCCTGGGTCGGGAGCGCCGTCGCAGCATTCGTCGGGACCGCAGCCGCCGTCGCATCCCTCGGCTGCACGGGCGCGGCCGCCACCGTCGCTGCCGCCGCAGCCTCCGCCGTCTGCGGGAGAACCGCGCGCGCGATTCGCACCGTCGCCGTGGACCCTTCCACCGAGACGCGCACATCGCTCTCGGTCAGCCGGCGGCGGTCGCCGAGGCGCAGCACGACGAGCGCGGTATCCGCCTCGCCGGGACGCACGCTCGCGTGACGGATCGCCTCCCCGTCGCCCGCCTCGTCGAGGAAGTGCTTCTGGTCGAGGCCCGCGAACCAAAGGCGCACGGAGCCGCGCTCGAACCGCATCCGCGGCGCACGGAGATCCGTATCTGCCGTGATACGAAGCGTCGCATCCTCTGCTCCGAGGGCGTATCGAATGCGATTCAGGTCGTCGGCCTGCGCGAGCGACGCCGAGCAGGTGAGCGCGAGGCCGAGCCCGGTGGAGACGAGGGCGCGCATCACTCGGACCCCAGCCCGCCCAGGCGCTTCACGCGCTCACGCGGAGAGAGGATGTCGGTGATACGCACGCCGTAACGCTCGCCGATCACGACGGCTTCGCCGCGCGCGACGAGCGTCTGGTTCGCGTAGACCGCGAGTGGCGAGCCCGCCGTCACGCCGAGGTCGA
>Ga0172372_10009468_pt1 | contig 12664 bp, 11 predicted proteins | sample LakKiv5m_2_FD_114544 | JGI IMG/M metagenome (GOLD analysis project Ga0172372, IMG submission 114544) | Freshwater microbial communities from Kabuno Bay, South-Kivu, Congo - kab_092012_9.5m | ecosystem: Environmental > Aquatic > Freshwater > Lake | place: Democratic Republic of the Congo...
TGAGATCTTCATGGGGCGCTTCCATCTCAAAGTGGCGAGTTGTGGTGATAGAAGATTGCGATCGAATGACAGAAGCGGCAGCCAACGCTCTCTTAAAAGCGCTTGAAGAACCTGGCGCATCCAACATCTGGCTGCTCTGTGCACCGACGCTCCATGACGTTCTACCAACTATTAGTTCAAGATGTCGTCACATCAACCTTAAGACTCCAACAAAGAGTGAGATTGCGGACTATTTAATAAATACCCTAAAGGCAGACTCTAAAGAAGCGGAGTTGGCAGCTGAGGTATCTCAAGGCCATATTGGAAAAGCGAAGAGATTCTTAAAAGATGACGAGACTAAGTCCTCAAGAAGCAAGGTCTTTAAATTACTCTTCTCGGTTAAGTCAGAGAGCGATGCCATTAGCGCCGCAAATGATTTATTGAACCTTGCCCAAGATAGAGTTGAACATCGTTTTGCTCCAAGAATCGAAAGTGAATCAGAAGAGTTGAAGTCGTTAATGCAGAGCGGATCTAGAGGTATGGTCTCTGGTGGAGCAAAGGCCCTAAAGGATTTAGAGAAGGATCAGAAAGCAAGAACCAACCGAGCGCTAAAGGATGAGATTGATGGGTTTTTGCTTGATTACACAACTTTTTTCCGAGACTGCCTGGCTGAAGATGGACCTCCAATAAATTCAGACTTAACCACAGAGATAAGTGCAATGGCATCAGGCGTAGCCAAGGAACGCCTAACTGAGCTCATATCGAAGCTCAATGAAGTGCGTGAACTACTAATAACGAGCGCCTCGCAGACCCTCCTCCTTGAATCCTTCTTTACCAAGTATGCACGCTTGAATCGTGGTCATTAGCACCCCACTACTTGGGGCAGAATTCCGCCATGCCATTTCGATTAGACCATCTCTCTTACGCAACCTCTCATGACCAGCTAGTTGATGTTGTCCAAAGATTAGGTTCACGGGTTGGTTCGGCATTTATCGACGGGGGAATTCACCCAAGATTCGGTACAAGAAACTTCACCTTGCCTTTGAAAAACGGACACTATCTTGAAGTTGTATGCCCTCTAGATCATCCAGCTGCAGAAGAGTCACCATTCAGTAAGGCCGTCTCTAAGAGAGCAGAAAACGGTGGAGGTTGGATGACTTGGGTTGTCGCTACAAATGACATCTCTCCAGTCGAATCAAGATTAGGAAGAGATTCAGTTGAAGGCTCAAGAAAACGCCCAGATGGTTCAGAGTTGAAATGGAAGCAGATTGGAGTCCTTGGAACAATCGAAGATTCACAGCTTCCATTTTTTATTCAATGGCTAACAGACGAGCACCCCTCATCCGATGGCAAAGCTGTCGCCGAGATAGTAAGAATTGAGATTTCTGGCAATGAAAAAACGATAGAAGGATGGTTAGGGTCAAATCCGAAAGGTGCTTTCAGAGATGTGGAAGTCGTTTATAGGGATCCATCAAACTTCGACGGCGAGACCGGAATCATTTCGGTAACCATCGCTACACCTAACGGTGAAGTGGTCTTAGACTAAGTTTAAAGTAAGAAACTTCGCCGCCCTAGCTCAGTCGGTAGAGCGTCGCTCTCGTAAAGCGAAGGTCGCGGGTTCGATTCCCGCGGGCGGCTCCATAAATTGAACGGAATAGGACGTAATCCGACCATTTTTGCAATCTTTGGTGGAGTTTGGATGTGACCGTTGGATGCAACTGAAAAGAAGTTTCCAGCCAAGATTATCCAAGTCGTTTCACGTTTACCCAGACAACAAGCCCCTACTTTGAGACCGTTGCACTCACTGGACATCCCTAACCAATGAAGGAGCAAGAAATGGCAAAGAAACGAATAAACGGTGAAGGAACCGTGTGGTACTTAGCATCTGGAAAGCGATACAGAGCCCAATATCCAGCAGGTGGCAAGAGAAGAACCATAAGCGGCAAAACTAGGCGCCAAATTAAGGCAAATCTTTAGTACCTGTTGACGATAGAACAACTTTGACCATAAAAGATTGAGACAATAAGTTCTCTTCCACTATCACCAAGCAGACCTACCTCCGTCAATAACAATATTTTGCCCTGTGAGGTAAGTTGATGCGTCGCTGCCAAGAAAGACAATAACGCCTCGATACTCTTCAACTCTCGCCATTCTTGACATAGGGATCAACAATTCGATACGTCGAACAAATTCAGGATCTTGATTATTAAATACTCCGCCGGGTGAAACTGCATTGACTCTAACACCACTTTTGGCCCAAAGCGTTGCAAGGTAACGCGTTAATCCCAAGAGCCCAGTCTTGGCTATTGAGTACGTAACAGGCTTAAGACTGCCTAAGTCAAGTTCTGGATAGGAGTTTGAGTAAAGTCTTTGGTCGGGTGAAATAACGGATAAGTCGGAAGATATGTTGATTATTGAACCGCTTTGCGCGGCAACCATATCAGGACCAAATACTTGAGAACAAATCCACGTTCCCTTTATGGAAACATCCATTTCTCTGTCCCATGTTGAAAAATCTTCTAAATTTCCAATTTGGAAATCAATATCAATCTTACTCCCTTTCACATGCGGGTTCACAGCGGCATTGTTAACAAGGATATCGACAGACATTCCTTTCTCGAGAAGAGAATTGCGAACTCTTCTCATTGAAGCGGTATTAGTTACATCTCCAACAAATCGAAAACATTCAATTCCTGAAGCAGATTCAATTTCATTAGCGAGTGTTTCAAGCTTGTTTGATTCAAGGTCAACTAATACTACTTTGGATCCATGCAAGCTAAGCGCTAGTGCATGTTGCCTACCAAGTAATCCACAGGCGCCTGTTACAAGTGAAACCTTATTGTTCAATGAGAAAAGCGCACCACTAGTCACAGAGATTGCCCACCGTCAATAACAAAGTTATGACCCGTTATGTTTGGAAACTTCCCCGCAAAAATACAATAAATCAATTCGGCAATCTCTATGGGATCAATAAACCTTCCAAGCGGTACTCGGTCTTCGAGATACTTGAGTGTTGAGTCAGGACGTGACTGCATCCTTCGATCCCAAACAGATCCTGGAAACATCAAATTACCCGGAGAGATCAAATTGACGGTGATCCCTCTTTTCCCAAGGGTTTCGGCTTTTCTAGTCCCGTATACGTTAAGAGCAGACTTTGCAACCACGTATTCAAGCGGTGCATCAGTTTTACCTGTAGTGGCAATAGAACTCATTAATATGACTTTAGCAGAAGAATCTTTCAGGATGTCTGCGAAGGCCTCAACAACATTATACGATGAAATTAAATTAAGTGTAATCATTGCATTTATTCGTTCCTGCAGAGATAAATCTGGCCTAATTGAACCTCCGCCAACATTGCAAACCAGATAATCCAATTTTCCGAGACTGTTACCTAATTCTTTAGAAGCTGCAAAGCAGGCAGCTAAGTCCGTTGTATCAAATGGTAGTGGGAAATGATTTGCGTTTTCACTCGCTATCTTACGAGTTTTGCCAAAGTCTCTTCCATTAATTCCGACATAAAAATTCCGATCTGCAAGATAATCTGCCACCTTTCTGCCGAGACCAGAAGTAGAACCTGTAACTAATCCGACTCCCTTGCGGTTTAAATCTAGGTCTTTCATATCAGTCCATATTTCTTACTAAAATCTACATACTGTCGCACCACATCAACCGGGTCTTCTCTATTCTTGCGGGCACACTGGAGAGTTAGATTCTTGTCATAATCGATTTCTTTCAGTAAAGATGCAACTACATCGAATTTAACGGAGCCTAATCCGAGAGGCACGGTAGTCCCTCCTTTGATGCGGTCTTTAATGTGTATGTTCTTGATGTTATCTCTAATTGCCTTTATCTCGTCAACCGGGTCGAAGCCAAGCGATGCGCTATTTCCCATATCAAAATTGATTCCAATTAGTTGGTCAGAAAATTGTTCAACAAACATTTTTTGTGAGATGGGTTCAATCTCGAATTCTATTGCGACTCTTGATTTGCACTTCTTTAGCTCTTCGCAGAGGTCACTAAGAAAAGACTTAGTCGCGTTCCAGTGTTCGGTCGATTTAGGGGCACCATCGTCCACAAAAGGGACTACAAGCAAGCTATCTAAACCGAGATTTCTTGAGTTTAGGAGTTGAGAAAATCGCCGCTCTACTCTATTGAAGAAAGGTAAAGGGGAATGGAAAGGTTTAAGATGCATGAAGAAATCGCAAGTAATAATCTTGTGTGGGATTGGTACCCCATGTTGGTCAGAAACCCAAGGTGATGGTGTGTCTTTATCCTTTACAAGAGGATGAAGGTCAAAAGTGTTTTCATCAATAGTCCATTCGATACCATCAAGCCTAAGCCCGCTTAATTTTTCAAACTCTAGTTCCCATTCATCGACAGGAAAATGTTGTATTACGCCTTCAGGCACTTGAGACAAGCGACCTTGCATTACGTATAGAGTTCGCAATTACATGCCTTTCACAGTCCAACCACCATCTACAACTATAGATTGCCCAGTTATGTAACTTGAACTGTTTGACAAAAGAAAGTGTACAACACCAGATATCTCATTCAATTCTCCCCAACGCCCTAGTATTGTGTGAGATGCGCGTTGAATTCTCTTCTGTTCGTCATTAAAACTAGATTTAGTCATGTCGGTTAAAAAGTAACCCAAAGAAACAGCGTTAACACGACACTTGATGTGATTCAAATCCAAAGAAAGTGCGCGGACTAGGCCCTCTAAACCTGCCTTGGAAGCCACATATCCCGGGTTATTTGGGAAAGCCAAGTGTGCGTTTATACTCGACACGCAGACTATAGAAGAACCTCGACTGAGTTTACTTTGCAACGCATTAATCACTCTGAATGCTCCAATAAGGTTGACATCAACTGTCTTGCTAAATCTATCAATCTCTGTACTTTCACCCGAAATAGATATACCGGAGACAAAAACAATTCCATACAAGTCATCGGGAGAATTCGATTTAATAACAGATTCAACTGATATCTGGTCAGATATGTCCGCTTGAAAGTAAGTTATGTTTTGAATCAACTCCTTTGGCCTAGGAGATCGAGAGAAGGCAAACATCCGAAAATCCTGTGACAAATGATTTGCAATCTCGAGACCTATACCTCTCGAAGCGCCTATAACGACTACACTTCTTGATCGTCGTTTCACATGTAAATTATGGCAGAGTGTGATTGAAATGTATATGAATGAGACAGACTACCCGGCTCTTGCGAAATCCAGTTTAGATTCGGTGCATGTCCATGAAATAGCTCGAGCAGGGTCAAACAGTAGGATTCTAATTACAGGAGCTAGTGGGTTCGTTGGCACTTTCTAGTTCCAGAGCTTTCGAGTGAAGGAGCGATATTCTGCACTCATGGGATTAATAACTAAATTTTCCGGCTTTATGGCCGTAGCAAGTCTCTTGGCGATTCCATTAGCCATGTTCACCGACACTTCTACAGGCGATAATGCCTATACGTTTTCTGATGCATTTTTTGCATGGATATTCTTCACGGTTTTGTTTGTGCTTTTTAGACGAAGGTATCGTTGACCCCCCTACCCTAAATCGGTTGAGATTACAGAACCTAATCAGGTGTCAGCCTCAGTACTAACAACAAAAATAAGGCAGTAGCCCCTCAGCTACTAGAGCCTTTGGATGCAAGTATGGATGCAACACAAGGGTTTAAGAGCGCACACAGGCGAACAAATTGCAACCTGACTGTCAGTGGATTGAGCAATAATGAACGCAGTGAGTCAATGGTGGATAGGAGGTCTGAGAACTCGTAAAGCGAAGGTCGCGGGTTCGATTCCCGCGGGCGGCTCTATTAAATGAATGGAAAAGGTCGAAATTCGACCATTTTTACGTTTTTTACCGCAGCCTGGTTGCCACCGCTTGATGTAGTCGAAAAGGAGTTTCCAGCCGGGATTACCTAAATTGTTTTATGCTTGCCCGGACGGCGAGCCGCTTATCTGAGGATTCGTTATCTGTGGCAAACAATTTATGGACGGACTCCCCCAGGGTTATAGCGCTCAAAAAATTTGACAGAATTAGAAAGAGGAGCGACACTCTTGAAAATAGATTACGATTAATACGTGGAGAAATCCTACTTTTTGGGGTTTATGTCATATTGCTCACATGATCCTTCAGCGGCGATGGTCGAAGTCACAAAGGATGCAGATGGTGTTGATTATAGATTTATTCATTTTGAAGAGGGGATGTTAAGCCGGCGAAAAAAAAGCTACCATTTTCCAACCAGATCGATAAAAGCATGTTTAGATTACTTTGGTATCACATTAGAGCAAGTTACTTCAGTCACAACAGATTTTATGGACACAGAAAGTTTCACCGAAACCAGTCTTAATTATAGACACCTCATAGGTGATTACATTAGACAAAATCTAAGACTCACAGATGGCCAAATATCAAAACCTATACACCACCACTTGGCGCATGCAATTGGCGCTTGGGTGGGGTCAGGATTTAAAGATACCGCCTTGCTTGCAATTGATGGTCTAGGATCTAGACAAGCCACTCATACGATATTCAGTGCAAATGATGGAAATATAAATCAAATATATTCTCAAACCACTCCAGGAATTGGTGCACTATACAGCTTAGTTACCCAATTGATTGGTTTTAAAGCTGGCGAAGAAGGCAAAACAATGGGCTTGTCGCCCTACGGCTTAAAATTAGGTGAGCAGTTTCATTACCCAAACATAGATTTCCAGCGACATAGCCTTGGTTATAGTTGTGATTTTTCTAAGGTTATCAGTCGTTCGCCAAATTTAGGTCTCCTTACAGACTTTGATATTACACAATATGGAAATACAGATCTTTATAATGATTATCGAGCATACTTGGCCTACAATGTGCAAAAGGAGCTTGAAGAAGTTCTTCTTTATCTTGCTAAAGAAATATCAAAGAACACGGGCCACAAAAATCTTTGTATTTCCGGAGGTGTAGGCCTGAACTGTGTGGCAAATGAGTTATTAGCTAGAAGTGGAATTTTTGAAAATGTGTATGTGATGCCAGACAGTGCTGATTCAGGGCTAGCGATTGGATTAGCATTTCATGGTGTCAGAGAATCCATAAATCAATCAGAATGGACCATTTTGCTCGATAAATATAAGCATCCTAAATTTTCACCAGCAAATGCTATAAATACTATCTTTTCTAAAACATTATCTAAACTTCCTTGGCAAGGTATTGAGCTTAACAGGTTGGTTGATGAAATTCAAGAGCATGCAGTAATTGCAATTTACGACGGTGGTTTTGAATACGGGCCTCGTGCGTTGGGGAGAAGATCATTTATTGCAAATGCTAGCGCAGTCAACATGAAAGAGATATTGAATTTGAAAATTAAACACAGGGAGGCTTATAGGCCGTTTGCGCCAGTTTGTTTACATGAGGATTTTTCAACTTATTTCATAAGTTCGCACCTAAATCATGAATTCATGTCCTATGCAGTGGCTACTACAGAACTTGCTAAAACCCGTATTCCCGCGGTGGTGCATCATGATGGAACTTCACGGGTTCAGATTGCGACAGAAGATTGTGGAATAGTGTTTGAATTACTTGTTGAGCAAAAAGCGCGGACCGGCATCGGTGTACTTATAAATACTTCATTAAATGATAATGACGAGCCTATCGTATTTGATCCTTTAGACGCATTTTCATGTTTCCTTAGAACAAACGCAGACATACTGGTATTGAATGACAAAATGCTTTTTAGAAAAGATATTGCTTCTCAAGTTGAAATCTTAAAGGCGTCTATTAAAGTAGAAACTGATGAAAGAAATGCTTTACGTTTCAAGGAGTCCCTTGAGTTTCTATTAAAAGAAAAAGTTAGTGGACTGAATTACCATCTTTCTTCTTATTTGAGTATTTCAAATTATTCAAAAATTCATAGGACTCGAATTCGACTGGGCAGGCTAATTGCGAATATTAAATTGGGAATAGTTCCCCAATTTAGTAGACTTGTCGTTTCGAAGCGTGAAGTGACTACGGTCAAAGATATTTTGAGTGATTATTTCGCTACGCCCTCTGATATTTCGCAAACGGTCATTGAAATTAACGATACGCCGGAATCAATTCCAATATTGGGAGACGGTGATTTATTAATAAGTTACAATTTGTCGAACACCCTTCGAGATTGGTGCTTACTTCATGATGACTACCGCCCAAAAGTACTTAATTTTTACAGGTCTAGCGACTATATGCTAAAGAGGTTGGATCCTTCTATCGTCTCGCGGGAAGAAATTTCGAATCTCCTACTAAAGACCTATGAGGGCGACCTACAGGTTTCGATCGAAGATACTTTTACAGACATCAATGAGATTTGAAAAACTTCCTATTACTAGAATTTATTGATAAATCTCATGAGCTAATTGAATCAAGGTGGAATTTTTCGTTGTTTTCGCAGAGACTAGAGGTTTTACACCTCTGATCTGATTCCCTTTCGGGAAAACCTCAACAATAGCGAGGCACCCTAGAGAAGTTCCATCACAGAGCTATAGTCGAAGCAAGAGGTAAATGATAGAGCGGCTACAGAGCTCAAGAACAAATGCGAAGCCGAAGCCGGGGATATAGCTGAGAAAATGGTTGCAGAGGACGTGACTAAGACTTCAAATAAGTGTAGAGCATTGCGAAATGTTGACAGCAAGGCGACAAAAAACACTGCCATGAATACAAAGTACCCTGCAGGATTTGGGAAGAAAAGACAGACCTAATCTGAACGTGTCCAAAATGCTCAGGAAGTAATGGCCGCTTGGAGGCGGTACCTGGCTATCGTAAGTTCCGACTCTTGGGTAAGTGTAAGACCAAGTTAGTGGCTGTCTATTTTGACTGCTGGGCTGAGATGGATTTCGTAGGAACTGGTCTGATAACTCGTAAAGCGAAGGTCGCATATTCGACTCCCGCAGGCGGCTCTAGGGGTTAATACCTAAATTCTTTTTGTAAACCACACTTTCTTTATAGCCAATATAGGAAACTGCAAAAATGTATCTATAGTTTGCGTGTTTTGATCGCTTAACGCAATGGTTGAAGTCTTCATCTAAGAAAGTCAGGAAATGCACACTTGGTTTTTCTGCATTAAGATAAACGTTAACTGCATCAGTCAACAAGATTGGGCCAGTTAAATGCCAAATGGCGCGATCAACATTATGGAACTTGACTCCAAGAGATTGATTGAATCTAGTAATCACTAACTCTAGAGCAATCTTCAAAATAGGGTGAGTCTTTACAGAACAGATCCAAAATTGCGCAACTGCTCTGTGACTTAAAGGTACAGAACCGTTCTCTCCATAGTTGAAAGAGATATAAGGAAGGGAAGACGGGGATAAAACAAAAGTCTTAAGTGGTTGCGGAAGAAACTTAGAGAGTGGCGCCGCCGGAAGATAATTAATGGATGCAAAGACTCCACCAATCGTAAAGACTAGGCAGTACCTAAATATGTCAGATTTACAGGCACCAAATGGAGTCGAAAGATATGCCTGGTAAATGGGACTATTGGAAAAATGTTCCCTCATCCAATTTTCCTGAAGTTGTTCGTTGAAGTAGTAAAAGCTATATTCAGGGTTACTTTCAACAAAAACTTTCAGTTCTTTAAAGTGTGATCGCGTGATTGAGCAGGTCCGCCAAGCAATGTAAACAGGAGTTCTACCTTTATCAATCTCTATTTGTGCTTTTTCTACATCGTAAAGTGGTATAATTGACCGCACGTCCTTAGTTGGTAATTCACCTTTCCAAACTGCACGCAAAAACCAAATAAATCTTCTAGCTAAGTGAAATACTATCCAGGACCGCATAAGGAGTCATAGTCTACGCTTACCCTGTTCTGTAGTTTCAAGAAGGAGTTTCTTTGCGAGTCCTTAGTGTTGTATTTGAAGTTTTTGATTTGTTTTCTAAGCGCGATAAGCAAAAATTGATAATTGTAACTTTGATTCAGGTGAGTTTAAGCTTGATTGACTTAGCGGCCATGATTCTTGTAGGACTACTAGTTTCGACATCGACTTTGTCAGTTACCGGTCAAGACCCTGGGGGAACCACAGCATTTCTTCTAGATATCCTTAGTTTGAAATCTCAACCTCTAGAAAGACAAGTTCAAATCTTGAGCGTATGTGCAGCTCTCCTCTTTCTTTCAAAGAGTATATCTTCACTACTGATTCAAAAGAGGTTGATCTTCTTCATTGGTAGCCGAAGCAATGTGTTGGCAGATGAATTGATTAGAAAGCTCCTTAATCTAACGATGCTTGAATTCAAGAAGTATTCAACAGCGGATCTAAACTATATTTTTACGACGGGCATACCCCGCATCTCGCAAGGCTTAATTGGCAAGACAGTTTCTGCGATTGTAGATATTTCCTTAGTGATGATTATGTTTCTTGGCTTACTTGCTGCAGACGTCTTGATGTCACTTTTGATAGTAACTTATTTCTCGCTATTGGCTATGAGCATTTTCCTAACACAATTCAAAAGATTGCGTTCAATAGGACAGTCAACCAGAGAAGTAAGTATTAATAGCTTGAAGCAAGTCCAGACAATAGTGGGACTTTTTAAAGAAATTAAGGTGCAAGGAAACGAAAAAGTGTACGCCGATAAGTTATCAGAAAATAGATACTCACTCACAAAGTTGGTTTCTGAAAACACTTTTGTTAATATGATCGGTAAGTATGTTATAGAAATTGGCCTAGTTTTGGGATTAGCTCTTGTTTCCATTACGTTATTTGCACTGAACGCACCGAGCAGAGCTGCTGCACTTGTAGCACTGTTTGCAACAGCGAGTTTTCGAATTGCGCCAGCGGTGTTAAGAATTCAGAATTATTTCGCGTCAATTCTTTCGGAAGTGGAGGCCGCTAAGCCGGCTTTAATTCTCTTTAGAGATTTAAAGTTGAATACTTCGATACAAACCCGAACTCGGAAATTCTCAGATGCGCACGAGACAAAGGGATTCAAGATTAGATTTGAAGATGTGAGCTTTTCATATGACCCACTTAGCAATCGGCCAATTCTCGCAAACTTCAATTTAGAGATCAATGAAGGTAAACATGTTGCTATCCTCGGAGCTAGTGGAGCGGGAAAGACCACCCTCGTGGATATGGTCTTGGGTTTGATTGAACCGGATTTAGGCAGAGTTTCGATTTGTGGCCAGTCTCCCAGAGAATTCATCGACAAACACCCTGGAGCGATTGGCTACGTGACACAAGAGAACTTTCTGGAAGAATCTTCTTTAGCTTCAAATGTTTTGGCTGGCTATGAACTTGGCGATGTGGGTGAAGTCAAGATCTGGGATGCTCTTGATAAGGCGTCCATCGGTAACTTCTTCAGAAATTCAATCGAAGGACTAAACTTCCTTATCGCCGAAAACGGACAGAACCTTAGCGGTGGCCAAAAACAGAGGGTTGCAATTGCCCGAGCTTTACTTACAAAACCGTTGATACTTGTCTTGGATGAGGCCACAAGTAATTTGGATATCGTTACTCAACGTGGAATTAGTGCTGAATTGGCAAGACTAAAGGGTAAAGTGACCGTATTGATGATTGCACATCGAATTGAAAGCACAGAGTTTTGCGATCAGGTTGTAAAACTAAAGTAGTTAAAGAATTACTGAAGTAAGCCATATATTTCGCGTTCCAATCTTATGGAAAATAATTGGCGCATGAAGGTTCTATAATCAAGCGAACGCAAGAAAATGAGGCGAAGTTGCATTTGTAATTCGTTGTAGGACTTGCTCCCAAGACTTGACCAGTCTCGAACTACTTTTCTTTGTATATCCCACGCAGAAGCGGCAATAGATACAAAGGGAAATTCACATTGAGATTTGGGTAAAATTGGGAACAGAGATCCAGAATTTGGAATCACCGGTATTCGACCTGCACTCAAGATTTCGTAAAGTCGGCGAGAACTATTTGCATCTCCCCGGGGCGCAAATACATAGTCAGACTCTTCAATGGATTCTAGAAACTCAGAGCGGTGAATTTCTGGATTCAAGAGAAGCCGGGGGACTCCGCCGTAAGTCCTGCGAGATATCGTTTTGGTGTGCCAATCCCCATTGTGTTTCATAGCGCAAGTCCCAATTTGACGACAAGTCATACCTTGCGACTTTACAGGGTGTTTAAAGAGATGTGGGCACGACTTCCATAACCTACCTATACTTAACTTTGGAACAAAGCCTACAAAGGATATTTTGGGAATCCTGTCGTAGGTTCTTATTGAGAGCATTGCTAGACTCTCAACATTGTAGGGAGCCAGTAGAGCGGGTCTCGTGTCTCCATAATTTTTTGCAACCTGGATAGAGATTATCCGCGGGTGTTTCAGCGAAACAGGATAGTCCCCTCGGTTAAAGGCTATTACGGTATTGTGCTTAGCTAAGGCGAACACATACTTCTTATAGTCCGAACTCCAATACTTTGCTTCATGAGGAATCACCCAAATAGAGTTAGGTTGAAACTTACCAAAATGATTTGATAAGTCTGGCACATCTCCTTGGAGCGGCTTCTTTTCGCCAGATAGTAAGTCGACTTTCGGCAATTCACTGACTGATTCAGCCCAACTATAAGTGATGCTTCCATGAACTTGAACAGTCATCTCACTCCCTATGCGCAGTTACCCTAGATCAGGTCTAGACCCTAGGCTACTATGCTTAGAGGATGAAAGTGCTTCATGTTATAACAACGATTGAATCTGGAGGAGCTGAA
>Ga0172372_10009469_pt1 | contig 12664 bp, 9 predicted proteins | sample LakKiv5m_2_FD_114544 | JGI IMG/M metagenome (GOLD analysis project Ga0172372, IMG submission 114544) | Freshwater microbial communities from Kabuno Bay, South-Kivu, Congo - kab_092012_9.5m | ecosystem: Environmental > Aquatic > Freshwater > Lake | place: Democratic Republic of the Congo...
CCATCAGTGCCGATGTCCAGCAGATGGTCGAAGACGCGCAGGATGCGGTGGACCTGTCCGACCTGAGCCAGCAACTGGGCTCGCTGGCCGAGCGGGCCTCGCTGGCCGAACAGGACGGCGTGGTCAAGGCGGCGCGCGACGCGGCGCAAGCCATTGCGCAGCAGGACGTCGCGGCCAGCGCGCAGGCTTTGGTCGAGTTGTCCCAGGCGGCTGCACCGGTGCCGGTGTCGGCCCCGGCACCGCTGGCCGAAAGCCCGGCCGAGGACGACGACGATCAGGAACTGCTGGACATCTTCCTGGAAGAGGCCCGCGAAGTGGTGATCAACGGCCGCGCGGCGGTGCATGCCTTGCGCGAGAATCCGGGCGATCTGGAGCACCTGACCACGCTGCGCCGCGCCTTCCACACGCTCAAGGGCAGTTCCCGCATGGTGGGTCTGACCGAGTTCGGTGAAGCCGGCTGGGCCATGGAGCAAGTGCTCAATGCGGTGCTGGCCGAGCAAAAGCCAGCCGCTACGGGTCTGCTGGACCTGTCGCAGGAGGCGCTGGACGCGTTTGCACAGTGGGTCGACGCGATTGCGACGCAGCAGGACGCGGGCTGGAAAGCCCAGGCTTTCCGCGCCAGTGGCGAGGCTTGGCGCGATGCTGCGCAGTACCGGCCCTTGTCGCTGGCGGCCGAGCCCGGCGTCCAGTTGGCCGACCAGCCCGTCGAGCAGGCGCTCGCCGATGATGGTGAGGGGGCTGTCAAGTCCGAGCCAGCCGAAGCGATGACCGATGCGAATGCAGCCGACGTCTTCGAAGCCGCAGCAGCATCCGGGTCTGAAGCTCTGGAGCTGGACGGTGAAATTCCCCACCCGGTGTTCGCTGAAACCGCTCCGCTGGACATCGACTTCGATGCCGTCGAGGCCGAACTGCCGGACCTGCCTGGTGCCGAAGAGCCGGCGCCCAGTCTGCTGGCCGACATCGACTTCGACAGCCTGGCCCAGGTGTCGGACCGGGCGACTGCGCTGCCCGATGCCGCGATGTTGCGCCCGTCCGACGCAACCGATGCCGCTGCGCCGGAAGCTGCCCAGACCGATGCCGTCCCGTCGATGTTTGACGACATATCGCTCGATCTGGACGCTTGGCTGGCGCCTGCCGGTGAACCCGAGGATGCGACGCTGACGCCTGTTGCTGAGGCCGCGCCCGCCGAACCCGCGCCGCAGGATGAATCTGCGCCACGGGATGAGTCCGCGCCACTCGGGGCGGATCAGGCCGACTGGCCCTCGATGGAGGTGGTCGCGCTGGACGAGATACCGGACATCCCATCCGACATCGCAGTTGCCGAAGCGGTGACCGCAGACCCGCTCCAGCCCGAACCGCCAGCGCCTGACGACGGTTTCAGCGACGAGCAGACCAAGGTCATCGGGCCGCTGCGCATCGGGCTCAAGCTCTACAACGTGTACCTCAACGAGGCCGATGAATGGTCGCGCCGTCTGTGTACAGGCCTGTCCGAGTGGGCGCTCGAACGGCATGAGCCGGTGCACGACGACGCTGAAGCCCTGGCCCATTCGCTGGCCGGTGCGTCGGCCACGGTAGGCCTGCAGCCGCTGTCTGATATCGCCCGGGCGCTGGAGCACGCCATCGGCACCGTCGGCCTGCACCAGCAGGCCGGCAAGCCGGTCACGGCGGAGCAGGCGCAGCTGTTCGTGGACGCTGCCGACGAAATCCGCCGGCTGTTGCACCAGTTCGCTGCCGGCTTCTACAAGGAACCGGCCCCCGAACTGCTTGCTGCGCTGGAGCAGGTGATACACGAGCCCCTGCCTGCAGCCGACGACACGGTCGACGCATTGGACACAGAAGCGGACACCGACGTGGAGGCCGTCTTGGAGGCCGTCGTGGCCGATACCGACACGCCGGATGTGCCTGTGGTGGCGGACGCCACCCCGGCCGCTGACGATGCCCTGGACATCGAGCTGAGCACCCAGTGGGGTGTGGCCGAGGCGCCTGCCCAGCCGACAGAAGTGCCGCTGGAGACGGGCGATGTGCCCTCGGCCTTCGCACCGCCGGACTTCGAGACCACAGGCCTCGGCGAGGCGCTCACCGTTTTTGCGCCCATCATCCCCGAGAGCAAGGGGCCGGTGCAGGACATCGATGACGACATCGACGTGCTGGACACGATCGATGCCGACCTGTTCCCGATTTTTGCGGACGAAGCACTGGAGTTGCTGCCGCAGCTCGGCGGGGCGCTGCGCCAGTGGGTGGCGCGTCCGGACAATGCCAGCGCGCGTGCCGAAGTGCTGCGCAACCTGCACACGCTCAAGGGCAGCGCCCGCCTGGCGGGAGCGCTGCGTCTGGGCGAAATGGCCCACCGCCTGGAGACCGACGCCGAGCGCCTGGGCTCCGAGGGGCTGCGCAGTGCCGACATCGAACCCTTGCAGGTGTCTTTCGATGCCATCGCCGCGCGGTTTGAACTGCTGCGCAGCACCGATCCGCAATCGCAAGGGGTGGTGCAGACCGCGCCGGAGCTGGCGCCCGCGGGCGCGGACGGGCTGGCAGCGGTCTTGCCGACGGCTGCGCAGCCGGATGCGTCCGAGCCGCCAGCGGCCGGACCTGAGGCCGGTGCCGCAACGCTGCCTGCCGGCTCGATGGCCGGCGCGCCGGGTCTGAGCGGCCTGACCCTGCCGCAGGCACCGGTGCCGGTGGCCACCCGTGCTGGGGCTGCCGTGCGGGTTCGCCCCGAACTGCTGGACCGACTGGTCAACCAGACCGGCGAGGTGATGATCTCGCGCTCGCGCATGGAGTCCGAACTGGTCACCCTGCGCGGCTCGCTGCGGGACCTGACGGGCAACCTGGACCGCCTGCGCCAGCAGTTGCGCGACCTGGAGCTGCAGGCCGAAACCCAGATGCAGTCGCGTCTGGCGCAGGCGCGCGACGCCGACCAGTCGTTCGATCCGCTGGAGTTCGACCGCTTCACCCGGGTGCAGGAACTCACCCGCATGATGGCCGAGTCGGTGAACGACGTGGCCACCGTTCAGCGCAACCTGCAGCGTGCGGTGGAATCGACCGAAGACGGTCTGGCCGCCCAGGCGCGCCAGACCCGCGAACTGCAGCGCGATCTGCTGCGCACCCGCATGGTGGAGTTCGAAGGCATTTCCGAGCGGCTTTACCGCGTGGTGCGCCAGGCTTCGAAGGAGACCGGTAAGCAGGTGCGGTTGGACATCACCGGTGGTCATATTGAAATGGACCGCGGGGTGCTCGATCGGATGACTGCCGCCTTCGAGCATCTGCTGCGCAACAGCGTGGTGCACGGTATCGAGTTGCCGCAGGCGCGACTGGCGCAGGGCAAGCCGGCTGAAGGTCGTATCGACATCCGGCTGAGCCAGGAACTCAACGATGTGTCGGTGGTGTTCGAGGACGACGGTACCGGCTTCGATCTGCCGCGTTTGCGCGAAAAGGCCCAAGCCCAGGGCCTGGTGGTAGACGCCGCGTCGCTCAGTGATGACGAGGCCGCGCAACTGGTGTTTGCCGCTGGTCTGAGCACGGCCAGCGAAGTGTCCTCGCTGGCGGGTCGCGGGGTCGGCATGGATGTGGTGCGCAACGACGTGGTGGCGCTGGGCGGTCGCATCGAGACCGTCAGCCAGGCCGGTCAGGGTGCCCGCTTCAAGCTGGTGCTGCCGCTGACCACCGCGGTCACGCAGGTGGTGATGGTGCGCGCAGGCGCGCTCACACTGGGTGTGCCTTCCAACCTGGTGGAGGTGGTGCGCCGCCTCAGTGTCAGCGAACTGGCCCAGGCCTATGCCCAGGGCGAGATCATGGTCACTGGCGAGCCCGTGCCGTTTTACTGGGCAGGTGCGCTGCTGCAGGCCTCTCCGCAGTCACTGGAGACCCAGGGCCGTACCTTGCCGGTGGTGATCTTCCGTTCGGCCGCACAGCGCGTGGCCATGCACGTGGACGAGGTGCTGGGCAACCAGGAAGTGGTGGTCAAGAACCTCGGGCCTCAGCTCTCGCGCCTGCCAGGTCTGGCGGGCATGTCGGTGCTGGCCTCGGGCGCGGTGGCGCTGATCTACAACCCGGTGGCCCTGGCCACGGTGTACGGCGAACGGGTGCCGGACTGGGTGGCCTCGCAGGCGCACCGCGTGCCGGTGGCCGGTGCCGATTCGGACGTGCCGCCGGTGGATGTGGCCGTCAGCAGCGTGCCACAGGTGCTGGTGGTGGACGATTCCATCACCGTGCGCCGTGTCACGCAGCGCCTGCTGCAGCGCGAAGGCTATCGCGTGGTGCTGGCCGCCGACGGTCTGCAGGCGCTCGAACGCCTGCAGCAAGAGCGCCCGACCGTGGTGCTGTCCGACATTGAAATGCCGCGCATGGACGGCTTCGATCTGGTGCGCAACATCCGCAACGACCCGCGTCTGGCCGAGCTGCCGGTGATCATGATCACCTCGCGCATCGCCGAGAAGCATCGCGAGCACGCGCGTGAGCTCGGCGTGGACCATTACCTCGGCAAGCCGTATTCGGAAGACGAACTGCTGGCGCTCATTGCGCACTACGCCAAGCTCGCCGCCGAGGCCTGAGGCTTCACGCCGCCGCACAGACCCCGGCCGCGTGCCGGGGTTTCTTTTGGGGCGGTGCGGTCGGTGCTCTGGTCGCCCCAGGTGGGCGCTGCGCTCGCCGCGCCTCAGCGAGCTGCCGGAATGCCCTGCTTCTTCACCACCCCGTAGCGCAGCAAGGTGCGCTCGCGGGCTTCGCCGTGGTCGACCACAGGGCGCGGGTAGGTGGTGCCCAGTTCGACGCCGGCAGCGGCCAGCTCCAGCTCACGCGCCTGCCAGGGTGCATGCACGCAGCTCTCGGGCAGGTCGGCCAGTTGAGGCAGATAGCGCTTGATGAATCTGCCCTGGGGGTCGAACTTCTGGCTCTGGCTCACCGGGTTGAAGATCCGGAAATAGGGTTGCGCATCGCAGCCACTGGAGCTGGCCCACTGCCAGCCGCCGTTGTTGGCCGCGAGGTCGAAGTCGATCAGGTGGTCAGCAAAGTACTGCTCGCCGCGCTGCCAGTGCAGGCCCAGGTCCTTGACCAGGAAGCTTGCCACCACCATGCGCAGGCGGTTGTGCATGTAACCGGTCTGGTTGATCTGGGCCATGGCCGCATCCACCAGCGGGTAGCCGGTGCGGCCCTCGCACCAAGCGGCAAACAGGGCATCGGCGTGCTTGCCATGATCGAAGCGGATGTGGTCGTACTCGGGCTTGAAGGCCTTGTTCACCACATGGGGGAAGTTGGCCAGAATCTGGTGGTAGAAATCGCGCCAGATCAGTTCGCTGAGCCAGGTGCTGGCGCCCTGGTTACCCTGCAGATGCATGGGGTAGGCGACGCGGGCGAGCTGTCGCACCGATACCGTGCCGAACCGCAGGTGCACGCTCAGGTAGCTCGGGCCCTTGATGGCCGGGAAATCGCGGGCTTCGTGGTAGCGATCGATGCGTTCGGCAAAGTCTTCGAGCAACCGGGCCGCACCGCGGCTACCAGTGGGCAGCGGCAGTTGTGACAGGTTGGTGGGCACGAAGCCGATGTCCGCCAGCGTGGGCACGGAGGCTGCCAGCGGCTCGGGCACCGGCGCCAGCGCACCCGCATAGCGCTGCACCGGGTAGGCCTTGAGCTGGAAGTCGTCCAGCTGTTTGAGCCAGGCGTTTTTGTACGGGGTGAACACGCCATAAGGCTGGCCCATCTGGGTCAGCACCTCGCGCCGCTCGTAGATCACGTGGTCCTTGTGGCCGTGAAACATGATGCCGGCGTGTGCCAGGTCACCCCGCACCCGGGCATCGCGCTCATGGGCGGCGGGTTCATCGTCATGGTTGGCAAAGACCGCCTGCACGTGCAGCTGCTGGGCCAGCCGGGGTACCACCTCGCGTGCACGCCCCTGGCAAACGATCAGGCCGACGCCCGCCGCGCCATTGGCCTGGCCCAGCGCTCGCAACTGGTCATCGAGGTCCACCAGCGATTCGCGGATGAACTCGACCCGCCGATCGGCCCGCAGGCCGCGGGCGAGCAGCGGCTGCAGGATGTCGTCGTCGAAGACGAACACGCACCAGACGCGGCGGCAGGCCTTGAGGGCGTGGTACAGGGCCGCGTTGTCTTGGGTGCGCAGGTCGCGGCGGAACCACATCAGGCCCTGGTCGTAATGGTTCATGGTGTCACGGTCGGCGGAAGGGGGCGGCTTAAAATCACCGCATGTCCGCTGATTCTGCCCCCATCAACCTGACCAATCACTTCCTGATTGCGATGCCCGGCCTCAGCGACGAGCTTTTCGGCCGCAGCGTGGTGTATCTGTGCGAGCACAGCGATCGGGGCGCCCTGGGGCTGGTGATCAACAAGCCCAGCGACATCTTGCTGCCGCGCCTGTTCGAGAAGGTGGATCTGCCACTGGGGCGCGCCGACCTGGCGCATTTGCCGGTGTTTCAGGGTGGGCCGGTGCAGACCGAGCGGGGTTTCGTGTTGCACGAGGCGATCGCGGCCGGCGCCGAGGGCGAATCGGTCTACGCCTCCACGCTGTCCATCCCCGGCGGGCTGGAGATGACCACCTCCAAAGATGTGCTGGAAGCCATGGCTTCGGGGGCTGGCCCGTCGAAGGTGTTTGTGTCGCTCGGATATGCCTCATGGGGCAAGGGGCAGCTGGAGTCGGAGATCACCGAAAACAGCTGGCTGACCGTGGCGGCTGAGCCGGCGCTGATCTTTGAAACCCCGGTGGAACAGCGCTACGAAAAGGCCATGGCCCTGCTGGGCCTGCAGCCCTGGATGCTCTCACCCGATGCCGGTCACGCCTGACACGATGGACGTGCCCGCCGCCTGCCAGACCTTTCTGGCCTTCGACTACGGGCTCAAACGCACCGGCTTTGCCAGCGGCAACCGCCTGACCGGCACCGCCACGCCGCGCGGCACCATCGCCGCCGAAGGCGATGCACGCTTCCCGAAGATCGCCGAACGCATCAAAGAATGGGGCCCCGACGCCCTGGTGGTGGGCGTGCCGTTCCACCCCGACGGCGCCGCCCACGAGAACACGCTGCGTGCGCAGAAATTCGCCCGCCAGCTGCGCGGCCGTTACGGCCTGCCGGTGTACGAGGTGGACGAGCGCTACAGCACCACCGAAGCCCACAGCCTGGGCGCGCGGGACGCCGATGCCGCGGCGGCCGCGATCATTCTCGAACAGTTTTTCAGGAGTCTGGATTGAGCCAACTGTCATTGGATGCGGAGCAGCTGTACACCCAGCTGCTGCGCGGGGTGCGCGGCCTGCTGGCCACGCTGAACGGACCGGTGTGTCTGGCCGGGGTGCCCTCGGGCGGCGCCTGGCTGGCCGAGCGCCTGCAGCGCGACCTGGGGCTGGACGGTGCGCCGGGCGTGGTGTCCTCGTCCATGCACCGGGACGATTTCGGCCGCCGCGGGCTGTCGCTGTCGGCGCAGACCCGGCTGCCGTTCGACGTGGACGGTGCGACGGTGCTGCTGGTGGATGACGTGCTCTACACCGGCCGCACGCTGCGCGCGGTGATCAACGAGCTGTTCGACTACGGCCGCCCGGCCTGCATCAAGCTGGCGGTGCTGGTGGACCGCGGCGGGCGGGAGCTGCCCATCCAGGCCGACGTGTGCGCCGCCACCGTGGCCCTGCCCGAGCAGCAGACGCTGGAGCTGGCGCGGGCCGACGACGGCCGCCTGAGCTTTGTGGTCGAGAACAAGAAGGAGGCCTGAGCCCATGGCCCGCAACCCGCAACTCAACAAGAACGGCGAGCTGATCCACCTGCTCTCCACCGAGGGCCTTTCGCGCGACATCCTCACCCACATCCTGGACACCGCGTCCAGCTTCGTCAGCGTGAGCGACCGCGAGGTCAAGAAGGTGCCGCTGCTGCGCGGCAAGAGCGTGTTCAACCTGTTCTTCGAGAACAGCACGCGCACCCGCACCACCTTCGACATCGCGGCCACGCGCCTGTCGGCCGATGTGTACACGCTGGACATCGCGCGCAGCTCCACCGCCAAAGGCGAATCCCTGCTCGATACCATCGCCAACCTGTCGGCCATGGCGGCCGACATCTTCGTGGTGCGGCACAGCGAGTCGGGTGCGCCTTACCTGATTTCTCAGCACGTCGCGCCGCACGTGCATGTGGTCAACGCCGGTGACGGCCGCCACGCGCACCCCACGCAAGGCCTGCTGGACATGTACACCATCCGGCACTACAAGAAAGACTTCACCAAGCTCTCGGTGGCCATCGTCGGCGACGTGCTGCACTCGCGCGTGGCGCGCTCCGACATCCACGCCCTGACCACCCTGGGTTGCCCCGATGTGCGCGTGGTCGGCCCGCGCACCCTGGTGCCCAGCGATCTCTCGCACCTCGGTGTGCGCGTGTGTCACACGCTGGAAGAGGGCATCAAGGACTGCGACGTGGTGATCACCCTGCGGCTGCAGAACGAACGCATGAGCGGTGCGCTGCTGCCGTCGAGCCAGGAGTACTTCAAGAGCTTCGGCCTGACCACCGAGCGCCTGCGCTGGGCCAAGCCGGACGCCATCGTCATGCACCCGGGGCCGATCAACCGCGGCGTGGAAATCGAGTCCGCCGTGGTGGACGGTCCGCAGAGCGTGATCCTGCCGCAGGTGACGTTCGGTATTGCTGTCCGCATGGCCGTCTTGGGCATCGTTGCAGGGAATGAAGCATGAAGATCCTGATCCAGAACGGTCGTGTCATGGACCCGGCCAGCGGCCGTGACGAACTGGCCGACATCGCCATCGCCGCTGGCCGCATCATCGCCGTCGGAAAGGTGGCGCCCGATTTCCATCCCAACCGCACCATCGACGCTTCGGGCCTGGTGGTCGCACCCGGCCTGGTCGACCTGGCGGTGCGCCTGCGCGAACCCGGCCAGGAGCACGCCGGCATGCTGGAGAGCGAAATGGCCGCGGCCGTGGCCGGTGGCGTCACGTCGCTGGTCTGCCCGCCCGACACCGATCCGGTACTCGACGAGCCCGGCCTGGTCGACATGCTCAAGTTCCGCGCCGAGAAGCTGCACCAGTCGCGTGTGTTCCCGTTGGGCGCGCTCACGCGCGGCCTCAAGGGCGAGGTGCTGACCGAGATGGCCGAACTCACCGAGTCCGGCTGCATCGGCTTCGGCCAGGCCGAGGTGCCCATCGTCAATGCGCAGGTGCTGCAGCGCGCGCTGCAGTACGCCGCCACCTTCGGCTACACCGTGTGGCTGCGCCCGCAGGACTTCTGGCTGGGCAAGGGCGTGGCCGCCAGCGGGCCGCTGGCCACGCGCATGGGCCTGGCCGGCGTGCCGGCCGCGGCCGAGACCATCGCGCTGCACACCCTGTTCGAGCTGCTGCGCGGTGTGCACGGTGCGGCCAAGGCTGCGGGTGAAAAAGGCGTTCAGGTGCACCTGTGCCGCATCAGCAGTGCCGCCGGCCTGGCTTTGGTGCGCCAAGCCAAGGCCGAGGGCCTGCCGGTGACTTGCGATGTGAGTGTGCACAACCTGCACCTGACCGATGTGGACATTGGCTTCTACGACAGCCGCGCGCGCCTGCAGCCGCCGCTGCGCCAGCAGCGCGACCGCGAGGCCCTGCGCGCGGGCCTGGCCGACGGCACCATCGACGCCCTGGTGTCCGACCACAACCCGGTGGATGCCGACGCCAAGGTGCTGCCCTTTGCCGAAGCCGAGCCCGGCGCCACCGCGGTGGAACTGCTGCTGGGCCTGGCGGCCAAGTGGGCGCAGCAGGACGGCCTGGGCCTGATGCAGGCGCTGACCGTGCTCACCAGCGGTCCCCAGGCCGTGCTGGGTGGCGCGCTCGGCACGCTGCAGCACAGCGTGGGCCAGATCAGCGTGGGCGGTGCGGCCGACCTCTGCCTGTTCGACCCCAACGCCAGCTGGGCGGTGGACCCGGTCGCCTTGCGTAGCCAGGGCAAGCACACGCCGTTCGAGGGCCATGAAATGCCGGTGCGCGTGCGGGCGACCCTGGTGGCGGGTCAGGTGGCTTACGAGGCCATGCGGGCGCCTGCGTGAGCGCGGCGCGCCGGTCGTACCTGGCGGCTGCCTGGCGCCTGCTGCGCGCCCTCGGTCATGTGCTGCGCGGGTTGTGGGTCATCCGCACCGAATTTGGGCGCCTGACCCCCGATGCCTGCGCACTGCTGGTGCGCGAGTGGTCGCGCCAGATGCTCGGCATCATGGGCGTGGAGCTGGTGGTGCGGGGGGTAACGCCCGAGCGCGGGCCCTTGCTGCTGGTGGCCAACCACATTTCGTGGCTGGACATCCTGGTCATGGACGCGGCCTTTCCGGCGCGCTTTGTGTCCAAGGCGGACGTCAAGCACTGGCCGGTGCTGGGCGCTCTCATCACCGGGGCCGGCACGCTGTACATCGAGCGCGAGAACCGGCGCGACGCCATGCGCGTGGTGCACCATATGGCTGCTGCCCTGAAGGCGAACGATACGGTGGCGGTGTTCCCCGAGGGCACCACCGGCGACGGGCGTGAACTGCTGCCGTTTCATGCCAACCTGATTCAGGCCGCCATTTCGGCCCATGCGCCGGTCATGCCGGTGGCGCTGGACTTTGTCGATGGTGCCAGCGGCCAGCGCAGCGACGCGCCGCTGTTTGTGGGTGATACCACCTTGCTGCAATCCATCTGGACGACGCTGCGGGCCACCCAGCTCCAGGCGGTGGTGCACTACGGCACACCACAGACCGCAGATGGCCGCGAGCGGCGGGCCTGGGCGCAGGATCTGCGCCGTGCGGTGGCCGACCTGCGCCAAGCCTGATCACGCCCATGCGCCGCCGCTTGCGCGGGGCGCTGCCGCAACACCGACCTGCCTTGGGCTTGCCCCGGCGGCAGGTTGGCAGGCCCCTTATGTCGCCTTCGCGCGGGCCAGCATCTGTTCCGTGTTGGCCTTGCGGTCGGCGTTCACTTGCTGCACCGTGGGCCGTTCGCCCAGGCGTTTGAGGTAGTCGCGCACCGGCAGCCCGGCCAGGCAGTCGTGTCCGTAGATGATCTTGCTGGCGCTGCTGACCAGCGGCAGGTGCACCGCGGCGGCCACGTCGGCCAGCGTGAAGTCGGCGCCCCCGATGAAGGGGCTGAAGGTCGCCAGCTGCGCGAAGGCCGCCACGTTCTTTTGCAGCTGCTGGCCGGTTTTTTCCTTGGCCGCGTCGCTGATCTTGCCGCCGAAGAAGGCCTCAGGGTAGAGGTTGCGCGCCACCAGCTCCAGATGCAGTTCGATGAAGCGCAGCAGTTCGCGCGCCTTGGCCGCGGCAAACGGGTCGGCCGGCAGCAGCGGATGCTGCGGGTAGCGGTCCTCCAGGTACTCCAGGATCACGGTCGACTCGCACAGGGCGCCTTCGTCGGTCTTGAGGTAAGGCACCTTGCCCAGCGGGCTGGCCGCCGCATCGGTCTGGCCAACCCAGACCAGTTCCTCGTCGAACGGCACCGCTTTTTCGAGCAGGGCGAGCTTGACCTTGTTGTAGTAGTTGCTGGCGGCAAATCCGCAGAGGGTGAGCATGGGGGTTCTCCGGTCGGTGGGGTGAAGCGCGCCATTCTGGCGTGCCCGGTGGTGGGGCCGCGTCACCCTGGCAACAGAGGCGCGCCATGATCGCCATGGGCCGGATGGGCTCGCTACACTGACCGGATCGCAACAAGATGTGACGGGTGACATGTTCAAACGCTGGCACTGGCTGGGGATAGTGGCGTTGGCCTGTGCGTCGGGGTTGACGGCGTGTGCCTGGCCGGAGCGTCGTCATGCCCCGGCGGCCGAAGCGGCTCTGCAGCGGGCCGCGGCGGATCTGTTCGAGACACCCGCCGGCGGCAGCGACTGGGCGGTTTTTCGCCTGCCGGGCAAGGTGTCCGTGCCATTCGAGGCTGTGTCGCGCCTGGGGCGACCGGCCTTGCAGGTGCGGGCGCAGCGCTCGGTGAGCGTGCTGCGCCGCCAGTTCGAACCAGGGATTGAAGCCCCGGGCCTGCTGTCGTTCGCCTGGAAGGTCGACGCGTTGCCCGACGGTGCAGACCTCAAGGATGTGGAGGCCACCGATGCGCCGGTGCGCATCCTGCTGGCGTTCGAGGGTGATCGGTCGCAATGGAGCGCCCGCACGCACCGGCTGTCCGAACTCAGCCGCCTGCTGACCGGAGAGCCACTGCCATACGCCACGCTGAGCTATGTCTGGAGCCGTGACGATCCGCTGGAGGCCGTGCTGCACAACCCGCGCACCGACCGCATCCGCAAGCTGGTGGTGGACAGCGGCACCGCACACCTCGGTCAGTGGCGTGATCACCAGCGCGATGTGCGGGCGGACTTCATCCGCGCGTTTGGCGAGCCGCCGGGGCTGCTGGTGGCCGTGGCGCTGATGACCGACACCGACAACACCGCGTCCAGCCTGAAGGCCTGGTACGGACCGTTGCGGCTGGTGGAACTGTCGGCGCTGCGCCAAATGGACCGGTAGGTTGTCACCTGCGGGTAACACCGGGCCTTCAGGCGGGAACGTTTGTTGCATAGTGCGTGGCTTGTCAAACCTTTCAGGTGTCAACCATGCAAATGCGCTTCACGCTTCTGGCCGCCGCCCTGGCCGTGGCCTCCGTTGGCGTCCACGCCAAAACCTTCAAGTGGACCAGTGCCAGTGACATCCCGACCTGGGACATCCATTCGCAGAACAACGCGCTGGCCAACGGCATCCATGCGGCGGTGTA
>Ga0172372_10009470_pt1 | contig 12664 bp, 20 predicted proteins | sample LakKiv5m_2_FD_114544 | JGI IMG/M metagenome (GOLD analysis project Ga0172372, IMG submission 114544) | Freshwater microbial communities from Kabuno Bay, South-Kivu, Congo - kab_092012_9.5m | ecosystem: Environmental > Aquatic > Freshwater > Lake | place: Democratic Republic of the Congo...
GATTTGTTCTGTGTTGGCATCCAGGCCTTGAGTGCCTTCCACATGAGCTCGGGTCAGATAACCAAAGATGCCCACACTGGTGATGAGACTCAACACCATGATGGCTGTGATGAAATACATTCTCATCAGGATGTTGGTGTTGTTCCAGAATCGGTAAATCCAGCTGGCGGACACCAACTTACCTATTTCCAAGGCAGCGCCCATCAATCCCACCGCCACAGGGGCACCTGGAAAGATGGCAATCAAGCCGGCAATGGAGAACCATGCAGCAATGGTGCTGATGAATAAAGCAGAAAGTAGTGTAATAATAGTCATAGTTTCACGTGCTTTCGATGGACCTTACACATGATCCAATCATTGTAAAATCTATCTGGGTGTTCTAGCACACCATATTGGAACTGGAGTTTTGCCTCAAGATAATTACACTGTCCTTTGTTACCACAAAGATGGAGGATTTCACGTTGGAAAGCATCAGGTCCATGGGTCTCAACATCATGTAACAATTCTTTGTTACTTCCATAGTAATCTCGCCAGTCAGATTCCACTCGGACTCGCTTTCGTTTTCCTTTAACAGACTTTCTTCTGGCAAAGCTGAATAGTTTCTTTCCAATGTACTGTCGTCCTGTTTGTAGGTTGGTGATTCGATACACGAATCCAATGATGTTGTCAGGTACTTCAGTAAATTCTTTATTTTCATGTAACCACATAGATGAATCCTCAATGAGACTCAACTATTTATGAAACTCCTTGACCTGAATCTTGTTGTCATTGTCAATCAAGATGGCGGTGAGATTTTCCACCCAATCTCCTGAATTCAAATAATGAATGCCAGCAATTTGTCTATCTTCTGGCTTGTGAATGTGTCCACAGATGACACCTGAACAATTGTGTTGTCGTGCCAGGCTGGCAGCTCCCACTTCAAAATCTGTGATGTAGTTCACAGCCGCCTTCACGCCATTCTTGATGTCTTTGGAAATGGAGTAGTAGGGAAGACCTCGCCATGCTCTCCACTTGTTATACCAGGTGTTCAAACGAAGTGCCAGTTCATATCCACTGGCCCCAATCTTGGCAATCCACTTCCATTTGGCAACGAACACATCCAAGATGTCTCCGTGGAAAATGAAATACTTCTTGCCTTCACCCAAGTCAAGAATATAGTTTTCTTCCACTTGTAATTTGCCAAGATGCATATGCATAAACTCATGCAAAAACTCATCATGATTCCCACGAATCCACACCACAGGAATTTTTCTGGAAATGTCCAACACTTTGGATATCACCTTGGTGTGTTTGCTACGCCACTTGGCACCACGGGACAAAGACCATCCATCCACGAAGTCACCATTGATAATCAATATGTCAGTGTGATGTTCTTCCAGAAACTTCAAGAACTCCACTGCTTTACAATCTTCTGTTCCTAGATGAACATCAGACACAATGACGGCTTTGTAATGTTTCATATCAATCCCAATAGTTCACTTTTGCTTTTTCAAAGTGCTTGAGGTTGTTTCTGTTGAAGAAGTTCACGGTCATGTACCACATCATACCTAGATATCCCAACTTGGTGAATCGTCGTTCATCTTGACCGAAGTAATGGTCCACAATCATGAACTTCTTGGCATCATATTGTTTGCTTAGAATGTAATCTTCTGATGTTTCATATTTGTTTGGAAACCCACCAAGTTGTTCAAACTTGTCACGACGAGTCAAGAAGAATGCTCCGATGGCAAATGGAGTTTTCCTGGTCATGATTTTGTTCACAAGATTGAATTTCCAAAATAGAAATGATGCTCGAAGATGCGGGCCGTAGTTTTTGATGTTGGCTGTCACCAGATCCAAGTTGTACACCACCATCTTGTTCACTGCATCATAGATGGTGGATGGATGAAACAACCGAACATCAGCATCCAAGAACAAGATGTATGGAGTTGTTGCCAACTTGGCACCATTGTTCCTTCCTTCAGACACAGGTCCACCTTTGATGACTTCAATGTTCAACCTATCCTCGTATAGCTTTACAACATTGATAGTATTATCGGTACTATCGGCATCTGCGACAAGGATACGAGTGTTTCCGATACCCACTTGTTGTGACAAAGAATCAAGTAGATGTCCAATATATTTTTCTTCATTTTTACAGGGTATGATGATGGTGACTAAGTTTTTCATTCCTCATCCTCATCCATGTCATATTCATAATCTTCATCTGTCTCTAATGTATCACCGCAGAATGGACAATATTCCACACGATAATGGTCTTCATCTAAATTGTGTTTGATGGTGAATTCTGCTTCACAGGCTGGGCAAAGAATGACCTTATGCATGTTGTTCCACATCTAGTTTTTCTACATCTTTTCGTTCTGCCATCACATAATAGTAGTAAGGCAACCGATGATTGCCCAACACTTGGATTGACAACCCATTCACATTGTTCACCACCAAAGTTTGATCCATGTTGGTGGGTGTCAGATGTACTGTGATGGTCTTTTCATCCACCAATCCTGTCCAGTAGTCAGGCAAGGGGATGATGCCTTCTGAAGTTTTGCCACGTGTGTACACAGCCAATTCAGGACCTTCCAAACAGCCGTGACGAAGGCGCATGTCCTGTTTAGTGGGATGCTCAATGTCAAACAGCTTGGTGATACCCACAATGGATGAGGCCCAGGTGGCAGCTCCACCCACTGTGAGATTTCCTGTGGTGGTGATGTTGCCTGTGGCAGTGATGTTACCATTAACAGTAGTATTGCCTGCTGTAAGCTCACCATCAACATCCAATGTGGCATCCACGGTGACAGGTACTGTAATAGTTAAATCACTAGTGGTTAAGGTGAGTTCATTATTAGATTCTTCAGTAGTAATTAAATTTGCCATACTAGCTCCTTGATGCTCGGTTCAATTTGCTTTCAATCTTGGATTTTTCTGTGATACCAAAAGCAAATTCACGTTTCTTTCCTTGCTTATATATCAGGAGCATGGGTACAGCTTTTGCGCCAGTGAATTCCTTCACCTCAGGCACTTCATCAATGTCCACCTTGTAGAAGGGGACTGACGATGTTTCTGCCAGTTCCCCTACCACAGGGAGCATTTGTTGACAAGGCACACACCACGTGGCATACAAATCCAACACCACAACATCATGTTCTGTTACAGCTTGCTTCACTTCTTCAATGGTGTGTAAACTATTCATCATGACACTTCACAACCGTTGGCTGAACAGGCGGCCTCACCTTGTAAATTGGTTTCATCATTCACTTCCTTGACATCATCCAGATTGATGTTGTGTAACACCTGTACAGCTTCTTGATAGGTGGTTTCATCAATATCTTCAAATGGTGCCTGGATGTAGCTGTGGTCAGAATACGGGAGCACTGAAAGAGCTGTGAAGTTGTCACGGTTGTCCCACATCCAACGACCCACTACATCCCATTCACCTGGCTTGATGGTCACGGTGGTGGATACATTGTTCTTGTTGGCACCCTTACGATGACCTGGCTTCACCCATTCCTTCCAGACCTTTGATACACGCTTCAACAAATCCAATGCAGTTTCTTGGCGTGTGACAGCACCTTCAGGTGCTTGTTGTGGCACTTCAATCACAGCTTGAATATTGGGTTTGAAGTATTCATCTGTCACCAATTCAGGATGATTGTTCACCAGATAGTTGTAAATGCTTTCATTCTTGCCTACACGAATTCTGCGAATGTAGTGCTTGTTGTGCCAGGCATGAATCCCTGATGAAGTACCCAACACCAATGATGATGTGCCTTCAGGCTTCACTGTGGTGCAGCGGGCCGCCGCATTCGTCCCAATCAATGAAGAAACACGTTCGTTCTCCTCTTTCACCATAGTAGCTGCTTCTTTCATGTTCAAATTTAACACGGTACCTGAGGCTATGCCAGTCATACTCACGCCAATAAGCGCTTCTCGTTCTGTAGTTCTCTTCCATATATCTCTCAAATAGTGAAAGTTTGTGTATGATGCTTGCAATGTGCCAATCAATGCTGCTGCCTTGGCGCGAGCATTCAAATCTTCTTGTGATGCCACACCACCAGCATGAATAGTAGTTAAGTTACAGAATTGGAATGGACGAAGTGAGATTTCAGCACATGGGTTCATACCCCAATCCTTGTCATTGGTGAAGAAGAAGCCAGGTTCACCTGAGCCTGAGGCTTCAATCTTCTTCCACAAATCCATGAACACTTCTTCTTCCACCTTGGAACGAACAATGACAGCTGAGTTGTTGGCGCGGCCACGTTGTGGGGCAGTTTCCCACCAGTTGCCGAACTTACAGGTCAGCATGTCATCATCATCAATGTCAAACAATGAAATCATGGCTGAGCGACGAATGCCACCTGCCAATACAGCATCGGCAATGTAGCACAGAATGTCATGCACTTCCAAAGAGGTGAGTTGTTCACCATTCTGCTTTCTGTCTAGAATCTTCTGAACATTGTGGAGACAATCCTTCAATGGTTCAGGACCAGGTGCCTTGCCACCTGATGTGATGAGAGGTGCACCCTTTTCACGAACATCAGAGAAATCATACACAGGCATGGCCTTGCCCTTCATGTAGGCAGTCATCAACACCTTGACAGCATCTGCCCATCCTTCGATGCTATCTCCTACAAGATAGCGACGATTCTTCACAGGCTTGTTGATTTCAGGAAGCTTTTCCACGTGATGCTGTTGCACAGAATATCCCACACCTGTACCTGACAACAACAGGAACATCACTTCACTGAAGGCATCCACGTGATCCACAGGAAGGAAGCAGCAGTTGTATAGTCGGGCATTGTTGATGTTGATGGGCTTGCCAGCAAATTGCAATGAACGCATGCTGGGAAGAATCTTCTTGTCATAGACGAATTGATAGGCAGCTTCAATGTCTTGGGATAGTTGGGGATACTTGTCCAGATGCATCTTCTTGTTTCTGTCCACAAGTTCCTGCCAGTTCTCACGACGACCAAGTTCTGGGATGAACTTGGCATACTTCATGAATACTGTGATGTCTGATAAAATCTTGGCGGGTAGTTCCATCTTACTCATCGGTGGGTTCCTGGAGCTGTAGGGCTCGGTGTATGTTGGGAGGAAAATAGGTGTTGGGTTTCAAAATCTTGCCATCCTCACGACGGATGACTTGACCATCAACAGTCTTGCTCATGTTTGATGAGGTGATTTCCTGCCATACAGGACCCATAGGAACTCCTAGGGTATTGCATAGACCGAGAATCACCCAAATCAAATCGCCACAAGCATCTGCTGTTTCTACTATGTCCTGGTGTTCAAATCCTTCTTCTAGTTCTGCCATCTCCTCTCGAATAAGATTTAAATACAGGACAGCTTGCTTGTAATTCTCATCGGTGAAACTGGGTCTAGTCTGTACTGCTTGACCACATGCTTCCATAAAAATCTGAACATCATTTTGCATATTACTCAGTCTCATAATGTGAAAAGTTATTTATCAATGGGAATATTTCAGCAATCACTTTGGCACACTCCAAAGCAATCATTCGGTGTTCCTTCTGTGTGGCTTTGTCGGAACGTATATCTATATAGTGAATCCAGCTTCGTAAAGTCCCATTCATATACATACGGGACGTGGTCAATCCCTCAGGCAACACAGCACGTGCCACTTCCTTTGCGATACCATTTTGGATTGCCCATTCATATGCAATTTTTGCTGATTGAATCACAGATTGTTGTTGAAGATTCCAGGCTGTTTGTAGATTGTCATTGTTCACTTCAATGCTGTTTTGACGATTCTTCACATCCTGTAATCTTGCCTCACGGGTTTCAAATGTCAATTCTTTCACAGGGTCAGCATATCGTTGACTGAACTCCTGAAAACTGAAACTGCGATGCCGAAGAATTTGTCTGGCGATGTCGCGGGTGGTTTCAATTTCCAAACACACGTTCACCATCTCAAAGGGACTCCAATGTTTCCACTTGATGAGATAGCCAATCAACTTGTCTGCTGTTTCTGTGTTGTACTGGTTGCTGGGATTGCTCACTCTGGCACAAAATGCCACCAGGTCATTCATTTCTGCCACATGATCCATGTCCTCAGCACAGGCAATGGTGTGGGATATCAAACGTACTTTCATTAACAATTTCTCCATTCTGTGAATTTCAGTTTCGCCATAAGTCCTTGAAATGTGTTTTCACGAATAAGGTCATGGACTTTTCTTCCGCTCTCAACAAAATCATTGATGTCTTTTTCACGATAGCCACAAGGCCAGATAACCACCTTGTAATCCAGATTGATGTATTTTTCAACAAGTTTACACACCTCGATGTTTCTAGGCTGATTGTCAAACACAATGGTCACCAGATGTTTCGGCAAATCCAAAGATTCAATCTTGCTGAATCCTGTGCCTGCACACGCCAAGCTGTTGTTCAGAAACAAACTATCAATGGGCCCTTCCACAATGGTGATGGGTTGTGTCTTGTCCACATGATGGATGCCAAAGATGAGCGGAGCATCTTCCTTCATCTTAATCATTATATATCGTAAGGATTCACCTCGAAGTCCTCGCATTGTTACTCCCGTGAGTTCACCGGATTCATCATAAAACGGGAGCAACAACCGAGGTTCTTCGGTGCGAATGCTATCATATTCAGGAGCAATCTTCTGAATGTCCTTCACTGAAGGAATATAATACAATTCCTGATATTTGTCAACTGGAATCTTTCTGGACACACAATATCGTACTGCTTCATTGTCAGCATCACATTTGTCCAACCGAACAGCCACCTGATCCAACAAGGACTTGGGTTTGAACACAGGAGCATCAAATGTGAAATGTTGTTCAGCATCTGTGTGTGCCTTGGGTCCATTCTCACCTTTGCTGTAGCGTTCAAACACATATTGCTGATAGGTGTGGGCATCAAAGTTTTTCAGAAATGTCCCGAAATGTTGGCTGGCATCACAATTATGACACTTGTAGTACATATCATTCTTCTGCCGATAGAAATAGCCACGTGCCTTTTTCTTGTTGGTCTTGGAATCACCACAGATGATGCAACGACAATTCCACAAGTCTGCCTTTTTCTTGGCAAACAAGGGAAGTCTGTGACCAATCATGTTCAGATATTTTGTGTCAATAAAATAGGACATCGTGTTTCCTCCTGTCTTGGAAGATACACGATGTTACCATATTTGTCAAGTTTTAGTGGTGCGGAGTACCAAATTTATTTATAAAAACCAGATTTTTAGGAGAAGATTCTAGACGCCTTTCTGGACGAGTTTTTACGGAGATTTCTTGGAGATGTCTTACTTCAGAAATTCAGCCAGAATCTCATGAGAGATGACACCCAACACCACACTACCACCCATGATGAGCCACTTCCATCGTTCCAGTTCCGCCACTCTCTTTTCCATCTCAGATTGTTGTTCTGTGATGGCTTTGGTTTCTTCTGTTATGCATTTTTTGATTTCTGAAGTGCCGTAGGTCATGGCAGTCATCAATCGTTGTTCTGTCTCTGTCAGGTCATCGGACAACTCACGACTGACCGTGGTGATACGAGAATGTAACTCTTTGATATCACCTTGTATTTCCTGCCGGCGTCTTTCTACCAATGAGAACAACTCCTCGTCAATGTCATCCTGTTTGGACAACCGTTCTTCATGAACAGCCAACATCTTGGCGATGTTGTTGGACACATCCCCCATCCGTTCAATGGCTGTGTCCAAGCGTGAAAAGAGCGATGTCATTCGACTGACATCACTCTTTAACACTGCCACTTCTGTTTCCAGATTCATCTATTACTTGGACTTTTTCACCTTGCCGCCATACTTCTTCTTAGGCTTGGCAGGAGTTTTTACTTTGGGGGCTTCTGGGGCCACCTCTGGGGTGACAACTGGTGTCGCAGGTGGCACCACGGAAATCTTCTTTTCAAACATCTTGGGTTCTGGTTGACGAAGGAAGGTCATGTAGAACACCACAGCCAATGCTGCTGCAATTGCTAACCAAATCATAGTTTCTCCTTGTTCTTTTTGGATTTACGACGAAACATCTTGAACTTCATGATGGGGTCATATGTGGAAACACCCCCACCCGCCACACTGTTTGCTGCCACTTCTTCTGAGAATTTTTTAAATGTTTTCATATCTTTCTCAGTTTGTTGATGATGTATCCATCCAAAGGCACATCAGTTTCATTTATAGATTTCGTGATTTGATAATGCTCTGGCAGGTAGTTCAGAAACACCAGAAATGTTTTCATCTCCGACCAGTATTCAGGTTCAAACTTCAGAAACACCATGGGAATCAACGCATCAGCAAATACATTATGTAACAGAATCAGATGATTCAGAATCAAACGTTCACTCAACATCTGATTTTTCTTGTATCGTTTCAACAATCGTTTGATGTACTTGAATCGTTTCAAGTCACCTTCAAATTCTCGTAATGAAACACATGATGTGTTGTTGTAATGATGTGCTGCGTACAATAGAAATGTGTCCTGCGTCAATTCAATAGGCATAATTTAGAATGTTAGTGTTGCTGTGCCTCCAATTGGCCACCAGTCATTGTCATACCATACCATCAACAAAGTATGACCTGTTTCTGTGAAAGCAGCGGTACAACCTCTCAATCCACTGGTGATGGTGCTGGTGCCTGTGGCAGCAGTACACATGATGAGTTTCAACTGACCCACACAGGTGCCATCTGCCATGGTCAAGGCGAAACTGCCTGATGCATTACTTATTCTGGTCATGAATGTTGTGGCATTCACAGTACCAGATCCTGCCAGTGTTTGTGGATCATTCAAACTTAATGCCAACAACCCAGAAAACTTGGTGAGTGTGTTGGGAAGATTGGCCAACAATGTGGACATGCTGATTTTCTTATCCGTGTTGGATTGGATAAGATACAGCACGTCCGCCGAGTTGACGGACGTGGCTGCAGTCAATTCAGATACTTTGCTATCTGCCATGAATAGTTCCTATTATGCGTCTGGGAACACAGTATCTTCAGCGTCACCCATGACATCAGCAGCATTATCTGCCAAAGCCACTAGAGTTTCATAACGCTTCTGAGTTGTGATACCATTCACTTGGAATGTAAGGGCAGCAGCACCACCGCCACCAAGCAAAGAATCTGCCACAGTGATGGTGTCATTGTCTGCATGGCCGGCGCCTGCTTGTACAATTTCCACTGAAGCTGCACCTGCAGCTGACACAGTGATGCGGAACAGATGTCCTGTGCCTGAACCAGATGTGGTTCCTGCCACTAGATAAACACCTGCCTTGCGGTCACCGTCTGTGGCACCCACATTGTCAACTGCTGCAATGGCACCGGTCTTCACAGTGCGAACATGAACCCAACCAGCATGAGCTGGACCTTCGGTTACACCCATTTCTGTGGCATCAACACCAAATACATTAGTTGATAAAATGCTTGGATCACTTGCCAATGATGTGGGCTTTTCATTCAAAGAGTATGAAGCACCAGCGGTGACTGCGGTCCAAGTTGTTTGTGGATTGGCGTTGATTACTGTGCAAGCAGTGTTGCTGGCAATGGCAGTAATGATGAATTCTTGTGCGGCTACGCGTAAAAAATCACCCACAGCGGCTTGTGTGGTGAATGATGTACTGGATCCTGTCACGGCGCCACCTGTGGTGATGGCAACTGTACCTGATGCAGTTTTGTTGTCTGCTTTACCCCATCCTGACATGGTTATTCTCCTGATTTATAAAGTTGTTCGACTTTGTTGAAAAATTCTTTGACGTTATCTTTGGGAAGGTCAGCCACGCTGTTGACATTGTATGTGGCGAGCACTTCAATGAAGGCCTTTTCATAGGATTCTGTCATGATGACATCTTCCTTCATGCTTTTGTAATCTTCACGACCTTTTTTGTTATCACGACGGCGACGAAGTTCTGTCTTGGCGCGTGATGCCAAACGTTGTTCTGCCTTTGAGACACGACCACCAGCACGTTTCTTGCTCTTCAAAGAGCTGGACATGCTATCTAGCATACCTTCTGGAGTACGCTTCAAGTCAATATCTTCTTCTGAAATGGGATTGAATTCTTCGAACTTTGTCATGGCAACTCTCTGGCGTAGTAAACGGTACATCATTTCATCATTCAAAGTCAAATTCATCAACTTCCGCACGAAGTCATAGAACACTCGACGTTGGTTCAATGGCAAGAAAGCATCAGATCCAATACCATTCAAAGCCATTTGTAGAAATGGCAGGTATTGTACTGGCATCAAGCCCAACCGAACTAGAGTTTCAATTTGCTTTTCTCTGATGTCCATGATGTTTTGGTAAGGTGTTCCTATTATTTATAAGAATACACCATTAACAATTCCATTTACGTAGGGCTTTGTTGATGCGTGAATCAGGATCACTGGCAGTTTTGGCTGAGGTCAGTCGCTTTTTCATGCCTCCCATACGTGCACAAAACGATTTCCGACGATTTGCAGCCTTGCTTCCTGCCTTCAGTTTGGATGGCTTGGTGGTCACGGCCATGGACAGCTTGCTGCCAGGATTGGCACGACGATATGAGGCAATACCTTTTCTGTTCAATCCACCCTTGGGGTCTTTGCCTTCTTTGCGTTGCCAAGCTGGAGCAGCTTCAGCTAGGAATTCTTGAAATGATAGCATTATTTTCTCCGAGTGCGACGTTTGGTATCCAAGCTACGATATTGTGGTTTCAAACGAATCACAGCACGTTTGATGGCAGCTTGAATGGGAGCACGTTTCATGATGGTTTCAATACTAGAACGTTCAGCAGGTGATAATGCCGTCTTGGAACGACCACGAAGCAATCTCTTGTACATCAAACGCCGAGCTGCCAGTTTCGCCCGTTTTTCAATTCTCTGTGGTGATGCTGTTCTTCTCAATGCCATGTTCTTGGCAAGTTTTCTTTTCTGGCGAGAACGAACAGCAGACAACTTCTTTTTCAAACGGCCACCAGGTGTCAACCCCTTCTCCATGAGCACAGATTCATCCATCTCGTCTTGCTCATCTTCTTGTTCTTCTGTGCCAATTCGTATCTTGTTGTCATACTTGGCTAAAGTGTCACACATCATCCAGAATTCTTTCAGACTTTTCATCTTCTTCACAGCTGGAATGTCTGCGTGTTCTTGACCGGGTGTGTGATCCAACCATTTACGGGTCAGTTCTGGACGACCCCATTCATTTTCTTTTCCTAGTTCTTCTGTGACAGGCACACAGTTGGGCACCATCTTGCCACCTTTCTTCTTCATGCCGGCTTGGCGATACCCATCCCAACAAGGACCTTTGGCTTCATTGGTGCTTCTCCATCCACCACCCTTGCTACGATACCACTTGGCAGCCCAGCCATTGGCATAGGCGCTGGGATACACATCAAACTTGGAACGAGCCATGCTCTTGGCACGGGCCCAGAGCTTGGGATTGGTGGGTTTGTTTTTCTCTTGCAAGATTTCTTCTTTCATTGTTTTCACCATGATGGGTTTGTTGCCTTGACCAGGTTGGTCTTTGCCAGGCCGTCCAGCAGCTGATTGTGCTGCACGTTTTCTTCTGACTGCAGATTGGATTTCACCTTTGCTCATGCTGGCTGCTTTGGCAGCAGGCACACACTTGGCATAGCCTTTTTTCTTTCCCGAAGTGCCACAGGGTTCATAACCGCCAGACTTTTTCTTCTTGGCGATGTTCACCCACTTTTCTCTGAACCACTTTCTTAAATCTTCATTCATTTCAGCACTACACCACCCACCACAACACCCGCCACAACACCTACAATGAATGTGGTCTTGCGACTTGGTAATTTGATGCCAAACATTCTGTTAGGGTTCTTGGGAGCGGGAGGAATGTTGTTCACAACAGTTTGGAGACTATCACCACGGAGTAAGGCAAGTTTCAAAGCGTCATCTTTCTTTAGTATGGCTGTTTCTAATTCTTGTATTTGATTATCTTGTGTGGAAATAGTTGTTTCTTGTTTTGTAATTATAGAATCTTTTAATGGTAGTATCTGTCTGGCAAGTTCTAGTGTATCGGTGATAGTCTCCGTCAACTCTTGTGCTCGATCCTTCAATGATGAAGTTTCATTCTTCAATGAAACAACTTGCTTGCTATAGACACTAGCTCGACTTTGTGCTGCACGAGCTTCATTGTCAGCAATGATGATTTCTTGTGCTAAACTGTCAGCAAACTTCGTGGCTGAATCTGCTTGAGCCTGAAACTTCTTGTAATCAGCAATGTATTTGTCCATGGCATCATCGCTTGTGGAATCTTGCCAGTACAACACACCTGCAAATGTCAACAACAATCCAAGAAGTTTCAATCTCATAACATCTCCTTTCTTTTATTTATTACTTCAGCACCCAGTATTACATACAGGAGCACATGCCATGCAAGTCACAGGCGGACGAGGACGATGTGCATCTAACCATGCTCGTTGTGCTGGGGTGAATACTGCTCGTATCGCCACGTGTAGTTGAAACACGGCGGGACGAAGTGCTTGTACAATAGGACGAGCCGTGACTAAAATTGCATGAACTTGTTCACGGGTGGCACCATTGCGACGAGCATCACGTGCGCGGGTGAAGATGCTGTGTAATGAATCTAAACGAACTTTGTTGGCTTCTTTGAAATTGTCCCGAAGCAACTTGATGGCTGCAATTTGTTGTGCGGTCAACTTCAAACTATCAGGAAGTGGAGCAACTCCA
>Ga0172372_10009471_pt1 | contig 12663 bp, 16 predicted proteins | sample LakKiv5m_2_FD_114544 | JGI IMG/M metagenome (GOLD analysis project Ga0172372, IMG submission 114544) | Freshwater microbial communities from Kabuno Bay, South-Kivu, Congo - kab_092012_9.5m | ecosystem: Environmental > Aquatic > Freshwater > Lake | place: Democratic Republic of the Congo...
CGGATCTACTATTGAAGGAATAGAAAAGAATGCAATCACTTTATTCTCCCATCTTTATCTATTTTATAGAGAACAGAAGCCCTAGCTAGTGCGTGCGTAGATACAGGACTTAATAGTAAAATTCCTATAGTTATTATTATTAATTTAAAAGCAGAGCTGAAATCTGACTGAAGAAAGCTAAGTCCTACAAGGCAAAATGGTATGCCGCAGCACTCAATTACCCCGCTTGCATGAATCTTAGTATAAAAATTGCGGAATCTTATTAAACCTACAATACCGGAAGCAATAAATCCTAAGCCTATAACGATAAGTATAAACCCGATATATACCATATTTATTTTCAAACCCATAATTGCCAATATTCGTAAAAACTACATTATTTTTTTTGTAAGGACAAGAGCTCTATAATTTTTATATTATTTTTTAATTTTGTGCTTAGTGACCACCGGCTCAAGAGATATAAATATAACTATAGGTTAAATAAATAACTTTAGGAGGTTTGGATTGGAAAAAGGAAATATCTCTAAAAATTTTTCAATGAAATCTGTAGGAGCAGAAAATACAATAATTTCTGGTTATGCAAGTGTATTTAATATCGTTGATAGTCAGAACGATATAGTTCAAAAAGGAGCTTTCGAAGATACACAGCCGGAAAATATTAAATTACTTTGGCAACATAACACCCTAAAACCAATTGGCATAATAAAATCATTATATGAGGACGATTATGGCCTAAAAATTGAAGCAGAAATAAATAACAGAATTCTACTGGGTAAGGAAACTACCGAACTTGTAAGACAAAAAGCAATAGATGGTTTGAGTATCGGTTTTTGTGCTAAGGATTTTGAATATGATAATCAGGGAGTTAGGTTACTTAAGAAAGTAGATCTTATGGAGATAAGTATCGTAACGTTTCCAGCAAATAGGAATGCCGGAATAATAAATGTTAAAAAAATAACTGATCATCCAATTATTCAATCCTTAGAGAGAATTGAAAAATTATTAGAAACATTAGCTAATTTAGAATAGAGGAAAATATGGAACTTTAACATAAACAAATAGAAACAATAGCTGATAATGTACAAAATATTTTAAATAATGAATTACAATCGATAAGTAAGTATAAGGAACTGGAAAATAAATTTAATAATTTGCAGAATGCTATATTTAATCCTTTTAGCATCCCTGTTTCTAGCCCAGAAGAGGAAAAAGCTTTTGGTAACTATTTAAGAAAGGGTATAGCTTCAGAATTTATTACTAAGTCTTTAAGTAGTGCAACAGGCGAAGCTGGAGTAGTAATAGTTAATAATTTAAATAATAAAATAGTTAGTGCCGTGAATGCAAAATCAGTTATGCGGCAGCTAGCTTCCATTGAAACAATTTCTTCTAGTGCTTTAGATTTTATAATTGAAGATGGTAAGTTTATTTCCGGGTGGATAGGAGAGGCTGAAGCACGAGAAGTTACCGATACTCCAAAACTTAAGAAAAAAACAATTTCTGCCCACGAATTATATGCTCAGCCAAAGGCTACTCAGAAATTAATTGATGATTCAGCTATAGACATTAATGCATGGCTGGCAGAGAGGTTAGCGGATAGTTTTATCAAAGCTGAGAATGAGGCATTTATTACCGGAGACGGTGATAAGAAGCCATTTGGGATACTAACTAATGAAGACATTGGAAGGATAGATACAGGTAATGCAGTAACTCCTGACATCTTGCTTAAATTAATTAATGCCCTTGATGAAGAGCATATAGCTAATGCCAGTTTTTTGATGAATAGGTCAACACTTGCCTCGATTCAAGGCTTAAAAGATGAACATGGTAGATTTATTTGGCAGCAATCTTTATCAGAACCTTTAAAACAAACTATTTTTGGTATTCCTGTTTTTTGCAATTCCCATATGCCAAATGTTGGAGAAAATAAGCTAGCAATAGCTATTGGTGATTTTAAAGTAGCTTATAAGATAGTGGATAGAGCGGGTATTGGGATAATAAGAGATTCTTATACCGATAAGCCATTTATAAAATTTTATGCTGTAAAAAGGGTAGGAGGTGACGTAATTGTACCGTCAGCTTTAAAATTTGCCAAATTTTCAGCTTAAACTTTTTTATGCAAAATAATGTCAGTTATACCATTTTCTCAGTTGAAGAAAGAGAAATATGGCCCCTTGAAGAAGTAAAAAATTATTTACGGGTTTCTCATAAGAATGACGATAAATTAATTGCTAACCTTATTAGCTCAGCAGTAATTACTGCTGAGCAGTTTTTAGCAGTAAGTTTTTGTATACAAAAAGTTACGTGTTTAATAAATAAAACTCCTAGTTATCTAAGGCTAAAACATATACCAGTTGCTTCACTGGCGAAGGTTTTTCTTCTTAATAGGGAAAGTAAAAAAGATATTACAGAAGATTTTGGCTACGTTGAGGATAACAAGCAGAAAATATTATTTAATCAGAAATATCTACATCAGAAACTTGAAATAAGTTATGAAGCAGGGCTCGGGGATAAAATACCCCAGTCTATCTTGCAAGGAGTTCTAATGCATATAGGTATGATGTATGATTTTGGTGAGAATTCCGCAAATATTTTGCCAGAAATAAAAAATATATACATGCCGTACCGGTTTCTTAAAATTTAAATATTCTTTATATGGCCAACAATAAGAAAACATTCATAACTAGATTAACTCATAATATTAATTTTCTGGAAAATGTTGCTGATTCCTCTTCTGCTGATCCGGTCTGGCAAGAAAAATACAATTGTTTTTCAGAAATTATCCCCCTTAGTGACTGTAAATATATGTCAATTGAGGGAATGAGTTTCGGTAATTTAATTACGGAAGAGTATTATTTATTTAAAATCAGATATATGGATGGTTTAACTAAAGCTTTACGAATCTCTTTTCGTCGTAAACTATACTCTATTAAACGTATAATTAATATTGGTGAAAAAAACAGGTTCCTAAATATTATAGCCCTTGAAATTTTATAAGGAGGGCAAATGTCATTAGATTTTATTCATATATTTCAGCTAAAGATCCTTCATAATCTGGAAACCTTAGTTAGGGAACATGTAAATCAAGTATATATATCGGTCGTAGAAGATGGTAATTATCCTTTTATTTCGATTAATCTCGTAAAACTTGAAAATTATTCAAGAGCCTTGCAATTTATATATTTATTAGAATTTGAAATTTGTATTTTTGCAAGAGACCAAAATAAGAAAAGTTTGATTAATATCAGTAAACTGGTTGATCAGCTTCTAGTGCCGGAAAAGCTTAAAATTCCAAGTTACATAGTTGCGGGTATAAAACTAAATCAACTTGTCTTTAGCGAGGCCCGAGACCTTATCCATAATAAATTAACTATGCTCTACAAAATGATGATAAAAAAAGAATTAATAGAATGAGTTTTCATGAAGTTTTATTTCCATCATGCTGTGAAGTATTTCTAGTAGGAAGATCGTTATTTTCTACTTCAAAAATTATTTGTGCTTCCGGTAGAGAAATTAGAAATCTTGATCATGGTTACCATAGAGGGCAATATTTCTTGAAAGATTGCTTTTTATCCCAAAACGAATTTTGGGTGTTTAACAATTTTTTTAAAGCAAGAAGAGGTAGCAAATTTGCTTTCCTACTAAGGGATAATGCCGATTTTTCTGCTCAAAAACAAGTACTTGGTGTCAGTGATGGAATTAAGAAAGATTTTCAGCTCTGTAAAACTTATCATGATGAGAAGTACCCATATATTAGAAAAATTACTAAAATTAAAAAAGATAGCCTAAAACTGTATGCAGGAGAAGATGAAATTCACGAATATCAACTTAATGAAAATAATGGAGTAGTGACTCTTCCTGCTCCATTGGTAAAAGATAGGGTTTTATATGCTAGTTTTGAGTTTTACTTAACAGTGAGGTTTTTTGAGGATAGTTTTGATTACCAGTCAAAATCAGATGGGACAATAGAAATATTAAACCTTTTACTAATAGAGGTGCTTGAATGAGAGGAAATAATCATAACTTTTCCGATAAACATGAAAAATTAATAAATTCTAGCTATGAAATTAGTTTTACCTATTTATACGAAATATATTTATTATCAGGGACGGTTCTAAAATTAAATTCCTCAAACCAAGAAATTGTAGCCAATAACGAAAAATTTTTACCATTTTCATCAATTACCTTAACCAAAGGGGAATTTAACGACTCAGCTGAAAACGTAATTAATCTAACAGGAATTTTTGAAGCAAATGGTATTACTAGAAAAATGAGTTTGGCAGGATGCAAAGTAAAAATCTTTTATTATTATGACGGAGTCATATTTCCCTTAGTAACTTATTTTATTACAGAATTGGCAAAAAATGATTTAGAGTTCACATTAAAATGTGAACCTGAAACAGTTAAATACAATCAATCACTACTTCTGTTCTATAGTAAAACATGTAGAGCAAATTTTGGTGATGGCAAGTGTGGGATTGATATTAGCAGGTATAGGAAATCATACAGAATTCAATCTATCAAATCGCGCATTATTATTGTGTCAGATATGGAATTATCCAGCGGATATTATAATATGGGAAACGCTTTATTTTTAAGTAGAACTGGAGAAAATATTAACTACAGGATAATTGCCCATTACAATAACCAGGTTACATTAGAGGAAGAAGTTTATGAGGATTTATTAAAACATAAAGAAGTAAGCTTAGAGCCAGCTTGTGATAAAAACTTTAGAACTTGTTGCAATAAGTTCAATAATGCAGTAAATTTCAGGGGAGAACCAACAATAACTAAGCATAGTTTTTTAAAAAATAATGTGGGATAAACAGACGATAAAGTACTTTTTTTTTGGTTTTTTTAGTGTTTTTAGATTTGGATCTTCTAAATTAGCATTACAGAAACCTCGCAATATCGTTGCTTATGTTTTTAAAGTTGAAGATTATATTAATAGTGCTTATCAAAGCTTGAGAAATAACCATGAAGGAAACTAAAAAATTTTTTGATGCTAATGGTCTGAATAAGGGCTATAGTAAGCCATTATTTAACAAACCTGCTGATTTAGCAGTAAGTAGCAGTAGCCAGTATAAACATGTTATGCCTCCACTAGATGTTATGGCTGCATACGAAGAAATTAACCCTGGAACTATAAAAAAAATTATTGAGATGGCGCAGAAAGAGCAGAATTATCGTCATTCTCTTGAGCTCCTTAATGTGGAAAAATACGATAGAGCAGTTAAATTTGGGAAGATATGCGGGGTTGCTTTGATAGGGATTATTGCTCTAACAGCTCTCATTTTATCGTTTGGAGGGTATTATGTGACTGCTTCTGTTTTTTCTTTATCTGCTTTTTGCATGATTGGTGTTATATCTTTCTTACAATCCAGTAAAGAACCTAAAAGTAAAGTTTTTCATAAAAATTTTGATCCAAAAAATAGAGTGCATAACCATAAAGCACGGAACAATAATTAAGTGATATAAAATCGTTTTTAAAACGATAATGAACAGTTCTTTAGAATTTAAAAGATTATGGATAAAAAATTAGTAGCTTTGGTTGGAAGGCCAAATGTTGGGAAGTCTACCTTGTTCAATAGGCTCAGTATTAGGAAAAAAGCAATAGTTCATGATCTTCCAGGCGTAACGCGGGATAGAAAATATGCAGATGCCAAGATCGGGCCAATGGTATTTAGGATAGTGGATACCCCTGGGCTTGAAGAATCACAAGAAGGCAAGCTAGAACATCGCATGATGCAGCAAACTATGCAAGCTATAATCGAGGCGGATTTGGTTTGCTTGATTGTTGATAACATATCTGGGGTAATGCCTGCGGACAAGTTCTTCGCTAATTTTATTAGAAAATATAATAAAAATTATATAGTTATAGCTAATAAATCAGAAAAAAAATTTGTTCATGATAAAGAATTTTATAGTCTAGGTTTTGGCGCACCAGTACCGATATCTGCTGAACATGGACAAGGCCTTGCTGACTTATATGATGCAATTGCTGCTAAAATAGATACAGAAGACGTTATAAAAATTTCTAATCCCCAAATTTCTGATTCAGTTCAGATAGTTGTAGTAGGTAGACCAAATGCTGGAAAATCAACGTTTATCAATGCCATTTTAGGAGAAGAAAGGCTAATTACTGGTTCCGAGGCGGGTATTACTAGAGAATCCATAGAAATAGAGTGGAGGTATAAAAATCATAATTTAAAACTTATAGATACAGCCGGCCTTAGGAAAAAAGCAAACGTTACCAAGAGTTTAGAAAAATTATCTACCGGTGATACGATAGGTAGTATCAAATTTGCCAATACTGTTATTTTAATGCTTGATGCTACAATTGCTTTAGAACAGCAAGATTTAACTATTGCTAATTATGTGATTGAAGAGGGTAGAAGCCTAGTAATAGCAGTTAATAAATGGGACTTGATAAAATTAAGACGAAATTACGAAGAAGAATTTACCTATAAGCTGGAAAAATTTCTGCCCCAAGTAAAGGGCGTCCCAGTAGTTTTTATTTCTGCCATAAATCAGCATAAAACAAATGAAGTACTAGATAGAGCTGTAGAGATGTACGATTTATGGAATAAAAAAATAACAACAAGTAAACTAAATGAGTGGCTTGCTTTTGCTATACAGGCGCATCAATTACCTCTTCAGAAAAAATTGGGAAGAAGAGTTAGGATTAAGTATGTTACGCAAATTAAAACACGTCCCCCGACTTTTAAATTTTTTTCTAATGATCCAGCTAGTATTACCGAAGCTTATATTAAATATTTACTTAATTCCTTGCGTGAAAATTTTTCCATGCCTGGGATACCGATAAGAATGTATTTTGCTAAAACTGATAATCCTTACAGTACAAAGAAATAACTACTTGGCTATGTGCTTGTGGTGTTGACAAGAGAAGCTTACATGATAGCATTGAGTATTAGTAAAATATTATCAAGAATGTTATGGCTAAAAAAATATTACTTACAAGGTCTGAAGAAGATAATAATTACTTAAGAAATATTCTTGTTCCGAAAGGTTATAATTGTTTAGATTTAAGTTTAATTGAACACGTCAATCTACCTTTTAACATAACAGTTCTAGAAGATTTTACCGACATAATAGTTACAAGTAAAAGAGGTGCAAATCTTCTCCCCGTTGACGAAGGGATAAAAAATGTCTGGGTAGTGGGGGATACTAGCGCAGAAATAGCAACTCAAAAAGGTTATAATGTTCAATATGTAGCCCACTCTGCAAGTGAACTTATAGATAAAATACCTCGTAATATTTATAAACATGCTATCTACCTTTCAAGTAATATGATTAGTACGAGAATGCCATTTGGTATTAAAATGATAAATGTTTATAAGGTTAAATATAAAGACCATTTATCGGATAGTGAAGTTCAGATACTAAAAAGTGGCCTGGATTATATACCGTTATATTCAGAAAATTGTGCAAAAACCCTGATAAAATTGATATTAGCAAATGATTTATTGAAATATATAGAAAATTCAGTAATTATTGCTATAAGTTCTAAGGTGGAGAAACTGCTAACGGATTATTTTACCAACATTGTGACTTGCAATTATGCAGATCAAATCCTGGAAAAATTAGAGAATTATGACCTTAATAGAAACTAACAGAAAGCTAAAACAAAAAAATGAAGATCAGCAAGGGGTGAATATCAAACCTAAGGTTGGTTGGCAAAAAGTGAGTTTTAAAATGGTGGCGGTAACTTTTGTGATAGCTTTTGGGTTATTTCTGTATTTTGTTATTGTTTATAAGGATTTATGGCTTGGTACTATTAATCGTTTAAGCCCGTTTGCTTTCAATAAAAACCAAAAACAAGAAACACAGCATGAAGAAACTGCTCAAAATATTGATAATGACTCTTTTAAAAATAACGAAGTATTACCTCGCTTTGCTCCCGAGCCGGATGAAGAAGATCTAGATGTGTTAAATGATACTGAGGATTTAAATCCATATGATCAGCATGCAGAAGATACTGCTACTGGCAATAATCAAGAAATTACTAGTGCTAATCTGATTAATGACCTGAATGATTACCGAATTTATCTTGCTAATGTTAATGAATTCTTGCAAAAGTTTTATAAAGATCAATCGTACTCTGAGAATTTGGATATTATAATGCGGGTTGATCTTCCAAAAGAATTTGAAGAAATAATGATATTGTGTAAGCGTTATGATAGTTTGTTAACTCAGAATGTTCCCTCTTATGAGCAGGTTTTATTATTTAATACAGATATTTTTAGCAAATTTTTAAAAATTAGAAAAGAAACTGATTTTTATAAGGAAAGGAAACAATTAAAAGCAAAAATTGAGAATAAAATTGGTTCGTTTATGGAATATGCTTTCTCTGTTGATTTGCAGCAGGAATTTTTAGAATAACAATTAAAAATTGTTATTTATAATAGGTATATTTTCTATATATGCTATTTCAACAACCAAGAAGTTGTGCTTTGGGATATAAAATTATTTGAGTAAAAACATGATTAGATTTCTGATTTTATGTACGATTTTCTTTCTTCTTTATTTGGGTTTTAATACCATCAATGAATTTGATTCAGCAGTTAACATATCGGTTTTGGATTATCAAATTCAAACAACCGCTTTTACTTTTATTGCTATCTTCGTAATTGCCCAATTGTTATTAATGATAGTCCTAAAAACTATTTTTTCGATATTTGATTTACCATTTATCATAAGTCGTAGCTGGCATAAAAGGAAATTAAAAAAAATAAATGAGCGTTTATTAACAGTGATTTCCGAACTTATCATGGGTAATAAGCAGAGATCATTAGAGCTAGTAAGCAAGCTTTTACCAGATTTAGACGAAAATTCTATAGAGTTTACAAATCTTGTTCTAGCGGAATCGGCAAATAGTTTTGATATGCAAATTCAAAAGTTTCGTAATTTAGTAGGCAAAAAGCATTATAGTAGATATGCTGCCAAAAGGCTTGCGCAAATCTTTTTTGATAATAGCCGATACACAGAATCAGAAGAATATGCAAATAAGGCATTCAACGAAAATGATACCGATTCTTCTCTTATGATTATCCTAATTAGGATTTATGCAAAAACTGCGGCCTGGAACAAAATGATATTTGTTATTTCTAAATTACAACGGGCTGATGTAAGATTACTAGAACATTACTCAGAAGAAATATCGAGTTATTATTACTTAGCGGCTAAAGAAGCTGTTTCTGCAGGTAATGATAATGAAGCAGTAAAATTTTTAGAATCATCTTTAGAACTGAAACCGGACTATTTAGACGCATTAAATTTATATACTGAATTAAACGTAAATATTAATAATTCTGCTTCGCTGCTTAAAATACTTAGATCAGCCTTTGTCAGTAATCCGTGTTTTGAAATTGCCCAGATGTATATAAAGTGTTCACGAAGTTCCGTAAATGCAGTTTATGGAACTTTAGCAGGTCTGGTTAACCCATCACAAAACAATGCTTTATTTCTAGCGATAGCTGCATATTTAGGCCTGTATGATAAAGTTGCTGAAGTAAGAGAGCCAAAGCTTATTAATTACGAACCTAAAAGCTAAAATGGATTTTAGCTCTAGTTTTTCAAATATCGTTTTAGATAGAAGACAACAGCTTTTATATGAAGAACTTCAAAAAACAGCGGAATCCATAAATAAAAAATCTTTCGTAGAAAATATTATAGCCAAATTCAAAAGTTCAAAAAATCCTAAAGGAATTTATCTTTATGGAGATGTGGGGCGTGGAAAAACAATGCTTATGCAAATGTTTTTTGCCCTGATTTCAGTTACAAAAAAGTTTATTCATTTTCAGAATTTTATGCAAGAGCTACACCAAAAAGCGCATAGATTGCAGACAAGTAGCGGTGATGATAGAATAGTTCAAAACCTCGCTGATGGAATTGCAAATGGGGCCATAGTTTTGTGTATTGATGAATTTGAGATAAAAGATATTACCGATGCAATGCTTATAATGAGGTTATTTGCGTTTTTATCTCAAAACGGAGTTTTTATTTTTCTAACTACTAATGCAGCTCCGGATGACTTATATAAAGATGGTCTGCAACGCGAATTGTTTTTGCCTTTTATAGAAAACATAAAGAAAAATTTTATGGTTTTGAATCTAGATAGCAAAAAAGACTATCGTTTAGAGAAAGTAGTAACTACCAGAAATAAAATACTTTTTCCTGATAATGACGAAAATAATACTGCCTTTTATAAAATTAAAAATAGTTTATGTTCTAAAGAAGAACTTCACCCAGGTAAATTTGAAGTGTTTGGCCGAGAAGTTATTTTTGCTAATACTCATCAGAACATTCTATTTACTAATTTTAATGAGCTCTTTATGCAGGACTTTGGCTACGCAGATTATGTAAAACTTTGTCAGAGATTTGGAATAATAGTACTTGAAGGGGTAAGGCGGATATCTGAAGACGAAACAAATATTATTACCAGGGTTATTAATTTTATTGATAATGCTTATTTTTATAAGGTAGTATTATTTGCTTTACTTGAAGATGAGCCGTCTTTAATATATACCTCCGGTAAGAGATTAGCTGAATTTCAAAGGGCTGTTTCAAGGTTAAACGAGATGAATAGTAGCGATGAAAAATTGGGACACTCCTAAATTTATCAGTTTTGAAGGGGGAGAGGGAAGTGGTAAGTCTACCCAGAGTAAGAAACTTTATGAATATTTAGTTTTAAAAAGTATTAAGGTTATCCATACACGTGAGGTAGGGGGTACAAAAGAGGCTGAACAAATTCGTAATCTTCTGATCCATCAGCATTTGTATGACATTTCTGAGTTAATGTTGGTTATGGCTGCCAGATATGAGCATATTAACAACTTGATCATACCAGCGTTGCGGGAGGGGTATAGTGTTATTTGTGATAGATTTGTTGATTCTACTGCCTGTTATCAAACAGGAGGCCATCTTACAATAGAAGATATCTTTGACCTTCATAATAAGTTAATGAAAGCAAGTGATGATCACAGAGTGGTTATGCCTGATATTACATTTTTTATGGATTTAGAGCCGCAAGTCGGTATAAAAAGAAGCCTACAAACGGGTGATGTGAATAAGTTTGAAGAAAAAAATATGAGTTTTCACCAGGAAGTTTATGAAAGATTTAAAATTATTGCAAGTATGTATAGAGATCGGATCAGAATCATCAATTGTAAGAATAAAGAAATAGAAGATATTCACCAAGAAATATTATCGCTAATTAACGGATTATAATAAAGAAGATAAAATAAATGTTAGAGCAAAAATACATGTTTATTTTTGCTTAAGAAGCTTATATATTAATCAACTATTGGTTATGTAATTTAAGATGTACGTCGAATATGAAATTTGATATAGATTCAGGGATTTTTATTGGGTTTTTACTAGCTACTATAATCCTAGGGCTTGCTTCTAGCCGTGGTATTAGGAATATTAAAGAATATGCTGTAGATAACAGAAATTTTAGCACGGCCACTATTGCGGCTACATTGGTAGCTACCTGGATTGGAGGTGAAGATTTTTTTTCACATTTAGCTGAATCATATAATAATGGTTTATATTTTATATGGGCAGGAGCTATTGGTTATCTAGTATCCTTTTTATTAGTTGGTTATTTATTTGCTCCTCGTATGGGTGAATTTCTAGGAAAACTATCCATAGCTGAAGCTATGGATAGTTTATATGGTAAACATGTTAGAATTGTAACAGCCATTGCTGGATTTATAGGAACTAGCGGAATCATAGCTGTGCAACTAAATGTTGCTGGATTGTTGTTCGAATATTCTCTTGGCCTTGACAAGGTTTATGGGATTATTATTGCAGGGATCATTATTACTTTATATTCAAGCTTGGGGGGTATTAGATCAGTTACTTTTACTGATGTCATCCAATTAATCACTTTCTGTACTGTAATACCAACTTTAGGATTTGCTGTTTTAAATGCATTTGATTCAGCTGATACATTAGTAGCTAATTTAGTAACACACCCACTTTTTGATTATCAAAAAGTGTTTGACTTTAGTCAGCCAAAATCTTTATATTATCTATTCCTTTTCTGTTATATAGCTATTCCAGCATTTAATCCGGCCATTTTCCAAAGAATAGCTATGGCCAAAAACACTACCCAAATTAAATATTCGTTTATCATTGCTGGATTTGCATGTGTGCTTATTATTTTGATAATATACTGGATTAGCACAATACTATTATTTAGTAAGACAGATATTGCGTCTCCAAGTGAAGTGGGAAAGCATATAATATTTGATTATTCTTATGTAGGACTAAGAGGATTAACGTTAGCTGGTATTATGGCAATGGTAATGTCTACTGCTGACTCATATGTTAATGCTACATCAGTTTTAATTGTCCATGATTTTTGTAAACCTTTAAAAATAAACTTTATACGTGATGAGCTTAATTTTTCCAGATTAGTTTCGCTGTTTATTGGTATATTTTCAATGTTATTGGCAATGCGCAGTGGCAGTCTATTAGAATTATTCATGTTCACTAGCAGTTTTTACATGCCAATAGTAACTATCCCATTTATCATGGCAATTTTTGGATTTAGAAGTAGTGGAAAATCAGTTATAATCGGGATGGCAGCAGGCATTTCAACAGTTTTAATATGGGATTATGTGTTAAAAATTAAAG
>Ga0172372_10009472_pt1 | contig 12663 bp, 12 predicted proteins | sample LakKiv5m_2_FD_114544 | JGI IMG/M metagenome (GOLD analysis project Ga0172372, IMG submission 114544) | Freshwater microbial communities from Kabuno Bay, South-Kivu, Congo - kab_092012_9.5m | ecosystem: Environmental > Aquatic > Freshwater > Lake | place: Democratic Republic of the Congo...
AATAACGAATTCGTATCAATGCGCTTTTCCTTGCGTGGAATTGTTTGGTGATGCCGCAGATGGCACAGGAGCCGAAGAGGTTAAATATTAAATAACCACTGAGACACGGAGAAATAACGAATTAGTATGAATGCGCTTTTCCATGCGTGGCATTGTTTGGTGATGCCGCAGATGGCACAGGAGCCGAAGAGGTTAAATATTAATAACCACTCTTCGACAGGCTCAGAGCAGGCTCCGTCACGGAGCGGTAACGAATCTGTGACAATGAGATTTCATGCAAACCAAATCCGGGAATCATCAAAATTTGACATTGATTAAACCTTCACTTCTTTCATTCGTCGTACCTTAACACTGAGCAATTCCCTATATGAAAAGAACTTTACTCCTCGCCTTTCTGATTTGTTCTGCGTTCACAACGTTTGCGCAGCCGCTTACGCCCATTGTGGATTCTGTTCCTATGCGCGACGGAAGAAAACTTCCCGTTGATATTTTTCTTCCTGCAGGATGGACATCCGGTCCGGTGATTCTGATTCAAACTCCGTACAACCGTTTATGGTTCCGTTTGAGTTTGCCGCTGGGAATCGGAACGAATATCGACAGCAGTAACTATGCATTTGTTACAGCTGACTGGCGTGGATTTTACGGCGGTGCGCAAGCGAATTATTCAGGCGCACCAACGCGCGGACAAGACGGTTACGATTTAGTAGAGTGGATTGCATCGCGACCATGGAGTAACGGTGTAACCGGAACATGGGGACCTTCTGCGTTAGGGAAAGTACAGTTTCAAACGGCGAGAGAAAATCCTCCGCATCTGACTTGTATTTGTCCGCTTGTAGCAGGACCGCAATTCAATTATCAGGAATATTTCCCTAATGGATGTTATCGCACCGAATATGTTGAGCAGCTCGACGGATTGGGTTACGGAATGTCGCCGCTGTTGCTCGCGAATCCAACGCGTAACATCATCTGGCAATTTGCAGAAGCAGACGCGTACTATCCTGATAGCATTCTTGTTCCTGCATTCATGATTGGCGGTTGGTACGATCACAACATTGATCTGATGCTGGATTTCTACAATGGAATCCGAACGCAATCGCCGGCAAATGTTCAGAATCAACACCGCTTGTTGATGGGACCATGGGCGCATGGTGGTAACGGTTCGGCCTCTGTTGGTTCTGCCACTCAAGGGCAACTTACTTTCAACAACGCTGCAGGTTGGAGTGATTCACTTGCGTTGCAGTTTTTCGATTATCATTTGCGCGGAATACAAAACGGATGGAATAACACTCCGTTCGTTCAGTATTACACGATGGGATCGAACACGTGGAATTCCACAGCAGCGTGGCCTCCGAGCGGAATGAATCCTGTGACATTGTATATGCACAACGACACAACGATGGATAATATTCCTCCTGCAGTTTCAAACGGAAGCATTTCTTACCAGTACAATCCACAGGATCCATCACCGACAATAGGCGGAACAACATTGCGTCAGGATCTGGATCAAGGTCCGTTCGATCAAAGTCCTGCAGTAGAAAGCAGAAACGACATTCTCAAATTCACTACTGCACCATTAGCGCAAGACATGACTGTGAGCGGAGAAGTTGTGATCCATCTTGAAGTGAGTTCCGATAAATTCGATACGGACTTCTGCGTTCGTTTGTGTGATGTGTATCCAACAGGAGAATCCATGCTTGTACATGACGGAGTTTACCGCATGCGATTCAGAGACGGATTTGCACCGGCCGACACCGGCATCATGACACCGAATACCAACTATGCAATTGACATCACGTTGCCCGCAACGAGCATTACGTTTCTGCAAGGACACCGCATTCGTGTTGATGTTACATCATCGAACTATCCGCGCTTCAACCGTAACATGAACACAGGACAGGCGATGTATCCGGGACCTGTTGCAACAGCGGGCGACACGTTGGTAAATCCGCAGATTGCAAACAACACGATTTACACCAACAGTGTTTATTCTTCACGAGTAACGTTGCCTGCAACGCAATGGCCCAATGGCATTGCAGAACAACAAGTAGAAACAGCAGTGCGCATTTACCCGAATCCATCGGATGAATTCACACGATTTGAATTTGAGAATAACGGAAGCGCTGTTATAACAGTTACAGATGCTTCGGGACGTGTTGTATACACATCACAAGTGAGCGGCAATCAGGCGTTGATCAATACACAGCAATTTGCCAACGGCATTTATTGTGTAAGTGTTCAGTCGGAAACCGGTGTACAGAACGGAAGATTCGTCGTACAGCATTAATCTCTTAACAACATTCGTTGTGATATTGCGTTATATTTGTCCATGCGCAATCTGATTACGCTTTGTTGCTGTTTTGCACTGTTGCTGAGTTCCTGCACAGAGGAGGATGTTTTCACGCCGCGACCGAAAGGTTATTTCAGAATTTCATTGCCGGAAAAACAATACACAAAATGGGAAGGAGACTGTCCGTTTACGATGGACATTCCGGATTATTCGCGCGTTTATAAAAGCAGTGCACCTAACGCACCCGATTGCTGGAAGGATCTTCATTTTGCGCCTTTCAACGCCACGGTTTATCTGAGTTATAACGAAATCACTAATGATTCTCTGTTGGCAGAACTCATCAATCAAAGTTGGGAGCTTACAGAGGCGCACAATGAAATGTCGCAGTCGATTCGTGATTCATTAATCATTCGCCCGGAAGACAAAGTTTACGGCACTGTAATTACGCTCGGAGGAAATGCAGCTTCACTTGTACAGTTCTATTTAACAGATAGCGTCAAGAATTTCGTTCGCGGATCGCTTTACTTCTACTCTACGCCGAACAAAGATTCATTGCAGCCTGTTGTAGATTACATCAAAAAAGATGTTTATCGATTGGCAGAAACACTGAAGTGGAAATCTGTTACCACCGTTCCGCAAAACGCATCTGCACCTGTAGAGCGTAAACAGGAATAAAATCAGTTGTATTCCGAATTTGTATGGAGTAACTTTAGCTGAAATCAATCAGTTAAACGCTCCAATGAAAACAATCGCCGCATTTATCATTGCTTTTTTTCTGACGTGCACATTATCTGCACAGCAAACTGAAAACTGGTCACGAGTTACGATCTACACCAACGATGCAGGATTGAATCAACTTTCCTATGCAGGAATACCGGTAGACCATGGTGAATATAAACGCGGATACAGTTTCACCACTGATCTTTCTTCTTCTGAAATCGCGAGAGTAGACGCGTTGGGCTTCCGTTACGAAGTTGTAATTCCGGATGTACAGGATTATTACCGCAAGAGAAATGAAGAAGCATCAGCAGGAATTCAGAACGAGAATCGCGCTGCCGTTACTTGTAGTTCCTCAACTCCTATTCCAACTCCAGCCGGATTTACATTGGGAAGCATGGGCGGATTTTTTACACTAGCGGAGATTTATGCGCATCTGGATAATATGGCGAATCTGTATCCGAACATTTTCAAATCGCGACAGATGATTGACAGTTCATCCACTACGTATGAAGGTCGTCCGCTGTATTGGGTGAAAATTTCTGATAATCCGAACAGCGACGAAGCAGAACCGGAGATGTTGTATTCGGCAGCACATCACGCACGTGAACCGGCGGGTGTTTCTCAATTGATTATGTACATGTATTATCTCCTAGAGAATTACAATACAGATCCCGAGATTCAGTACATCGTTAACAATACAGAATTGTATTTTGTTCCGTGTGTGAATCCTGACGGATATGTTTACAATCACACCATCGCTCCTTCCGGTGGCGGAATGTGGAGAAAAAACCGCGTGGATAATCTTGATGGCGAATATGGTGTTGATCTCAATCGCAACTATTCCTACAACTGGGGATTCGATAACACAGGATCATCACCCAACACGTTCGATGCAACTTACAGAGGAACCGGTCCTGCATCAGAAGAAGAAACACAAATGATGCAACTCTTCTGCAATGCGCATGAATTCAAGATTGCGTTGAACTATCACACTTACAGTAATCTATTGATTTGTCCTTGGGGATATCAGGCTTCTACATTCACGCCTGACGTAAACACATTTAATTCATGGGGTGCGTTGTTGACAAAAGACAATCAATATGCATTCGGCACGGCAGATCAAACAGTAGGCTACATCGTAAACGGTTCTTCAGATGATTGGATGTACGGTGAACAAAGTTCGAAACCGAAAATCATGGCTATGACTCCTGAAGCCGGAGATCAGGCGGATGGCTTCTGGCCGGTAATCAATCGCATTGAAGACATCTGTAAACTGAATATTCCAATGGATCTGTATGCAGCGAAGTTGTTGTTGCAATATGCGATTACAACACCGACAGACGGGAAATACATGACAGGCCCAAATGGATATGTTCATTATGACATTCAGAGAATGGGCTTGGATTCGCCAGCTGTGTTCACAGTGAATATTGTTCCGCTCAGCAGTGAAATCACTTCAGTAGGATCGTTGCGCACGTATTCGGGAATGTCCATCACACAAACCATTTCCGACTCGATTTCATATTCGGTGAATCCTGCAACACCACAAGGTACTTTACTCACGTATGTAATTGAAACCGGCAACGGAACATTCACGTGGCGCGACACGGTTGTTCGCATGTATGGAAATCCGTTTATTGTTTACAGCACAAACGGTAACTCGATGTCATCATGGACGAACCTCGGCGGCTGGGGAACAACAACAGAGTATTTCAACAGTCCGGCAACTTCAATTACAGACAGTCCGTTTATGTCATACAGCGCGGGAGCTTACACTGACATAGTTCTTGCGCAACCGTTAAATCTCGGAACAGCAATCAGTGCACAACTGACCTTCTACACGCGTTTCGAATTGGAAACAGGATACGATTATGCGCAGGTGGAAGCATCATCGGACAACGGTGTGACGTGGACACCGCTCTGCGGAAAGTACACCACAAGCAACAACTCACTTGAAGGAGGAGATCCGGTATACACAGGGTTCAAGCAGCAGTGGGTGAAGGAAGTGATGTCACTTGACGATTACACGGGTGGTTCACTGCTGATTCGTTACAGCGTACAATCTGATTTCGGTGTGGAGTACGACGGAATTTATCTGGACGACATTAAAATTGAAGTACTCGATAACAGCGGGCTTTATGTGAATGAAGTGCAAACTCCTGAAACCGCAGGGCAGAATATTCCGAATCCTGCAGGCGGTTCCACATTTATTCCGGTGAGCAGTCAACAAGACGGAACGATTGAGATTTACAACCCGCTTGGCGATTTGGTATTGACTGAAAACTATCAACGAGGAATGAGCGGTGTAACGATCAACACTGAATCACTTGCAGAAGGCGTTTACACGTATCGTTTCGTAAGCACACAAGGCGCAGGTGCTCCGAAGCAAATGGTGATTGTTCACTGATTACCGAGCACGCAGATTCAGCAATAAAGCGAATTGAGTTCCTGCAAGAATCATTGCAGTGAGCAGATGAACCGGCTGTGCGTAAGCAGGGATGCCGAAGTTGTGCATGAACACACCTGCTCCGTATGCTATTAACAAAGCGAGAATTTGCGCATTGAGCAAACGCTTTACGCGCGGAACAGTAATGTACTTACGAAGAAGGAACCACACGGTGAGATTCGTAAGCAGGATTGCAATGGCCACTGAGAAGTGAGTAACGTATCGTGAGCTCAATTGCGAAATCCATGAATCGCGGCCGACGCCTTCATACAACTTGTAAAGTGTATCCACTTCCTGTCGCACCTGCGTTCCGAGAATTACCTGCATCAATGAAATGGCCAGCAGCGCACCCACGAAAGTAATCAGTGATTTCGGCACCTCCATTTTCGCACTTCCGCGAATACTGTCAGCATTCAACCCGCGGCGTACGCGTGCTTGCAGAAACACCATCAGGAAAACCATGATGATTGCACAAAGCATGTGCAACGTGATTGTTACGGGCTTGAGATTCGTATCGACAACAACTTTTCCCAGCCACGCAACGAAACCGATTACGAAGAGATGTGCGAGCACAATCAGCAGTGACAATTTATCGCGGCGGAAACGTCGAACTGCAAAATACAGCAACACCAGTGAAGCAAATCCGCTTATTGCACCGAGGAGTCGGTTGATGTATTCCGTCCAGGTGTGTGCAACGAAAAACTTTGCGTAATCATGCGCAGGATATTTTTCCCAATTCGTTCTGCTGAATGAATCAGTGGATACAAATTTTTCAGGAGCGCGCCACAGTGTATCGTTAACGATGATCATCATTCCCTTTTTGTACTCATGATTGGGATGAAAATCAAGTTGAGAAGGATCTGTAGGCGGAATGTAGTATCCGAAACATTTCGGCCAGTCGGGGCAACCCATTCCTGATCCGGTAGCACGCACCACAGATCCGGCGAGGATCACGAGGTAGAGGAAAACAATAGTAATTGAAATCCAAAGAATAAATTTCCGATCCTGACTCTGCGAAGACATGTGCAAAGATAAGGGGGATTTGGGGAATGGGGATTGGGAATTGGGGATTGGGATTGGGGAATTGGGATTACCTCACTCTCCCCTCTGCCTGCTTCGCGTAAAAGCCGCCGGATTTCACATGTTATTACGAAGTGAGCCAAATAAGCATATGACTCATGTCTTCTTCAAATATTGAGATAAAGAGCAATATTGATTCTGAGCAAGCAAGAGATATCTCAGCTTGTTTCGGGTGTGGATTAATCCACACCCGAGCGTGCGAAGTTCGGAGTAATAGCCGACATAATATCCTGCTTAAACGTTTACACTCGGATGTAAGTAATTGTTTTCGGAATTATTCCATTCCGTAGGCGTACACTTGCCGAAAATTCAACGCAAGTCAAATTGATGATGTGGATTAATCCACATCATCCGAAAACAAAATACAATGTCAAAACACTCCATCCATCGCATCCACTTCTTCGTCACTTTCGCAGTAAACAATCACAGCAATCTGATCCGAACCGCTGTGCGAAAAAAACTATACGCCTGTATCAAATCCGAATTGCGCTCTCTGGGCTGCTCGTGCATTGCAATTGGCGGAATGCCGGATCACATACACATATTATTCACTCAAAATCCTACTAAAGCGCCGGCAGATATTATCAAGCACATCAAAGGACAATCCTCCCACTACATCAACGCACTAAATCTTATTCCGGAACATTTTTCCTGGCAGAAAGGTTACGGAATGTTATCGATTCATAGCGACAATATCCCACAGTATTCTGCACAAATCAACAATCAAAACTTGTATCACAAAAGCAGAACTTTCCTTCAGGAAAATGAAGAAGCTTTCAGAATTCAACCCGTACTCAACAAAGCTTCTTAATCTATCACCGCACTCTCACCTCTGCCTGCTTCGCGTAAAAACCACCGTTGTCGCGGATTTTCACGAAGAGCGATTGTGCCGCATCTGAATCTCCGTTTGCGTCGAGTGCAAGTGCTTTGTACCATTCTGCTTCTTCGTCGAACACGTTGTTCTCGGCTGCAATGATTTTGTCGAGCAAAGGAATCGCCTTCGAATACATTTCGAGTTTTACATAACTCACCGCAGTGTAAAAAAGTGCATTGATGTCGTCCGGATTGTGTTCGAGCAATGTTTCCATCTTGCCAATGCAGCGCCCGTAACGACCGTCACGAAAGGCAAGCAATCCTTCGCGAAGAAATTGATCGGCAGGAACCAAGCGCACAGGCAAATCGTCTTTTTCTTCTTTGGAGTCGCCGAGACCGTCTTCTGTTTCGTACTTCGCCGGTGTTCCCGTCAATGGCAAATCGCGAACTGCAATTTCATCTTTGTAATACAAATCGTAATTGGTCACTTTCAGATCAAAAATGAATCCGACCTGTGCATTATAATTTGCTTCAGGTTTTTTCGGCACTATAGGTTCCGTATTTAGTAAACCTGGATTCTCCGAAGTAATAACGACCGCTTCAATGAAAGTGTCAAGCACGTTCACGGTAACTGCAGAATCTTTTGTGATCTGTTTCTGCATCGGAACCGAAACTGCAACTGTCTTTGCTTCCGGATTTACAAAGTGATCGTCAGACGGTGAAAGCGGATTCTCCGGTGCCATTGGAAGTGAAAGCTGAGTTGATGGATTGTCTGCAATTTGCTTGGATTCATTTGATGGTCCGCTCGACAAAAACAGAACAGTTACTGCAATTGCAACTACAACTGCTAAACTTAAACCAATCGTCCACGCATTAAGAACTGAACTCATTCCGCTTTTCGCTACGATTTCTTTTTTGATGAAATCAAGATCAGCGAAAGCACCCGGCACGAGTTTATATCCTTCCAATGCTTCGCGTGAAAGTTCGCAATCGTCGAGCAGATGCTGTACGCGGTGCGACTCCTCCGCAGAAAGTTTATTCTGCAGAAACAATTCCAACTGTTCGGCACTCAGCAATGTATTTCGGGATGTGTTCATTGCTTTTCAAGTATTAATTTAAGATTGCGCTTGCCGTTCTGAATGTGACTCTTCACCTGCTTCTCACTCATTCCGGTCATGTCGCAAATCTCTTTGTACGATTTATCCTTCAGATAAAACAATTCAATGCACAATCGCTGCTCTTCACCCAATGCAGAAACAGCATCTTCCAATCGCTTGAGTCGTTGTTCTTTCGACAACACCAACTCCATATCCTGCTCTTCATACGCTGCTTCTTCATCTACAGCGTAACGTACTTCGCGATTGTCATTCACCTGCTGTTTGCGCAGATCCGAAATACAATAATTACGTGCCACGAACATGAGCCATGTTTTCACATTCTCGGGAGAATTTTTCTTCAGAGCTTCGAAGAGTTTTTCGAAAATCTGCAGGACTGCATCTCTCGCCTGTTCGCGATCGCGGTAATATTTCAGACAAACGCCGTACATCAGGTGCGCGTATCGTATGTAGAGTTCGCCCACGAAAGCTTTATCTCCGCCCGTTTGATACGAACGAATGAGTTCCTCATCGCTGAGGCTGCTTTTCTTCTTCCATGGGAAAAACCTCATACTAACGCATTCTGAGAATAAGACGCAAGGTCGGGAGAAATTCCATATGAGATGGGGTGCGGGGAATAGTACGCGGGAATAGTACGCGGATTATGCGGATGGAGCGGATTAGCGCGGATTAGCGCGGATAAATGTGAATATCAGTTACTACACTCCGTGTCTCCGTGGTTATGCATGAAGATCGAGATAAACGTAAGTGATAAATTGTACTGTTGCGGATATTCGGTTCCTAAACCTCCGCGTGCAGATTCACCGCTTCCACACCGGTGATTTCCGGAACGGCGCGACGCAAAGTTTCTTCGAGACCGGCTTTGAATGTCATCATGCGCATGGAGCACGATTTGCAAGCTCCTTCGAGTTCCAGTTTCACAACTTTGTCGGAAGTGATTTCCAGCAACTTCACATTGCCTCCGTCAGCCTCCAGAAAGGGGCGGATCTGATTCAATGCGTCTTCTACGCGTGGTGTGAGTTCGTGCGACATGTGTGTCAAAGTTATGAAATTTCCTCAGGCATTTACAGCCGCCTTTTCTGCATTGCGAATCGCAACTTGTCGCACCACATTACCTGCTAAATCGAGAAATGCTTTTGCCTGCGGAGTGGTTTTTTGCAATACAACAGGTCGACCTGCATCACCGGATTCGCATATGCTTTGCACCAATGGAATTTCACCAAGCAGCGGAATCTGCAACGACTCAGCAAAATTTGCACCTCCGTTTCTTCCGAAGATGTAATACTTGTTCTCAGGTAATTCAGCAGGTGTGAAGTACGACATGTTTTCTACGATACCAAGAACCGGAACATTGATCTGCGGCAACTGGAACATGGAAACTCCTTTGCGTGCATCAGCCAATGCAACATTCTGCGGAGTGGTAACAACAATTGCTCCTGTAAGCGGAACAGCAGTCACCAACGAGAGATGAATATCACCTGTTCCCGGAGGAAGATCGATAATCATATAATCAAGATCGCCCCAATCTGCTTCGCTGAGCATTTGATTCAATGCACGCACTGCAACAGGACCGCGCCACACAATAGCGGCGTTGATATCACTGAAGAAACCAATCGAGAGCAATTTCACTCCGTAACTTTCAACAGGTACGATGTACGACTTATCACCAATGTCGCGCATCATCGGTTTCTCTTCCATCACGTCAAACATGATCGGAACTGAAGGTCCGTAAATGTCAGCGTCAATCAATCCCACTTTCGCGCCCTGCATTGCCAAAGCAACAGCAAGATTAGCAGCAACAGTCGACTTCCCTACTCCGCCTTTACCGGAAGAAACTGCAATGAAATTTTTCACCCCCGGAAGAACCGGACCAGTTCGTTGAGAAGAAGTGTTTGCTGTCATATTCACATTCACAACAGCGTCCTTATCGACATAATAAACGATTGCATTTTCACACGCGCGTTTGATCATGTCTTTCATGGGACATGCGGGCGTAGTAAGTACAACAGTGAACGACACATTCTTTCCGTTCACCTCCACATCCTTCACCATGTTCAACGTCACAAGATCTTTCTTCAGATCCGGATCATCCACATTACGCAAAGCGTCTATTACCTGTTCCTTCGTGATGCTCATACTTTCAAAATTTGTATAAAGATAACGCATAACGTCAAGATGAAAAGGTCAATTGACACCGGAACCAACCCATTTCAGCACGGTTTTTGAGTATCTTGTGAATATGACGCGTTTACTTACGGTTTTGCTTCTGTTCTGTTCAATGAACTTCCGTGCATTTGCGCAGGAAACTGAACCGTATTTCATACGGATTACAGTAGATAAAATTCGTCTGGGAAATGATTCGGTTAAATTCAGTAAACCGAAATCTTTGTACATCTACACATCAGGCAAACCGGACACAACGGAAATCACGACCATCAAAGGAACACGATTGGCTATTGTTACTGAAGTGCGCAAGGTGATGGTTGGAAAAACGATACGCTATCAAATTGGTTATGCCTGGTACAAACGCAACAGCAACAAGTGGGAACTGATCCGCCATTTCGGATATGTAGATCGACGTTCTCTTCTTGCCAAGCCGGACGAAGTGAAACAGAGTAAAACGCCTAAAGCTGCTCGTGAAATATTCTATTGTTCCATTGGAGAACCGATGGTTTTCAGTTGCGGTTTCCGGATGGATGTGTACCTGAATAAATAATGTGACTACAGTTTCATTTCTTCTGCAGGATCCCAGAAGAATTTCTTGAAATCCTGAACCTTATCGCTCTTGACACGTAAGCCTTCGCTTTCAAGTAACTCCTGCATCATTGTCGGAGAACTGAAATGATTCTTACCTGTAAGAACTCCTTCTCTGTTCACAACACGATGCGCAGGAACAGGAGAATGATGCGAGTGAGAAGCATTCATCGCCCAACCAACCATTCGCGAAGATCCTTTAACACCAAGATATTTTGCAATTGCACCGTAAGTGGTAACGCGTCCGTACGGAACCAAACGTACAACTTCGTATACCATGTAAAAGAAATCAGTTTCGGGCTTGGCTTTCATGTGAATTGCAGTGAACCTAATTTACCACTGTAATTCCCGAAATCTACTTATGCCTGATTTACTTTACTAACAACTTACTGTGCAAGCAGCGTTCCGGATGCCCAGAAGAGTTGCGCGGTTGCTTTAGCATATCGCACCTTGAGTTCGTAGAGGCGGATTTCACTGTTGATCAACGCCATTTCACGCGTATTTACGAGGAAAAATGAACTTTCTCCGGCAAAGAATCGTGTTTGCTCAGCGTCGCGCAGCACGCGTGAATACGAAACCTGTTGCTGTTGCGCGGCAATCTGTTGATTCAACATCACCGAATTGTTATGCTGAATGTTGATCGAATTAACAATTTCACGCTCCTTCTGCTGACGTTCAAAATCGAGTTGCGATTGTTTGATTTCAACCTGTTGAATCTTGCCGCGTTCTTTACGCAGTAACAACGGATAGCTGAAGTCCACTCCGAATTTATAATTGTTGGAGTAGAATGAAGTGCTTCCGGGATTAACAAGATTACCGGGTTCCTTTGTAATCAGGTTGTATTGGAGATTCAGTTTCGGTTTCAGCTTGTCGCGTTGATAACGTTCTTCGAACATCAGTTGTCGTTGCTTCACTCCAATCTTCAAAAGATCCGGATGATTCATTCTCGCTTGCGCTTGCAAGCTATCCAGTTCCAGTTTTGTAAGCCGCGTTTGCAACAATCCTTCTTCTGCAGGAATAATATTCAAAGTGAGTTCCAACGGAACATCATTTTCTCCCCACAAATGCAATGAAGCATTGAGCATCGCATTCTTATAATCGAGCAAAGCCTGCAAGCGAAGAACTTCACGATCCTGAACGGCGATCCACGCTTCCACTGTATCAATCGCAGGCAAATCGCCTAACAGCGCGCGCTCTTTAACAGCAATGTATCGTTGTGATGCGAGTTTGTACGCACTATCCAGCAACAAATAACGCTGACGAGCCATGTACCAATCCCAATAATCACTTGTTGCTTTGAGGAGAACATTATTCACGACTGAAATACGTTCCGCTTCTGCAAGTTGCGGGAGCAATTGCGCCTGACGAATCGTATTTCTTCTTTCGTCGATAATCAATCCTTGTCCTAATGGAACGCTTACTCCTGCGTAAATCAAACCTGCAGATGG
>Ga0172372_10009473_pt1 | contig 12662 bp, 12 predicted proteins | sample LakKiv5m_2_FD_114544 | JGI IMG/M metagenome (GOLD analysis project Ga0172372, IMG submission 114544) | Freshwater microbial communities from Kabuno Bay, South-Kivu, Congo - kab_092012_9.5m | ecosystem: Environmental > Aquatic > Freshwater > Lake | place: Democratic Republic of the Congo...
ATCAAATCTTCGAATCATCAAATCTTCGAATCATCAAATCTTCGAATCATCAAATCTTAATCATCAACATACGTTTTATTCAATTCACAGAAAATGGTTCCATACACGTTTTCCATCGATAATCCGAATCAGCAATACATAGGAATTAGTGTTGTTTTTCATGCGTCACAAGACGAGACGATCATTAGGATTCCTGCTTGGCGTCCTGGACGCTATGAGCTGGGTAATTTTGCGAAGAACATCAAAGGGTTAAAGGTTTATGATGATCAAAATAAACGCATCGAAGTCAGAAAAACAACCAAAGATTCGTGGCATGTTGATACCAAAGAGACCAAAACGATTAGAGTTGTTTACAGTTATTATGCAGCTGAACTCAATGCAGGATCTACTTATTTATCGGCCGATCAACTCTATGTGAATCCCGTAAATTGTTGTATATATACATCTGATCAGGCGAATGAAGATACTTGTTTAACACTTTTAATTCCAGATAATTGGAAGATTGCAACATCTATGCGAGTAGAAGATGGGCAGTTTTTTGCTTCCAGTTTTGATGAGCTCGCAGATTCACCATTTATCTGTGCGGAAAAGCTGCTTCATGAGTCTTATGTTGCTGGTGAAACTACATTTCACTTATGGTTCAATGGTGAAGTCAAACCCGATTGGGATCGCTTATTGAGCAACTTCAAAGCATTTACGGATAAACAGATTGAAAAATTCATTGAGTTTCCTGTTACGGACTACCATTTCCTGTTTCATATTCTTCCTTACAAGGCTTATCATGGTGTAGAGCATACCAAATCAACAGTCATAACACTTGGGCCTTCTTACGACGTTTTTGGGCCATTGTATAAAGAATTACTCGGTGTATCCTCACACGAATTGTATCACACCTGGAATGTCAAAACGATTCGACCGATCGAAATGCATCCCTATGATTTCTCGAAGGAGAATTATTCACGTCTCGGATATATCTGCGAGGGAATTACCACATACATGGGCGATCTTTTCCTGCTGAAAAGTGGCGTATTCAATCTGCAGCAATACCTTAACGAACTTACAGCCCAATTTCAGAAGCATTTCGATAATCCGGCGCGTTTCAATTATTCCGTTGCTGATTCTTCCTTTGATACCTGGTTGGATGGTTACGTACCTGGCGCACCGGGGAGAAAGGTTTCTATCTATACGGAGGGGTGTTTGCTGGCATTCGTGACAGATACCATGATCCTGAAGGCTACTTCAAACAAGTATGGTTTGGATGAAGTCATGAAGCGACTTTATTTCAACTACGCGCTACAAGGTAAAGGAGTTTCTGAGGACGATTATAAATCTGAACTGGAAGCCATCTGTGGATATTCGTTTGATGATTTTTTCAAAGATTATGTTAACGGAACGTCGCCATACGAAGCAATACTTACCGAATCGCTTGATCAAATAGGATTGGAATTACATCACGTTCCTTCTTCGTCGTATGCGGCTGCTCGTTTGGGAATGAAAGTTCTGCCTAATGGAAACAACGTGCTCGTTGCTGCGATGTACCCGGGTGGACCAGCACAATTGGGTGGTTTGATGCTGAATGATGAGTTGATCGCAGTAAATGGCTACGCATTTGCCGGAGATATGGAAAAGTGGTGTGCGTATTTCGATGAAAATGAAAAAACGTTTACTGTGAAGCGTTCCGGAAGACTTTTGCAAATGAAACTTCCTGAGGTTCAACGTAATTTTTACATGGAATATGCGATAAAACCTATCGCTGAACCGAATGTGCATCAACGCAAGGCTTTTGAAGCGTGGGCTTCCTAAAGCTACGCTGATTTCGTTTCGTTCCTATCAGTAAATGATGCTATCGCACCTTGCCTGTTAAATCGTAGCAATCGCTTTTCGAAAGTGGGGGATTTTCTTTTCGATTGTGGGGTGAGTTTCTTTTCGATTTTCGATTGTGGGGTGAGGCTCTCGAACCCCGCAATATCAATCTTAAAACTTATAGCTCACGCCCAAGCTTGGCAGAATAGGGAACTGGTAGATCTTTTCTGAAGTTACCCTGTTCACATAAAAGATGTTGTGTCGGTTGTATACGTTGGTAACACTGGCAATAATTTCAATGACATCTTTATTCTTAAGCTCAAGTTTTTCAGTAAACGTGATGTCCAAACGATGATAATAAGGCAATCTCGCACTATTGAAATCGCCAAGGATAGTGGTTACATTCGACGGATTTGAAGTCGTGTAATTCGTGGTAACACTGCTAAAATTTTCAGCCTGATATCCTCCGGCAGATGGCGTGAATGGTAATCCTGAACCGAGGTTCCAGCGTACGCTCATTTCAAGTCCTTTCTTTTTGCCGAAAAGATATGATCCAACCAGGTTCACATTATGCCTTCTGTCGAAAACGGGATAATACTTCGCAAAGCCATCCCATCTCATGGAGTGACCATAAGAATAGACACCCCATAAGAAAAGTCTGCTTTTGTTATATTTGATCAGGAAATCACCACCATAGGAAACGCCATCTTCTATGATGAAATCCTTTTTATATACGTCGTCGATTTGTGAGAATTGAGCTATATCCTCGTACAATTTGTTTTGGTTGATGTTCGATAATTGGGAGAAGTATTTGAAATAACCTTCGATGTTGATCGTAATGTGTTTGGTGATATCCGCTTCCGTTCCAAAAATGGCATGCCATGCATATTGAATACCATTCTTGACATTTTTGTTGTTCAGGAATTGATTTACAAAAACGGTTTGGACGTTGGTGGGGGCAGACAATAAGCCATTGAAGAGATTGACAATGTCTTTATCAGAGGATGCTGACGTGAAATTTTGTGAGAATCGTCCTCCACTTATTTTTAAACGTATTTTTTCAGTGAGATTATACTTTGCTCCGAATCGTGGTTCTATCGAAACTGTACCCAGAGAGGCATAGACCTGAGCTCTAATACTAGGTTGTACAACCCATCGGCTTTTGACAAGGCGATAATTGTAATAAGCACCTAGCTCAGTGTTGAAATTCGTTGCTGAAATGACTCTTTTCGCTTCATTGTAGGTGGTGAAATCCGTATTGAAACCGTTGAAATTAAATCCGTAATTCATTTCTCCTTCGTTACGTAAGAAGTATGTGAAATCAAATCCAAGGTCAAATCCTCCAATCTTACTTATACGAGGTTCTGTGGCTGTTTCGGTGAACGTTGTTTGATAAGAACTTCCGTTAACATGACCTTTGATCATCATGGAAGAACCTGAAGGAACCAGAAGCACATTCATACCTCCTCCGGCGGCTTTCCAGTTCAGATCTGCAACAGAATAATTGACAGAATCCGTATTTCGGAAACCAAAAGCACTGAATTTCGAACCACCGTCGCTGTTAAAGGTTACCTTGCCATAAAGGTCCGTAAAGTTGTAGGGCAAGCCGTCGGCATTATTGACCAATTTGTAATACGATTTGGAAGTGTAATCGAGCAAGCTGTGTTTCGCGGAAAACACATATGATCCGGGACTGTTTCCGTTTTCTCTTTTCTTGCCTAATGGACCTTCGAGAACTGCTTTGGCTAGAAATGGAGAAGCAGAAATTTTACCGCCAAACTCTTTCTTGTTCCCATCGCGATAGGATATATCCATTACGGATGAAATCCTGCCACCATAACGCGCATCAAAACCACCGGTATAGATATCCACATTTTTGATCAATTCAGTTTCAAAAATTGAGAAGAAGCCAATGGAATGAAAAGGATTGTAGATGGTCATCCCATCGAGTAAAACTTTGTTCTGAATCGGTGTACCACCACGCACATAGAGCTGTCCACCTTGATCTCCTGTTGTTACAACTCCCGGAGTTACTGAAAATGCCATCACAATATCGTTCTCAGCACCAATTTTCGGAATTCGTTCAATGGCTTTTTTGTCCAGCTTAATCTGGGACATCATCACTTCATTCTTTTTCTGTTTCGCTTCAGCGGTTACTGTCACGTCAGACATTTCCTTAACCGTCGTTTTTTCCAATTCAACCTTTACATCGGTAATTCCTTTCGCTGTCTTAACCTCTACAGGAAGAATAACCTCCTGATAAGCAGGGTTGTCTACTTTTAGTAGATAGCTTCCAACATTGATCTTGGGGATTGAAAAGAATCCGTTGACATCTGAAAAAGCTCCGGCCACCAATGAGCTATCTGTTTTCTTAAGGAGTTTAACCTTTTCGAATCCAATCGGTTCACCGTTTGCTTTGGAGTAAATAAATCCTCTAACGGTATGATCTTGAGCGAATAGTGTTGCTGTGAAGCAAACGTTAAGCAATAAAAAAGCGAACCATTTCATGTTTAGGTATTCTTTTGGAAGTTCCGAAGATAAGATATTCCCCTCATATAGCTCTTCTGTACGCTCAAAACAATGTGAACGGTAGGAAAGATTGATTGAGCGGTGGAGCAATTTGGGATTCGGGATGAAATTAAATGCTCACCCTTCGACTTGGTGCTCAGGGCAAGAATCTTCAAATCTTCAAAACAGAATGAAAAGCAGAGTGCCCATCGACAGGCTCAGGGTAATAAGAATGAAAAGTCCTGACTCCTGAAATCTTGTAGTCCTGACAAATCCTCAAATCCTCAAATCTTCAAATCCTCAAATCTTCAAATCTTCAAATCTTCAAATTCCTTTTAGCCTTCTCCCAATAAACATCCATCTCGGAGAGATTCATGTCTGCGATCATCTTTCCGTCTTCAAGGATCATGTTCTCCATCAATTGAAAACGCTTAATGAACTTCTGATTGGTTTTTGCTAACGCGTTTTCTGGATTTATTTCTTTAAAACGGGCATAATTGATCAATGAGAAAAGCACATCGCCAAATTCATCCTCCATCTCCGGGGTGTTTGCGATACTTTCCGTGTGAAATTCATCCAATTCCTCCTTGACTTTTTCCCAGACATCTTCAGCGTTATCCCATTCGAAACCAATACCTTTTACTTTTTCCTGAATGCGGGCGGCCTTAACCATTGCTGGTAGGGATGTAGGAACTCCTTCAAGAACCGATTTTTTACCTTCTTTGAGTTTTAGTTTTTCCCAGTTCGATTTCACTTCTTCCTCCGAATTAGCCTCCACATCACCATAGATATGCGGATGACGATGGATCAGCTTATCACAAATAGCATTCAAAACATCTGAAACGTCGAAGGCTCCTTTTTCTGAGCCGATCTTGCAATAGAAAACTAAATGAAGAAAAAGATCGCCAATTTCACCCTTCAGTGACTCAAGATCGTTGGCGGTGATAGCATCGGCCAGTTCATACGTTTCCTCAATCGTCAGATGGCGCAAAGAATCAAGGGTTTGCTTTTTATCCCAGGGACATTTTTCCCTTAGGTCATCCATAATGTTCAATAGTCGTTCAAACGAAGCCAGTCGGGGATCCATGCTTTTTTTTGTTAAAAATAGAATTTTTTATGTGGAGCGTGGCATTTGGTTAATTTTGCGATATGCGTCTGCTGCTGTTCCTTTTACTTTTTGGAATTACTTCCGGATATGCTCAGTACCGTAAGGAATGGGGATTTGAATACCGTCAGAAAATCGGGTTTTTAGCTGCACATCATGGGGTGATGGTTCACATGCCTGAATCGCAAGCTTATGCTGGTGAATTATCCTGGTTTGTGCATACAAAAGGCCGAAGACAATGGCATGAGCCAAGTGGCTATCCAACATATGGCGTGACCGGATTTTATGGTTCTGTAGGAAACAACGCCATACTGGGAAGATATGTCGGAGCCTATGGTTTTGTTGAGTTTCCATTTCTTAAAATTTGGAAATACCGATTTTTAGGCAAAATGGGGAGCGGCCTCGGATATACAAGGAAAGTATTCGATCAGGTTACAAATCCCAAGAATGTAGCCATGAGTACACATCTCAATGCCATGATTTGCATAGGTGTAAAGAGCGAACTCGAGTTCAGAAGGAATAAGGTGACGTTGGGACTTGATATGACGCACTTTAGTAACGGCGCAACAAAAGTTCCGAATCTTGGGATAAACCTGCCCTATGTGACGCTTGGGTACGCCCGGTTAGTCACAAAGACTGAAAAGGACACGGTTTTATTACACAACACATTGCCCTTCCGTAAATGGCTTTTTGGTGTTACTGCCATCGGATCTGTGAAAGAAGTTTACCCAACTGATAGAAAAAAGTATCCTGTTTACGCGGTTAGCATGTTCTCGAGGTGGTTTTCGCGCCCGAAAGTTGGTTTTGAAGCATCTTTTGATATCATTTCAAAACAAGCCATTTTCGGTTACAAAACGGAGATTCCTAAAACCCAATGGGATATTCTGCAAATGGGGGCATACATTGGTTATCTCATGCCCATGGACCGCTTACATTTTGTTTTGGGAATGGGTGTTTATCTGAAAGACAAATACCAGCCTGAGGATTTTATGTATCATCGTGTTGGTCTGCGTTATTATTTCCCAAGCGGTGTGCATGCCCAGGTCGTTTTGAAATCACATTGGGCGAGAGCCGATTATGTGGAGTGGGGAGTGGGTTACACGTTTAATTTCAGGAAGGATAAATGAGATTCTTTTATGCGATAGCTCTTTTAATTGGTCTGATTTCTTCGTGTAAAAAGCCTGAAGACAGATTGTGTTCGAAACCGGTCGGCGTTGAGGATACACTCGAAATTCCGTTGAATGACTTCGATCAACTTTTTATGCATGACCGACTCATTTTTGTGTTGGTTCAGGATTCGACCAATAAGTTGGTAATCACCGGTGGAAAGAATTTAATAGGTCATGTGCGTGCTACGATCGACAATGGTCAACTTGAGATCGAGAACATGAATAAATGCAATTTCCTTCGGTCGTACAAGAAGAAAATAAAGGTTGAAGTGCATTTTACTTCATTGATCAATTTGCGTTTTGAAGGTTCTGAACCACTGACGAATCAGGGAAAAATGAAATTTGACTGGTTGACATTTCTGTTGAAGGATGGTGCCGGATCTGTCCATCTCAATTTTGATGCACAAGAGGTTTATGCCACAATCAGCGAAGGTTGGGGTGATTTCACCTTTTCAGGAAACGTGAATTATGCTAATCTAAATATTCGAAGTAACGGGTATTGTGATATTTACGGATTGAATATCGCAGATTCTATAACCGTTGTGTCAAATACTCAGGGCGATATTAAAGTGAATGCTAACGCAGTCAAATTTAAGGCACAAACGCTTGCGGACGGTAATATCTATTATAAGGGGACACCTTCCCAAATTCTTTTCGATCAACAATCCAATGGACAATTGATCCATGTCAATTGATCCGATCAACCAATTCGCTTAATCTGCATAAGAATCTTGAATGCTTTGTCGACATCATCCTGCTTGACGATGACTGTAAACTCGTTTGAGGTGGAAACAATCTCGATGATATTGATCCCTTCCCAGGCAAGATGCTTCAAGATGTAATAGTAAATTCCGTAAATCTCCGTATTAATTTTCGGAAGTTTAACAGTTACGGAGGCAAGATCGTTGTTGTTCGATTTGAGCTTATCATTTTTAAAGATCCGTTCCACAACCTCTTTTTTCTGCGCGTTCACGATGAAAGTTGTTTCGGTAACGCCCTTGCATAGCGCAAAAAAACTGTCGTTATCCTTATTGATCTCATTGATCAATTCTCCTTGTTTGGCTTTAATGGAATCCGAATTTTCGTACGTATAATCGATCAGGTTGCTGCGAACAAGAAAATCTCCCAAATCACCCATTACCTTCGTTATCTTCAGATTGAGTCGGTGATACAATCCCGGTGTCATGCGTTTGATAGCCATGATAATAGCTCCTTCTTTCACTTCTTTGCCTATGGTACTCTCAATTTCAGGCTTCAGTTTTCGTGCAAGTGCAGATATATTTATCAGGTCATCCGTCATTGCTTCGCGTAGGAACGGACTTCTGTTAATCAGGTCTTCGGTGATTTTACCTATAGAGTTCATGAATGAATTATTTCACACGAATCTAAATATTGTAAATTAATTTAACAAGTTTTGAAGAAAATAACTTTGTTTTCGTTCTGAAACGAATGACTTTGCAATGCACTGATGTCCTGAATTACTGTGCTACTGCAGCTACGTGTTGCAGTGCTTCCGAAAGTTGTTCTTCTCGGGAAAGAAAGGATGTGTCAATGACAATCGCATCTTCTACCTGAATAAGCGGACTTTCTACTCGCGTAGAATCGATGAGGTCACGTTCCATGAGGTTCGCAATGACTTCATCCAGCGAAATTTCCACTCCTTTTGATCGCAATTCATCTCTTCTGCGTTGTGCTCTGATTTCAGGTGCCGCAGTGACAAAAAGCTTTAATTCTGCGTCAGGAAAAACAACCGAGCCGATATCCCTGCCATCCATAACAATCCCACCATTCGCTCCGATCTTGCGCTGCTCTTCTACCAATTTATGTCTCACACTTTTTAAGGCAGCTATTCGTGAAACATTGGCTGCTACATTGGGCATTCTGATCTGGTGTTCGACATTTTCACCATTCAGGATCAGTTCTGAAATTTGAGTATCGGGATTGTATTCAAAATGTAGTTCAATACGATCAAGTGCCTTTTCAACGGCTTCTTTATCAGGTATTCCATGATCGATGAGATCGTGATGCATGCAATAGAGCGTAACCCCCCTGTACATTGCGCCTGAATCAATAAAGGTGTATCCCAGTGATTTTGCAAGTGCTTTGGCCAAAGTGCTTTTCCCACAGGAAGAATAACCATCTACAGCAATAGTGATCTTTTTTTCTGGAAGCATGACGCTAATTTACGGGACTTTTAGGTTATGGAAGTCGTTAAAGGGCAGAAAATGTCTACTTGCGCCATTGAGAAAGGTTGCTGGAAAATGTCAGCATGTTGTTAAAACCGGCACGCGACGTTATCGAAAAGCCATAATCCAGACTGAATTTTTTAAAATACATGCCCAAACCTAATGTAAAACCGGATAATCCCGGACGATCTGTTAATTTCATCTCTTGCCTTCTATGGTAATCGAAGCCCGTTCTCAAATGCAGACTTTTCGATACCAGAATCTCAACCTGATACGTAAAATGTTGCGCCAGTTTTTCTCCGAATCCTGCATATTTTACAGGAATTGTGTCGCCTGTAAGTGCATCGACTGTTGGTTTTAGGGTAGGGTCATAGTACGTAATATCCCAGCGATTTAAATGATGTGCTAAAATGGAAAACCTGAATGGCGCATGACTTAATTTGTAGGACGCGGCCATGAGGAATTGCACTGGGAGTTGATCTTTTTCCTTGCTGTTGTAATTCTTGAGTTGTAAACCCACATTTTTAACTTGTGCGGTGACTAAAAGCTGTTCCGTTTGATCGGTGTAAGTTCCCGATAAATCACCTGAAATTCCGAATGCGTTATACGTTTCCAGTTGCGAAGCGATAAGATTCAATCCTCCTCCGACCGAAATTCTTGGATTGAGTTGTTTACCGTAGCTGGCGCCAACGATACATTCAAAAGGTGAAAAGCTACCGGCATTCGAACCATTGATCTCCGTTCGGGAAAGTGTCCCGTAGCTTACGTATTTCACGGAGGTTCCCAGAACGCCATTTCTTAATTTGAATCCGTAAGCCGCCATACCGTAGTTAATTCCTCCGGACAATAGCGCCTGATTCACACTCATTTGACCAATCATTTTAGGATTCAATAACGATGCATTCGAAATGCCCAGGTTAATATCCTGATCTTTGATCGAAATAAAGTTGTTACCGAGTCCTGCCGCGCGTGCATTGTAGGTGAAGTCCAAAAAAGGAAAGGCGTACGTTCCACCTGTCTGTCCGAAAGATAGGCTTACCACAATGAAACTCAGAAAAAGAATGGTATATTTCATTCGGACTAGTTAACGCAAAATAAACGTAAAAATTTCATTTCAGACACGTTTACCAAGTTCTATAGCTTCGAGGTCCAGGATGCGATCGCCCTCTATCTTGAAACGCAAAATCGTTTTAACGGAATGAAATCCTTTGAAACCGCACGCACCCGGATTCATCCAGAGCATGTTATAGCGTTTATCCATTTGAACCAGAAGAATGTGTGAGTGTCCGCAAATAAATAATCCCGGAACTTTCTTCTCGATCTCGTCGAATGCAGGTTTAGCATATTTCCCGGGTTTTCCGGCAATGTGCGTGATCAACACCTCCACATCTTCACAATAAAAACGATTGAACTCCGGAACTTCTCGACGAATAATGTGATCATCAATGTTGCCATAAACACCTCGAAATGGTTTGAATTTTCGCAATTCATCTATCACTTCCATTGAGCCCACATCACCTGCATGCCAGATTTCGTCGACATCCTTGAAATAGTCGTAGATCTTCGGGTCAATGTAACCATGGGTGTCCGACATAAGACCGATACGTTTCATAGGAATAAAGGTAGAACTAATTGCGAGTTTTTTTTAGGAATCACGCAGGGGTTCGAGAACATCACCCCGCGTTGCATTTCTGGAGGAGGTTAAGAATCCGTAAGCACGAATCCTGAATTATTGAAAACAACGTACATTTGTTACAATGGATCAGGAACATCTCGAACATTGGTTGAATCGTCGTCGTGAACGCAGGTCGGGAAGGTCAGTAGACCAACTTCTCGAAGGTCTCGTGTCGGGAAGCAGGGAAAGTTTGAGTTCCGCAATCACCCTTATCGAAAGTACGCGAACAGAGGACCGAAAACCAGCAGCTGAACTCATCAGTAAATGTATGCCGCATGCCGGAAAGTCTGTTCGAATTGGGATTACAGGAGTACCTGGTGTAGGGAAAAGTACATTCATTGAGCGATTTGGTAAGTTGCTCGTCGAGCATGGAAAACGGGTTGCCGTTTTGGCTATTGACCCGTCGAGTTCGAGCAGCGGAGGCAGTATTCTTGGTGACAAAACTCGGATGCAGGAGCTTTCCGTGATGGAACACGTTTTTATCCGTCCTACGGCTGCTGGAAGCACGTTGGGGGGTGTGGCGCGAAAGACCCGTGAGAGCATTTTTCTTTGTGAAGCGGCTGGTTTTGATGTGATTTTAGTTGAAACGGTAGGTGTTGGACAGTCTGAAACGCTCGTTCATTCAATGGTTGATTTTTTTCTTCTTCTGATGTTAGCAGGTGCTGGCGATGAGTTGCAGGGCATAAAACGAGGCATCATGGAACTTGCCGATGCACTTGTCATCACAAAGGCAGACAGGGGAAATGAACAGCGTGCAGAACTAGCAAGACGCGAATATGCGAATGCGATGCACCTGTTTCCACCGAGAGTAAATCACTGGATTCCAAAGGCGATGACAGTGAGTTCGTTAGAAGGGAAGGATGTGGATAAGGTATGGCAGTGTATTGATACGTTTACTCAACACAATACATTAAATGGTTTTATGGCATCCAACAGGAGTCAACAAAATGCATTCTGGTTGCATGAAACTTTGAAGGAGCTGATCCTAAATGATTTCTATTCGAATGACGTGATGCAGAAGGCTCTTGAACAAAGTAAACACCTCGTACTTGCGGGTGAACTGAGCTCCCTCGAGGCAGCTGAACAACTCTATGAACTCTATGCGCAATCAACTTTAAAAAATGAAAGAACAGACCTTTAAAATAGAGGGGGAGTATATTGAACTCATTCAGTTACTCAAAGCCACAGGAATAGCACAAACGGGCGGTCATGCTAAAATGATCGTTGAAAATGGAGAAGTAAGACGAAATGGTCAGATTGAATTAAGGAAACGCGCTAAACTGGTTTCTGGTGATGAAATCATCACAACCAATCATCGAATCAAGCTATTGTGATGACAGGATTCTGATTCAAAATTCTATACAAGGCTGCTCTATTGAAAATTGAATTCATCAATAATTTCAATAAGTAGAAAAAAAGCAATGAATCGATTATTCATGAAATCGCTCAGCTATTGCGCAGTATCTTTTCTATTTTCTTACCCTTGGCCAATTCATCCACCAACTTATCCAGGTATCTCACTTTTCTGGTCAGTTGGTTTTGAATTTCTTCGACCCTGTATCCGCAAATGAGGCCTGTGATCATTCCTGCATTTGGGTTTAAAGTTGCCTGCTTGAAAAAGTCCTCAAAAGTTGTCTCTTTTGTGATAAGTGCTGTAAGCTGCATTTCACCATATCCCGTTAACCATTCAATGACCTGAAGCAATTCTTCTTTAGTTCTTCCTTTTCGCTCCACTTTGTTAACGTATAGTGGAAAAACAGTACTGATGGTCATTTGTGCCATGCGACGATCGTGTTCAGGGGTGGTGGTCATTTTTCTGATTGTTGTGTAATGCTCCCCAATATTAGGGCAGGATTTTGACTAAAGTTAAGGTGTATTTTCATGCAACATTCTGTTGATCAAAAAATAGTTCACTTGGTGTTTTGTAATCGTGCGTTTGATGTGGTCTTTCGTGGTTGTAAAAACTGATGTATTTGTCCATTCCACGATAAAGTTCAACGCCACCATTTGCTGGATTTAGATAAGCGTATTCGTATTTCACACTTCTCCATAATCGTTCAATAAACACATTGTCTATTGCACGTCCTTTGCCATCCATGGAGATGCGTATGTTCTGTGATTTAAGAGCTCCTGTGAAGTGCAGAGAGGTGAACTGACTTCCCTGATCCGTGTTAAAGATCTCCGGTGTACCATGCATTTCAATGGCTTCGTTTAGA
>Ga0172372_10009474_pt1 | contig 12661 bp, 10 predicted proteins | sample LakKiv5m_2_FD_114544 | JGI IMG/M metagenome (GOLD analysis project Ga0172372, IMG submission 114544) | Freshwater microbial communities from Kabuno Bay, South-Kivu, Congo - kab_092012_9.5m | ecosystem: Environmental > Aquatic > Freshwater > Lake | place: Democratic Republic of the Congo...
ACAGGGAGTCTTAATACAAAGGTCAAAGAAGGCGAGCAGCAAAAAAGCTTGCCCGAGATTATCTTAAAAAAAACATTGCATTTGCGCTTTCAAGAGGTTTCAGTTCAATTAGGTGGACGTAGTATTATCGAACATTGCTCGCTGGTGTTGCCGCAAGGTAGCATCACGGCATTGGTGGGTCTTACGGGTAGCGGAAAAAGCACTCTGGCTTCATTATGTGCTAGATTACGCGATCCCGATTTTGGTCGTGTAGAGTTGAGCGATGACAATCAGAAGTGGTATGACTTGCGAGAGCTTAATCCGCACACGCTTAGGCGACAAGTGCAAATAGCCTTTCAAGAGTCCTTTTTGTTTTCCGATACTTTGGCGAACAATCTGCGTTTAGCTGCTCCCGAAAGCGAAGATGCCGACTTGTGGGAGGCTCTGCGCTTGGCGGATGCAGAGGGTATAGTAAGAGATTTACCCTTGGGGTTTGATGGATTAGTTGGAGAACGGGGCGTCACTCTTTCTGGAGGCCAACGTCAGCGAATATGTTTAGCCCGAGCTTTGGTGGCGAAACCAGCATTGCTCATCTGTGATGATTCTACCTCTGCTCTAGATGCTGTTACCGAAGCGCGTGTGTTATCAAATTTACGCGAGCATCGCAGGGGACTAACGGTGTTGCTTGTGGCTTCACGACCGGTGACTTGTGCACTTGCGGATCGCGTGTTGATGTTGGACAATGGGCATATTGTTGCAGAAGGAACTCATCATGACTTGTTGGCCAATCATTTAGCTTACCGAGATTTGCTGGGAAAAGGGCCGGAAAGTTCACTGAATAAAGCCTTCGTTACGCCATGAGTTTTGAACTAGACCAAGAGCAAGAGCTGGCTGTAGCTCGACTTGATCGCGCTACAGCTGGGCGTTTGTGGTCTTTGGCTCGTCCCGTTGCTGGACGATTGGCCCTGATCGTTCTCATGGAAATTGTGTTGACTGTATCTATCGTTGTTCGGCCATGGTTTTTAAGACAAGTGATTGATCATGCACAGGAACGTGCTGGTGACGTGATATGGATTGCATCATTGATGTGTGGTTTAGGTATAACATGGCTGTTGCGTTTTGGGGGAGGCGGGGTGACTCAATGGTTGGCGGGTACCATTGCTCTTAGAGTACTTGGTGATTTGCGTGCTCGACTTCACAACCATGTGTTGCAGTTATCGGTAAGTTACTTTGATCGTACTCGTGTAGGACGCATAGTGGCTCGTATCGATCGTGATGTTGAGGCATTGGAGCCTGCTCTTGTAAATTTGGCACCAGCACTGTTAGGAACATTGTTGCGATGTCTAGCGGCAGGGTATTTGATTTGGCATATCGATTCAAACTTGTTGTTTTACTTGTGTCCATTGCTGCCATTGCTTTTATTGGCGATGGTTTTATTCAAGCGCATAGGAGCTACGGTGTGGGGCCGAGTTGCGGAGTGCAAGAGTAGGGTGACGGCACACCTTTGCGAAACGATCACAGGTGTTCGTGTCATACAGCAATGCGCGGCTGAAAACACCAATAGCAATCGCTATATAAAATTATTATCGGATTTAGATGGCAGTGCTATAAAGGCATCTTGGGCATGGGGTTGGTTTGCTCCTTTTACTTTCGCACTTAATATTTTTGGAATTTGTGCTCTGTTGGTTGCGGGGGGAAGACATTTAGCCTTAGGAGAGTTGAGTTTAGGACAGATTTCACAATGTATATTTTACGTATTTCTTTTTCTGGGTCCGTTACAAGAATTGGGAGATCTTTATGAGCGTTTAGCGACGGCTGTAGCAGCAGCCCAGAGGGTATTCTTGCTATTGGACACTCAAGCTCAAATCATTGACCGTCCTGGTGTGCGGGACTTGTCTGCTGTACAGGGCACGGTCACTTTCGAATCTGTTCGTTTTAGTTATCATCCAAATCGAGAAATACTGCATGGCATAGATCTGAAAATTTGCGCCGGAGAAACCGTTGCTTTGGTGGGGCCTACAGGTCATGGAAAGAGCACTTTGATGCAATTGCTATGTCGCTTTTACGATCCTGACTCGGGCAAGGTTTCTATTGATGGTTATGATTTGCGTGATGTTTCAATGCGCAGTTTGCGTCAACAAATATCGGTAGTATTGCAAGACAATGTGTTGTTCAGTGGCACCATTCGAGATAATTTGAGATGTGCAAAACCAGACTCCAGTGATCTCGAGTTAAATCAAGCTGTGATTGCACTTGGCGCCGATGAAATTCTTTTGCGTTTACCGCAAGGACTAGAGACCCTAGTCGGTCCAGCAGGCACAGCTTTGTCGTTGGGTCAACGCCAAATGGTTTGCTTGGTGCGTGCCTTTTTGGCCGATCCCAAAGTATTGGTGCTAGATGAGGCCACAAGCGCCATTGATTTGCACAGTGAAGGTCGAATTCAGAGAGCTTTAAAAAGACTGTGCTATGGACGCACTGCAATTATTGTAGCTCATCGCTTGGCAACGATTCGCCATGCTAATCGCATCGTGGTTATTCGTGAGGGACAAATTGCCGAACAAGGCCATCATGAGGAATTGATGAAATTGGGGAAAATCTATGCTGAGTTATATCAGGCCGCTGTTGAAGCTGCGCGCTAGCACGACAGTGACATAATGCAAACTACCACAATCTCATCGCAACATTTTTGGAGTTACTGAGGGCTGATGTACTTTAGGGCGAGTTGGGTAGGTTTGTGAGCCGGAATTCGTTGGGGTATGTCAATGAGATTGATTGGAGTGGGACGCAGGGAAGTGGTCGAAGATGTTTATGGATCCTTCAAAAAAAAGTCCATAGGAGAGTTTTTAAACTGGTTGTGGAAAAATATTCCTGCTCCACAGGTATGCACTATGGTCCCACCGATTTTCCCACCATAACCTAGTTTATGCTCCCTTGAACCTTCTCTTAGAAGACCATGGGGGCCAGAACCACTTCATGACAATTGGTCTAATCCAGATATATGGACGCTAAACTTCCTTATTCAAATTGGCCAAATTAGAATGCTAATAAGGAGTTAGTTTATATGTATATTTTAATAGAAGGTATTGTTTCATTAATTTTCTCGTATTTAACATGTAAATTATTTAATATACAGAGCATGCCGACAGGAAGAGGAGACCTTAGAATTTTAATATTTTTTGCATATTCAATTTCACTACATCTTATTTTTAAAAGAATAGGTATATATAAAGGTAATAAACTAACATAAACGAGAAAGAACAATCTATTTATTGCAAAGCTTTGAGGCGGAAAAAGGGGACAGAAAGAAGTGAAGTAGTCCCAAAACGTGAGAAGAGATAGTAGATCAAGATGAAGAAACTCAACGCCAAGATCTTTTCGAGGGTGCTGATCTCCTTTGCTGAGGTTTTAAATTCACGGGCCTGATTGTCACCGATTCCAATAGTCGTGAAATCGCCACCTTCATCTTTTCCGTCAAAGAGGTGTTGTCATCCGTTCGGGGAGTTAGAAGAGAGGGTCTTTGGAGAGTGCTAGCTTAGAGGTTTTTTTTCAGAGATTTGATTCGATAAGATTCGGGAGTTTCTCCTGTGTTCTTTTTGAATAAACGGCAAAAGTATGCTAAGTCATGATAACCTAATTCCATGGCAATAGTTTTAACTAAACAACTTGAAGTCATGAGACGTCGCTTTGCGATATTGAGTTTGTTTTCAATGATGAATTTCCCTATGGAAATGCCATGAATAGAGGAAAATATTCGGTTGAGTTGTCTAAAACTATAGCTGAAATGGCTTGCGATATCTTGAATGGAGACGTTAACTTGAATATTGTCGTCAATGAGCTCTTTTATTTGTTGAGCGATTTGGACATTGCGGTCATCGTTATGTTCATGGTCAAAAATGCCACTCTTGAAAGGGTGGCATAGAAATGTTTCAAAAGTATGTATGACAAAAGTGGTTAATAAATTTTGAAGAGTGTAGTGTGTTATTTCATTGAAATATTTGAGTTTATGATGGATTTCACTTAGAATAAGGTCCAAACTATCATCTCCGGGAAAACAAAAACCATGTTTTTCAATACTCCGGTTGATTTTTTGCAAGGTCATGGTGCCTTGATGGTTCACGGCTTGAATTTTCAAGTGAAAAGAGGTGAGCAACTAGGGGTTTGTCGTTGCATTCCAACTGTGCTTTATACCAGGAGGCATGAAGAAGAGTTCCCCTTTTTTTAAAGGTATCTTGATATCTTCTGTAAAATACTCGATGGCTCCTTCTTGAACATAGGAGAACTCATAAAAATTGTGTTGGTGCAGGCGCGTGGCGGTCTCATAATTAACCATAAATTTACTGAAATCATTAAGCCATGTTTTGGTATCAGTGTGAATAAAGTCTAAAAATTGAAGAATGTTGATTTCTATGTTTGGCAAGCTGAAAGGAATCATGCGATGCACAATGGGTTCAAGTTTTTTGTTGAATTTTTGAATTTCCTTGAAGCGATCGTTCATAACTATGATGATAAGGCGGCTGATTTTAAATCAATTTCTGGTCAGAAGTAGGATTATTTTGACATGAGGATGAGCCTCACGATGGTTTGTGATTGTGGAAAGCGATGGTGCGGCTACTATTTTTAAAACACCTAATGTCTGGATAAAATTTAATTTTGCACGCAAGTCAAATACAGCAGGCGACTAAGTTAGGTCCAAAACAGTCAATTGAACGTAAAAGTAGCTTGAAATGACTAATTTGCCTATAAATTTGACTTGATGTTTAGGCCAATTGTATCTAAACTCTTCTGTGCATCATGTTTAATTCCTATTTTTAGCTATCAAGAAAAAAGCGTATGAGTGAAATTCAAGAGATTGCAGCGATTAGAGAGGCTAAAGCCCAAGGAACAATGGCCACGATGGCTTGTTATCTCAAATATTCTGGCCCAGGTTTTTTGCAAAGTGCGATCACTCTTGGTGGAGGATCTTTAGCGGGCGCCTTATTCTTGGGTGTGATAGGTGGTTTTGAAATGCTATGGGTGCAATTGTTCGCGATGGTCATGGGGGCAATCATGCTGGGTTCGATAGCTTATGTTACCTTAACAACAGGCCGTTCCCCATTTGAAGGGATTCGCGATCATGTTAATCCAGTTTTAGCTTGGGGTTGGTTGATTGCATCAATGATGGCAAATATGGTTTGGGTCTTGCCACAATATGCGTTGTCGTTTTCAGCCTTAAACGACAACTTATTTCCTGGACTCTTGCCCAACCCCGATTCGGCAACAACTCAGTTCGTGGTAGCTGTGATCATATTGGGTTTCTCCATGATGTTAACTTCCTTTTATGGCAAGGGTGGTAAAGGCATCAAGATTTACGAAACGGTGTTAAAAATACTTGTCGCGATTGTGGTATTGAGTTTTATGGGAGTGGTTCTGAAATTGACTTTGCTAGGAGAATTGCCTTGGGGTCAAATTTTAGCGGGATTTATTCCAAGTCCTGGGCAATATTTTTATCCAACAGAGACTTATCAAACGGTTTTGGATCAGATTCAAAATGCAGCAGCGAAAAACTTTTGGATTGATCAAGTGATTGGAGCTCAACGCGCTCAAATGATTGCGGCAGCATCAGCCGCTGTAGGCATCAACATGACGTTCCTACTGCCTTTTTCAATTCTTTCGAGAAGGTGGACGAAAGAATGTCGCGGCTTAGCTATGTTTGACTTGGGGTTTGGCATGGTGATTCCGTTCGTTCTAGCAACCTCTTGTATTGTGATTGCTTCCGCCTCACTTTTCAATGCACAGCCCTATGATGATTTATTGGTTGAGAAACAGGGTGTCATGGTTTTGGATGAATCGAGAACTGATTTGGCCATCCAACAAAAAGCTTTTAAAGCACAATTGAGCCATCGTGAATCTAAGGTGGAGGGTAAGATAGAATCTTCCGAAGTGATGTTATCAGCCATGTTGATCAAGCGTGATAATAGAGATTTTGCAAAAGCATTGAGTGTACTTTTAGGCGACCGAGTGGCGAATTTATTCTTTGGCATTGGTGTATTGGCCATGACACTTTCAACCATTTCTCTATTGATGACGATCTCGGGGTTTTGTTTATGTGCTGCCACAAATCAACCTCAGGGCGGTAGGGTTCACAAATTGGGAACCATGTTTGCCGCAACAGGAATATTTTGGCCATTTTTGTGGAATGGTAGTTCAAGAGCTTATTTGGCGATTACCACGTCTGTGTTCGGATACGTATTGTTGCCAATAGCTTTTTTAACTTTTTTTGTGATGATGAACTCAAAACGCATGATGGGTGAAGATAGACCTAAGGGATCGTCACGATTGATGTGGAATTTATTGATGGGGGTTTCTCTTTTAATCACGGGTTTGGCTGCTGGGAATACGGCATGGGCCGTCACAATGTCGGTTGGTGAAATGACGATTTATCCAGGTAGGTGGTTTATAGGTCTATTCGTATCTGCGGTGGTATGGGGACATTTTGTAGCAAAAAAGAAACATAGCTTACAAGTTTAAATCATTTTCCGTTAAAAAAGAGAGCTCAAATGTCGAAGCGATGGAAAATAGGCATCTATGGTGCCGGAATGATTTCAGAAGTTCATGCCCGTGCCTTGGCGAGCATAGAGAACGTCGAGTTAGTTGGCGTGTATGCGAGAAGTGAAGAAAAAGCTAGGGCTTTTGCGGATCGCTATCATTGCCGTGCTTTTTACGGCGATGCACAGGACTTTTTCGAGGCGATAGACGTCGTGACGGTGACTTCGCCAAGTGGGTTTCATTTAGAACCCACCGAAATGGCTGCAAATGCGGGTGTGCATGTGATTTGCGAAAAACCATTGGAGATAAGTTTGAATCGAATAGATCAAATGATCAAAACCTGTGCGGAAAATAAGGTGACTTTGTGTGGGATTTTTCCAAGACGTTTTCACCCTGTGGTCGAAGTGTGCAGGCAGGCGATAGCATCGGGTAGATTGGGAAAAATAACTTCCTGTAGTGCTTATATCAAATGGTGGCGCTCTCAAGCGTATTATGATAGTGGCGCATGGCGTGGAACTTGGCAGTTGGATGGTGGTGGAGCCTTGATGAATCAGTCGATCCATACGATAGATCTATTGCAATACTTGGTGGGTGAGGTTGATTTTGTGCACGCTTTAACGGCTACGTTAGCACATGAAAACCTTGAAGTGGAGGATCAAGCTTCAGCTTTGTTGAAATTCAAAAATGGTGCGTTGGGTGTGATTGAAGGTTCGACCAGTTGTTATCCTGGACATACTGCTGAAATTCAAATTTCTGGAGCTAAAGGCTCCATCTTTTTAGAAGACCACCAGCTCAAAGTCTGGCAGTTTGCTGAACAAGATGAAAACGATGAACTGATTCGCAAAGAGTTTGGAGCCCATCAAGGGGGCGGAGCAGGTGCCGCTGATCCGAAAGCTATTCCCGATGATTGGCATCGAATGAATTTTGAAGACGCTTTGTTTGCCATTGAGCATCAAACCGTGCCAACGGTAGATGGCAAGGCTGCGCGAAAGTCTGTTGAGATCATTGCTGGAATTTATGCTTCAGCTCAACAAGAAGGTAAACGAATCTACTTAAAATAGGCGATCTTTCAGGGCAAGAAAGTCTCTTGGTCAATTCTTCCACTGAAAAAGACTTTATTGACTTCGGACTCAAAATGAGGCGAAAGGTCAGCTAGCAAATCGTACCAACCCGGTTTACTGCCAGTTTTAAATTCCGGTTTAGCCATGCCACGAAGAAGAACAAATTGGTCTGGCAGTGCAATGGTGTGAAAGCTTTTTCCAACACCATACAAGGGATAACCAAAATAGGTTGAGCTATTGGGAGAGATATGTGTTCTAAAGTGCAAACGCATATCATCGTTTAAATTAGAACTCTCGAGTTTATTGTTGGGACAGATCATCTCTTTTAAAATATTGGCTTTATTATCCGAACGTCTAATACTTTCCATATAGACTCCGATATGACCGGCTAAGGCATATTTCCCAATAGTTGGAGATTGGCCTGACCAAATAGGGCCAGGTAAAATCCCAGAATTGTCATTGGTGTATAGCATTGTGGCCATATGCACAGTTTTAAGTTGAGTCTTGCACTGATTGAGATAGCTCACATCAGAAAGTTTTTTTAAATTGGCAGACAACAAACTTGCTAAAATGACAAAGACTGAAAAGACAACAAGCAACTCAACAAGCGTAAACGATTTTTGAGAGAGACGAATCAAGTCAATTTTTTACGGCAAGAAGGTATCTTGGCCAATACGTCCATCAAAATAGAGCGTATTGACCTCTGTTCCATAGTGAGGTGAAAGATCAGCTAGAAGGTCATACCAACCGGGCAAGGTTCCGGTATAGTTTTTAAACTCTGGCTTAGCCAAATCTCTTAGAAACATAAAGTCAGAAGGAGACTCGATAACATTTGCATTTTGGCTTTTGCTTTTACCTGGATATCCAAAGTAACTAGAGCTATTTTTCCCAATATGAGTTATAAAGTGCAAGCGCATGTCATCTTGAAAAGTTGAACTCTCTAAATGATTACTCGGGCAAACTAGTTGAGGTAAGATATTTATTTTATTGTCCGAACGACGAATGGATTCAATATAAGTAGATAGATATCCACCCAATTGATTAGAAGCAAGGTTAGGAGTTTGCCCACTGTACAATGGGCCGGGCAAAAAGTTATTATTATCGTTGATATAAAGTTCGGTAGCCATATAGAGTGTCTTAAGTTGACTTTTACATTGTTGAGCCTGACTTGCTTGTGATAAACGAACAAACTTTGCCGATAGAAAACTCAATAGAATCGCCATCACCGCCATGACCACGAGCATTTCAATGAGTGAGAAATGACTTTTTACTGCAATGCGCTTTTTCATGAATAGAGTATAATCGAAAGGGATGTAATGGCTACCAGAAAAACGAATGCCGATTGTTTTGATGGCGTACACAGTTCAGTCTGTGTATAATTTTTCGATGATCATAGTAAGGATCACATCAGTTTAAACTGAGTGATCGAGTTGAATCAAACAAGGTATCGTTAACATCTTGCCCGAAAAATAGTGAGCTCATTAAAAATGTTTTATAGGCCTAAATTGAAGTTAGGCCATTTGGAATTTAAACTATGAAGATAACCGACCCCATCCCATTTTTAAACCTTTCTGCGCAAATAGAACCGATTAAAACTGAGTTGTTTGAAACCATTGAACGAGTGATTCAAGAAAATGCTTTTATAGGTGGGCCTTATTTAAGCACGTTTGAACAATCATTTTCAAATGCTTTAGGCATTAAACACACCATTGGCGTGGGCAATGGGACTGATGCGATTTTTATAGCGCTTAAAAGTTTGGGGATAGGAAAGGGGGATAAGGTTATCACGGTTGCAAATTCTTTTATAGGTTCTTCTGAACCCATTTATTTATCGGGTGCTGAGGTTGTCTTCATTGATTGTGATTCAGAAACACGCAATATGGACCTAAACTTACTTGAGACCACGCTTCAAAATTGGTCTGAAAATGAATTGCCTAAAGCGATCATTCCGGTTCATCTATACGGACAGGCCATTGATATGAACAGACTTATGTCAATTGCTAAACACTTCCAATTAAAAGTGATTGAAGATTGTGCTCAATCTCATTTATCAAAGTGTCATGGTCAGTGTGTGGGAACTTTTGGAGACATGGGCTGTTTTAGTTTTTATCCGGGGAAAAATTTAGGGGCGATGGGCGATGGTGGTGCAATTGTCACAAATGATGATGATTTAGCTGAATACGCTAGAAAATTTGCCAATCATGGTCGTTCTTCTAAGTATGCTCATGAGATGGAAGGAGTGAATAGCCGTTTAGATGGCATGCAAGCGGCCATATTGACGATTAAACTAAGAGAGTTGCCCAAGTGGAATGCGGGTAGACAACGTGTTGCTGATCAGTACAGAGAGGCACTAACTTCAATAACACAAGTAAAATGCCCTAAGAAGTTTGAGTGTTTAGAATGCATCTATCATTTGTTTGTTATTGAAACAGAGCATCGTGATGCTTTGAAAGAGCACTTGGCTAAGGATCAAATTCAAACGGGCATTCACTATCCTATAGCATTGCCAAATTTGAAGGCTTATGAGCATCTAAAAATAGATAAAGCGGTGTATCCTGTTGCTAACCGTTTAGAATCTCGTATTTTGAGTTTGCCGATGTTTCCCGAGCTCAGCTTGGAATCCGTCCAACGGGTGGCGGATTCAATTCGAAATTTCTATCGTTAAATATTTGTCTTAGCCGATAGCATCTGTTGCGAGTGATGTTGGTGTGCCTTTGACCCAACTGTCATTGTCCCAAAGGTACACTTCGCAGGGATGGAAGCGTTGTTTGTAGTCTAAAGCCTGACAGTTTTTTACCCAGTATCCCAAGTAGTAGTAATCTTTGTTCTGTTGCTTAACATAGTCTATTTCAGCTAAGATGCTGAAGGTTCCGGGAGAGTAGTCACTGATGACTGGGTCAAAAGCGAAATAGACACTGCTCATGCCATCATCACAGATGTCGAGATAACCAACTCCCATCAGTTCATTGCCTAAATATAAGTTGGTTTGCAGCATGGGGGCAGATGGAAGGTAAAAGCTTTCAATGAAGTGCTCTTTATCTCCAGATTTTTGATTGAAGCGTATTTGACTGTGTTTTTGATAAATTTCGAAGGCGCGGTCGCTAAACTTGGGTTTATCTATACTTATAGTGAAAACTTGTTTGCCTTTGTTCCAACAGCGACGCATGCTTTTGCTTATTTTGAAATCCTTCACGACCACTCTTAAAGGGGAGCACGATTGGCACTGAGGACATTCCGGTTTGTAGTAATACATGCCGAATTTGCGCCAGCCTGAACGAAGCCAAACGCCTAGTTCTGATGAGTTGAGCTGAGTTGCAAAAAAATACCTAAATTGTCGTTCTCTGCCATCTTTCAGGTAGGGGCAGATCGATTTTTCATCTAAACTTTGAGGGTAAAGCTGTATCACGGCTTCATTTTGACTGAGTCTAAACGAGTATGTCTAGTTCAGTTACGGGTCAAATACTATTTTTTCAGGACTTTTTTAGGAAGCGTTTACCACCAATTTGTGGCTGATACCAGTTGAATCTGTAAAATAGTCTTGTTTTAAATCGACATGCCAGACTTTCTTGTTGAGAACTAATTTGTAAAAGTGCTCTCCTTCTGGTAATTCACCATCGAAAACCCAACGATTGGCGGAGATTTTTGTCAACGGAAACTGTTCAACCTTCCACCTGTTGAAGCTCCCAGTAAGGTGGACCGATTCAGCTTCGGGCACTGTGAATTCTAGGCGAAGGGGGTAGGTTGGAGCGGGAGGAATTTTTTCTTCAACTTTGACGTCTTCTTCTTGTTGTGCATCATTTTGTTCATCATTTGAAATGTCTGTTTCGTCAGAAAGTTCATTAGCTTCAGCATCATCAAGTCTTGCTTCGCTAAATTGCATAGACTTTGCGGCTTGGCCATCAAAAAATGATTCTAAGTCAGGAGCAACTTCATTTTTAAAATCACCAGTTTCTAGAGATTTCACTTCAACGGGTAGAGCAACTTCAGTTTTGATGCCAGAGAGCTCTCTTTTTAGTTTAGAGTACTGTGGAGGTGCCACTCCTGTGCCGAATTGATCACGGATCACGATATTGGCCTCTTTCATGCTCAACTCAGGGTTTTCGAGCAATAAGGTACGCAGTAAGGTTAATTTATCGTCTGAAACAGTCAAAATAATTACAATGAGTTAGAGGTTATTATCAGTATCAAATTACTACGTTCTTGTCAATCAAAGTAGATTCCATCGGATAAGGCGAGAAAGTCACTCAAAGAATGAGATAAATTAATTCAACGTGCCAAGGTAAGCTAGGAGATTTGCTATTTGTTTTTCGTCAAATTGATCCATCAAACCTTTGGGCATGACGGATCTTTTCTCTAGATAAGTTTGTTGTTTGATCTCAGTTGCAGGGACAAAGATGGTTGCGCCACCCATGAGTCTCAAGTTGGTGCCGCGAGCATCTTTCTTTTCACAATAGCCCTCAATGGTGCTACCATCATTTTTAGTGACTCGGTAAAGGAAATAATTGCTTTCTACAGCTGCATCAGGATCGAGAATGGCTGTCAGTAAACCTTCTAAGTCACGGTGAGCAGAACCATCCAATGGTGGGGCAAAACCCACACCTTCTCTTCCTACAGCATGACACGCCAAACAAAGAGCTTTAAAGATGGGTTTGCCTTGTTCGGGGTCACCTTCTTTCTTGGTGGCGATGGAGATAAATTTTGATAGTTTTTGCTCGAAATCTTTTTGCTCCTCAGCGGAGAGTTCTTTCATTTGAGAGAATAATTTTAGGGCGCGCTTGTCTTTTGTTAAAAGTGATTTTATCCTTTCGGCAGTGGGGTAATTAAAATCGGCTAAAGTCAATTCTTTATTATCCAAGGCGTCTAATAGCAGTTGAGCTCCACTGGAAAAACTTGTTAAACTGTGGAATAAGGTTTGTTTTTCATTTGAGTTTAAAGTTATTTTTAGGTTTAAGAATTCTTTTGCTGCTATTGTTGGAGCAACAATGCTCAAGGCTTTGATGGCTTCGACTTTAAAATTAAAGATGGTTGTCGATTGTGCAAGAATAGTTTTAAATACTTCCAGATGCTCTTTTGCATTTTTTGCGAGAATTTGAAGG
>Ga0172372_10009475_pt1 | contig 12657 bp, 11 predicted proteins | sample LakKiv5m_2_FD_114544 | JGI IMG/M metagenome (GOLD analysis project Ga0172372, IMG submission 114544) | Freshwater microbial communities from Kabuno Bay, South-Kivu, Congo - kab_092012_9.5m | ecosystem: Environmental > Aquatic > Freshwater > Lake | place: Democratic Republic of the Congo...
CACACCGGCTCGAGCTCGTCGTACGTCCCGGACTTCACCGTGCACTTTCCACGAAAATGCACAAGTACAGCGCATTGCTCGGCTTGGATGGCATCGTGCTTGCAGTACCGAATCAGGCAATCGATGACGTGGTCGAAGGTGTTGTGGTCATCGTTGTAGAGCACGATGTGCCACCCTTCGGCCACCTCGGTGAGTTCGAGGATCTCGAGTTCTGTTTCAGGTGCAGCGGTGGAAAAGGCGACGCGCATGGCCTTCGAAATTACAACCGGCACAGGGGACTTCAGCGGTCCGAACAACTTCGGGGCTGCAGGTGTTAAGGGGAAAAGCAGCGCGAAAACATGGACATTGCAGGAACCGTGGTGGTTGCGCGAGGCAGGGAGTGGCCTGACCTTGAAACCGCACTCGACGAAGTGGGGTTTGCGGTGGTGCTCGCAGGACCGGCCGAAGGCTCGGTGGCCGAGGCGTTGAAGGCGGGGCCGGACGCGACTGCGGTCGTGCGGGCACTCGAAGAGGCTCCGCATGCGGAGCAGCCGTTGGACCACTTTTACACGAAGGTGGGGAACAAGTTGCGCAGGGTGGAGGCGAAGAACATCCGGTACATCGAGGTCGAAGGCAAGTACAGTGCAGTGGCCACGGCGGACCGCAAATACAACGTGAAGGCTTCGTTGAAAGAGCTGCTGGACAAATTGCCCGTGGGCGAGTTTGTGCGGATTTCGAGGAACCACGTGGTGAATTTGGCCCGGGTGGAGCACATCGATTTGTTGCAGTATGCCGTGCGGGTCGGAGACCGGGAGTTGCCCGTCTCGCGCACGTACAAGGAGAACTTGATGCGGTACGTGCGGCTGCTGTGACGGCGTAAATTTGGCGCATGTCGCACGAATCCGCCTCTGACGCCGCACCGTCGTCCCGGTCCTTGAACTTTATTGAACAAAAGGTCGAAGCAGACCTTGCGGCGGGGAAACACGGCGGCGCCGTGCGCACGCGCTTCCCCCCAGAACCGAACGGCTACCTCCACATCGGACACGCAAAAGCCATCTGTGTCAGCTTCGGAATTGCGCAGAAATATGGCGGAACCACGAACCTCCGGTTTGACGATACGAATCCGGAGAAAGAGGACGTCGAGTACGTAGAGAGCATCCGCAGGGACATTCGATGGCTCGGGTTTGAATGGAATGGCGGAGAGTACTTTACGAGTGATTACTTCGAGCAGTTATTCAACTTCGCGTTGCAGCTGATTGAGGCCGGTCATGCGTATGTGGACGACCAGAGCGCCGAGGAAATCGCAGCCCAAAAAGGCAGTCCGGGCGTCCCCGGAACCCCCAGCCCCTACCGCAACCGCACCCCCGAGGAAAACCGGGACCTGTTCATGCGGATGCGGGCGGGCGAATTTGCAGAGGGCAGCCGCGTCCTGCGCGCGCGCGTCGACATGGCCAGCGACAACATGTTGATGCGCGATCCCATCATCTACCGCATCAAGTTTGCGCACCACCACCGCACGGGCGATGCGTGGTGCCTCTATCCGATGTACGACTTCGCCCACGGGCAATCGGACGCCCTCGAGCGCATCACCCATTCCCTCTGCTCCCTGGAGTTTGAGAACCACCGCCCGCTGTACGATTGGTTCATCCGCACGCTCGGGCTCTACCCCAGCGAGCAAACCGAGTTTGCGCGGTTGAATTTGAACTACACCCTCATGTCGAAGCGCAAGTTGTTGCGGTTGGTGGAGGAGGGGGTGGTGGACGGTTGGGACGATCCGCGGATGCCTACCATCAGCGGGTTGCGTCGGCGGGGCTATACCCCTGCGGCGATCCGGGAATTTGCCGACCGCGTGGGGGTGGCCAAACGCAACAACGTCATCGACGTGGCGCTGCTCGAATGGGCGTTGCGCGACGACCTCAACCGCACCGCACCGCGCGCGATGGCGGTGTTGCGTCCGGTGAAGTTGGTCATTGAGAACTACCCACAGGATCACGTGGAATGGTTGCCTTCGGAGGTCAACCCCGAAAATCCGGAGGCCGGCACGCGCGACATCCCGTTTTCCCGGGAGCTTTGGGTGGAAGAAGACGACTTCCGGCTGGAGCCCGACAAGAAGTGGTTTCGGTTCGCCCCGGGGGCGACGGTGCGTCTGAAGTCGGCCTACATCGTCACCTGCACGGGCCACACCCTCGGGGCAGACGGCCGCCTCACAGAACTGCGGGCCACCTATTTGCCCGAATCGAAAAGCGGATCGGATGCATCCGGGCTGAAAGTGAAAGGCACCTTGCATTGGGTCAGCGCATCCCATGCGTTCGACGCGGAGGTGCGCCTTTATGACCGGTTGTTTGCGGACCCCGAACCCGACGGACACGAGGGCCGTGACGTGCTGGAGTTCTTAAACCCCGAGAGCCTGACCGTGCTGACCGGGTGCAAGCTCGAACCGGCCCTCGCGGATGCCGCCCCCGGCCAATGCTTCCAATTCACGCGCCTCGGATACTTTACGCCGGACGCGCGTCACTCCCAGCCGCATGCGCCGGTGTTCAACCGCGCCGTGACGCTCAAGGACGGCTGGAAGGGCTGACCGGACGCAAGTTCAAGTCCGCCCCGAGTCGGAGCATGAGCGCATAGGCCGCGTCGTGTTCGTTTGGGATGTCCCCTTCGAGGATCGCCTCCTTGATCGCGTTCTTGATTTCGCCGACGGGCCTGCTGGGTGGGATGCCGAAGGTGGCCATGATTTCTTCCCCGCTGACGGGGGGTTGGAAATTGCGGAGGTGGTCCTTGGACTCGACCTCTTTCAGCTTCAAGACCACTTGGTCGTAGTTCGCGAGGTAGCGCTTCACCTTCGCCTCGTTTTTTGAGGTGATGTCCGCGCGGCACAGCACCATCAAGTCGTCGATTTCGTCTCCTGCGTCGAAGAGGAGCCTGCGGATGGCGCTGTCAGAGATTTCTTCTTTCGTCAGGGCGATGGGGCGAAGGTGGAGGGCGACGAGCTTTTGGACGTACTTCATCTTCGCATCCATCGGCAGCTTCAGCCGACTGAAAATCTTCGGAACCATGCGCGCGCCGCGGTCTTCGTGGCCGTGAAAGGTCCAGCCGATTCCGGGTTGGAACCGCTTCGTGGGCGGTTTTGCGATGTCATGCAACAAGGCGGCCCAGCGGAGCCAAACGTCCTCCGAGGCCTCGGCCACCTTGTCGAGCACCTCGAGCGTGTGGTAAAAATTGTCCTTGTGGCCCACGCCGTCGCGCCATTCGACGCCTTTCAAGGCAACCACTTCAGGCAACACGCGGTGGAGCAACTCGGTTTTGAGCATCAGCATGAACCCTTCAGAAGGGCGCCGGGCGGAGAGGATCTTCTGCAGCTCGATGTGCACCCGCTCCATGGAAACGATGTCGAGGCGCGGGGCATTCCGGCGGATGGAGGCCAAATTGTCCGGCACGATTGAAAAGCCCAGCTGCGTCGCAAACCGCACCGCGCGCAGCATGCGCAACGGATCGTCGGAGTACGTGAGGTCCGGATCCAGGGGCGTCCGCAACCGCCCCGCCCGCAGGTCTGCCAACCCCTCGAACGGGTCGATCAAATCTCCGAACGTCTCGCGATTCAGGCTCAGGGCCATCGCATTCACCGTGAAGTCGCGGCGCCGCTGGTCGTCTTCAATCGTTCCATGCTCGACCACCGGTTTCCGGCTGCCCCGGTCATAGGATTCCTTCCGCGCCCCGACAAACTCCACCTCGAAGTCCTTCCACTTGAACATGGCGGTGCCGAAGTTGCGGAACACCGAAACCCGGCCCGCCCGCAGTTCCTTCGCAGCCGCTTCGGCGAGTTCGATGCCGCTGCCTTCGGTGACGATGTCGATGTCTTTGCAGGGCCTGCGCAGCAATAAATCGCGCGTGAAGCCTCCGATGGCGAAGGCCTTTTGGCCGCGCGCATCCGCCAGCGCACCCACCGTGCGGAAGATGGGCGAATGGAGGTCGTGCGAAAAATTCATCCTTCCAACAGGCTGAACCGTCCTTGGCGGTCAAATCGGACGCGAAGTTCGGGAACTCCGGCGTGGGAAATCACTGCGCACACGCCGCCGGCCCCGCGCAGCACGTACGCTGCAAAGGCATCCGTCTCCAACACCACCGCGCGCCCGGCCTCGTCTTCCATCACCACCGGCCGGTCGCTGACGGCGAGCAGTTCCCACGCGGACTCGGGCAGGTCGGGGAGGAGCCGTTCAATGTTCCCTTCGTCCGCGACGCAGTACACCCCCGGCGCGGCAGCATCCTCCACGCGCTGCACGCGGCAACGGCCCAGGACGCCGTTCAGCTCAACGGAATCGCCGGAGCGCAGGGCAGCGACCAACGCCGCCGCGCGGGCCGCCGCTTCCGGGGCGAGCTTAGCCATGGGTGAGCACCGGATGTGCGTGGAGGTAGGCCTGCACGGCCTGTTCGACCGCTGCGTCTGAATCCACCGCCGTGCCTACAAACCGCTTGCCCGTGACTTGCTCATAAAGTGAGATGTAACGCTTGCTGATGGTGTCGACGAAGGCGTCGTCCATCTCCGGCATTGCGTCGCCCGTTCGCCCCATAAAGCCATGTTCCATGAGCCACTCGCGCACGAACTCTTTGCTGAGTTGCTCTTGGGGCAGACCGGCGGTTTGGCGCGCCTCGTAGCCGTCCGCGATGAAGTAGCGGGAGCTGTCTGGCGTGTGCACTTCGTCGATGAGGTAGAGCACCCCGTCGCGCAGCCCAAACTCGTACTTCGTGTCCACAAGCAACAAGCCACGCGCCGCCGCCAGCTCCGTCCCGCGCTGAAAGAGCGCCCGGGTGACGCGCTCGAGCTCCACGTGGAGCTCCTCGGAAACGATGCCGCGTGCCAGAATGTCCTCCCGGCTGATGTCCTCGTCGTGCCCGGCTTCTGCTTTCGTCGCTGGGGTGATGATGGGGGTTTCAAACCGGTCGTGTTCCCGCAACCCTTCGGGCAACGGCACGCCGCACAGGGAGCGTCCCCCGGCAGCGTAGGTGCGCCACGCATGGCCGGTCAAGTAGCCCCGGATGACCATTTCCAGCCGGATGGGCGCGCATTGCAGCCCGACCGCCGCGTTCGGGTGGGGCACCGCTTCGAGCCAAACCGGCACGATGTCCCGTACCGCCTCGAGGAAGTACGTCGCCACACCGTTGAGCACCTGCCCTTTGAAGGGGATTGCGCGGGGCAGGATGACGTCGAAGGCGCTGATGCGGTCGCTGACGACGGCCACGATGCGCCCGTCTTCGAGGGTATACATGTCGCGGACCTTGCCGTGGTAGGCGTTTGTTTGGCCAGCAAGCTGGAAATCAGAGCGATGCAGGGGCATAAAAGCAGGAATTCAGGTGAGGGGAGGAGGGCCCGGGCGAGTGGACCGCCGCGCCGCCCGTGCGACTTCTTCGTCCGCATCGGCGCGTTCGAAGGCGGCAATCATGGCTTGCACGAGCCGGTGCCGGATGACGTCGGTTGCGGTCAGTTCCACGGCGGCCACGCCCGGAATGTCCGTGACGTGCTGCATGGCATAGCGCAGTCCGCTGGACTGTTTGCGCGGCAGGTCGACCTGCGTGATGTCACCCGTGACCACAAATTTGGCCTCGCGGCCCATGCGCGTCAAGAACATCCGCATCTGCGCCACGGTGGTATTCTGGGCCTCGTCGAGGATGACGAAGGCTTTGTCGAGCGTGCGTCCGCGCATGAACGCGAGCGGAGCCACTTCGATGACGCCTTTTTCCAAATGATCGGCCACCTTTTCGTAGGGCAGCATGTCTACCAAGGCATCGTAGAGCGGCTGCAAATAGGGATCGAGCTTTTCCTTCAAATCGCCCGGCAAGAAGCCCAAATTCTCGCCGGCCTCCACCGCCGGCCGGGTGAGCACGATTTTTTTGATGCGTTTGTCCTTCAGCGCCGCCACGGCCATGGCCACCGCCGTGTAGGTCTTCCCCGTCCCCGCAGGGCCCAGGGCAAACACCAAATCGTGCGAACGGATCGCATCGACCAGTTTCCGCTGGTTCGGGGTCCGGGCCGCGATGCGCACCCCGCCGGGGCCATGCACCAAGGTGTCTTCGTGCCCTGCGGTCCGCATCACCTCCGCTTCCTCCGCGCGCAGCAGCCGATGCACGTCGTCTTCCCCCAACCGGTGGTAGCGGCCCACGTGCCAAACAAGCATCCGCATCACCTCTTCCCACCGCCCCAAATCTTCGCGGCTCCCCTTTGCCACAATCCGATCGCCCCGCGCCACAAGGTTCAGTTCAGGGAAATGCGCACGCACGATGCGCCAATTCACTTCATTCGCCCCAAACAATTCAGCCGGGTCGACGTCTTCGATGGAAAACTCGCGGGAGTGCATGCGGGAGCAAAAGTAGGTTTCCCACCTTTGCACCCGTGCCGATTGTGACCCTGACTTCTGACTACGGCGTAGGCAGCACCTACGCAGCGATGCTTCACGGCGCGCTGCATACGGCGGTGCCCGGGCTTACCGTGCTCGATGTCACCCATGCGGTTCGCCGGTTTGATGTGGTGGAGGCGGCGTTGCTGTTGGGCGAAATCCTGCCTGCTTTTCCTCCGGGATCCGTGCACGTGTGCGGGGTGCGTGCCGCGGCAAAAGACCGGCCGCTGCGGGCGGTGCGCTTTGCGGGTCGCTGGGTGTTGGCAACGGATACGGGATTTTTCCGGCTGATGGAGTGCGGGGAACCGGAATCGGTCGTGGATTTGCCGCCGGCCCCGGGAGGGACCTTTCCGGAATTGGACGTCTTCGTCCCGGCCGCCGTGCGATTGTTGGCCGGAGACCATCCTGCAGGGCTGGGCACCATCGGCGGTGAACTCGTGCACGCGGAAAGCCGGAGGCCGGCACTGGAGGCGGGGGCGTTGGTGGGCGCCGTGGTGCACGTGGACGGGTACGGAAACTGCATCACGAACATCCACCGCCGGGATTTGGAGCAGGCCGCATCCGGTAGAGCCTTTGTGATTCGACTGCGCTCTGCGCGGATGGAAATCCGCAAAATCCATGCGGTTTACGAAGATGTCGCACCGGGGGAGCGCGTGGCGGTCTTCAACCGACGCGGCCTGCTAGAAATCGCCATCAACAGCCATTCGGTCCCCGGGGGGCGCGGCGGAGCGGACACCTTGCTGGGCCTTGCGCACGGCACCACGGTGCGCATCGAGTTCGAGGGATGACCGGGGAAGGCCCGATCTTGCGGGTGGTGCGCATGGCGTTTCGCCCCGAGGCCTGTGAGGCCTTCGATGCGTTGTTTCGGTCCACCCAAGCGCGCATCGCGGCGGCGCCCGGGTGTTGCGGGGTGACCTGTTTGCCGGATGTGGAAGGCGGGTCGGGGCGTACTACGCTCAGCGTCTGGCGTTCTGTCCGCGACCTGGAGCAGTACCGGGAAAGCGCGCTGTTTCGGGCGGTTTGGGCCGAGACGAAGCCGGGCTTTTCGGCGCCGCCGGTGGCGTGGAGCATGCCGGTGGATGCTGCGTTCATCGCGGCGGCTGAGGCGTATCTTGGCGCCCCGAACGATTCTCCATGCTGGCCCTGATCCTCAAAGAACTCCGCGGCTTTTTCAGTGCGTTGACCGGCTACGTTGCCGTCGCCACCTTCCTCGTGTTGCTCGGGCTGTTTCTCTGGGTCTTCCCGGGGGAATGGAACGTGCTCGACGGCGGAATGGCCACGCTGGAAGGGCTGTTTGTATGGGCGCCGTGGGTGCTGATGTTGCTGGTGCCGGCAATCACGATGCGGAGCATTGCGGAAGAGCGGCGTGCAGGCACGCTCGAATTGCTGCTGACCCGTCCGCTCGGGGAAGGGGCGATTGTGGGGGCCAAATTTTTGGGCGCCACCGCCGTGCTCCTCGTGGCGTTGCTCCCCACGTTGGCCTATGTCGGCGTCATCGGATCGCTGGGGGCGCCCGCATGGAATTTGGATTTCGGCGGCACCTGGGGAAGCTACCTCGGGTTGCTGCTGCTCGGCGCCGCCCTGATCGGGGTGGGCATCTTGATGTCTGCGTTGACGCCGAACCCGCTGATCGCCTTTCTGACCTCGCTGGTGGTGTCGGTCTTCTTGTACACGGGGTTCACGGCCTTGGGGGACTTCGGCACCTGGGGCGAATACGACCGGTTTTTCCGCGCCATCGGGATGGAAGCCCATTACCGCGCGATGAGCCGCGGCCTGATCGAACCCGGAGACGTGGCGTACTTCGGCGCGGTTATCGCGTGGACCCTGCTCGGGGCCCGCTGGGCACTGCAACGTTCCCGCGGCGCGCGCCGGACGGACGCCTTGAACTTCTTGTTGTCCTCCTGCATTGCGGGCACCTGTGCGTTGGCCGCGTCGTGGATTCCGGGGGCTTGGGACTTGACCGCGGAGCAGCGGTACACCTTGACGCCGGCCACGCGCACCTACCTCGAGGAGTTGCCCGACGATGTGCTGGTGACCTGTTACTTGACCGGTTCGTTCCCGGCGGAATGGAAGCGGCTGGAACAGGCCATTCGCACGCAATTGGAGCGCTTCGCCGATGTGTCTGGCGGAAAAGTGCGGTACCAATTCGTCGATATCTACGCCTCGGAAGACCCGAAGACCATCGGGGAAAATGAAGAGCGCTTGTACGAACAGGGCCTGCGTTTCACCCGCATTGCCTTCGATGACGCGGGAACGCAGGCGTTTCGAACCGTTTGGCCCGCGGCCTTGGTGTCCTACCGGGGGCGGGAAGTCCCGGTTCAGTTTTTCCGGAGCGAATCCCCTTCCCCTTCGGACGCCATGATCCAAGGCTCCATCAACACGGTCGAGTTTGAACTGGTGACGGGGTTGCGGCGGGCCAGTCGACAAGAACGCCCGCAAATCGCGTTCCTCGAAGGCCACGGCGAGTTGGTCGAATGGGAGGTCGCGGATTGGGTGGCGACCTTGGAGGAGGACTGCGACGTACACCGCATCGCGTTGGACGGCAGGCTCAACGCCCTCGCGGAGCGGCTGGAAGGCATGAAGTACCGAACGAACCGCTTCGACCTCGTGGTCATTGCAAAGCCCGATTCCACCTTCTCGCCGAAGGATCAACTCATTTTGGACCAATTCCTGATGAACGGCGGCAAGGTGGTGTGGTTGGCGGACGCGCTCTCCTGCAATTTGGACAGCTTAGCCCGCCACCAAACCACCGAAGGACTCGCGCTGGACCTCGGCATCCACGACTTGTTGTTCAACTACGGCGTTCGCCTGAACCGGAACCTCGTCATCGACGTGCAGTGCGCACCCATCGTCCTCGATGCCGGTCCGATGGGCAACCAGCGCAACATGCAGATGTTCAACTGGTACTTCGCCCCCGTGGCCATCTTGCAGGGCATCAGCCATCCGATTACCACGAACCTGGACCCGGTCCATTTGGACTTCGTTTCGCGCCTCGACACGGTGGATACGCAGCCGGACGTGAAGAAAACGGTGCTCATGCGCAGTTCAGAGCTCGCCCGCGAGTACAAGGCGCCGGTGCGGATCAGCAGCGGCATCGTCACGCTGCAACCGGAGTACTTCGCAGAACGCCCGTTGCCCCATCAGCCCTTTGCGGTGCTGTTGGAAGGGGAGTTCACCTCGGCCTTCTCGGACAACATTTCAGACACGCTGCGTCAGAATGCGGATTTTGCCTTCCGCGAACGATCGGAACGCACGGCGATGGTGGTGGTCGGGGACGGCGACATTGCCCGGAACAAAATCCGAAACACCCCGGACGGGCCGCAGATGCTTCCGCTGGGCTACGACCGCTATGCAGGCCGCGTCATTTACGACAACAAGGAGTTCCTGCTGAACACGGTCAGCTACCTGTTGGACGACGAAGCGACCATCAGCGTGCGTTCGCGGGCCATCGCCCTCCGCCCGCTCGACGAGGAGCGCGTCAGGTCCGGGAGGACCGGATACCAAACCCTCGCCGTCGGCGTGCCCCTCGCGGTGCTCGCCGCGCTCGGAGGGGTGTTCACCGCACTTCGACGCCGGCGCTTCACACGGGCCCTTCACACCCCCGCAGCATGAACAAGACCCTGCGGTTGGCGATCCTCCTGGCGGTCGTCGCGGGGACTGCGGCGGTGATTCGCTGGACCCTCGTGCCTTCGTCCGATGTTTCCGGGGCTTGGGAAACGGATTTTGCACTGCCCGATACCGCGGCCATCGACCGCATCTTCATCGCGGACATGGACGGTGGCAAGGCGCTGCTGGAACGCGTCGAGGGCGAGCGGTACTGGCGGCTCAACGGCACGCATTTCGCCCGAAAGGACGCCGTGGACTTGTTGCTGAAAACGGCGTTGCGCGCCGGAGTGCGCGGACCGGTGCCCGCCGCGCAGCGTGAAACCGTGATTCGGCTGTTGGCCTCCCGTGGCAAGAAGGTGGAATGGTACACCGGGGGGGATGCGCCGGCGAAGGTTTGGTACATAGGCACAGCAACCCCATCGCACACAGGGACTTACATGCTGCTCGAAATGGAAGAAGGGAAGGCAGCCGAGCCGTTTATCGTCCACATGGAAGGGTTCAGCGGGTTCTTGAGCACCCGGTTTTTCACGGACGAGCGGGAGTGGCGGTACACCGGGGTCTTCGATTTTCCGGGCCGTGAACTCGCCTCCGTGGAATGCATCAACACCGCGGTGCCGGCGGCGTCCTTCCGGGTCGAGGTGTCGCAGGAGGGGAGGTTGCGCGTACAGGACGGCGCAGGCCGGACGCGGGCCGTGCTGGACAGTGCGGGATGGCAAGACCGGTTTCTCTTGCACCGGAAAGTCCACCTCGAAACGTTCAACAACTACCTGTCTCCGGCTGCTGCCGACAGCTTGCTCGCCACGCGGCCTGCGTTCATCCTGCGTGCGCAGGGCGTGAGCCAAACCACGCCCGACTCCATTGAGTTGTATTGGAAGAAGCCCACCTTGGACGCGTTCGATGACGCTGGGCGTTTGCTTCCGTGGGACGGGGCACGGATGTATGCGCGGGTTCGCGGAGAACTGGTGCTCGTGCAGCGTTTCGTCTTCGATCCGCTCATCGCTCCGCCGCCGTCGTGGCGGTGAGGAGCGGTGCAAGACGCTCCACAAATGCAGCCCAAGATCGCCGCGCCCGCACCGCCTCAAACGCAGCTGCAGGTGGGGCCGCTTGTTCGAACAACCGCCGGATGCCTGCTGCGAACGCGCTCACATCGCCCGCCGGTTCGACGCACACCCCGGTGACGCCGTCTTCGATGACTTCGCGCACCTCGCGGACGCCGGAGGCCACAACCGGCAGGCCGTAGTGGACGGCGAGGGCCGTGACGCCGCTTTGGGCCGCTTTGCGGTAGGGCAGCGCAAGTGCGTCTGCAGCGCCGAAGAACAGGGCCACTTCGTGGTCCTCGATGTACCGGGGATGCACTTGAATGCGCAAGGCGGCCGGGGATTCTTCGAGCAAGGCCTCGTAATCTTCCCACGCATCGAGGCATTCGCCTGCGACCAGCAAGTGCACATCTTCAGGTGCCTCGGCCATGGCCTCGATGAGTACGTCCAAGCCTTTCGAGGCGACGATGCTGCCGAAATACAGCAACACCCGGGCCTCGCCCGGCGGGGGGAGGTGCAAGAAGCGCCGCGCCGCAGCGGCGTCCATACGTTCCGGGAAGTGGTCGTAAACCGGGTGAAACAGCACGTCCACCGGCAATTCCGGGCGCAGGTCGTGGACGCGCTCCGCAGCCGCATCGCTGAGCACGACGGCCCGGTCGAGCCCCCGGAGGAATTGGCGGCTCAGGTAGCGTTCCCACCCCTCATCGTCCGGTCCTGCCACATTGTGGATCAATCCGATGCATTGCGGGGTCCGACCGGCTGCGGCACCCGCTTTTCGGACGTGGCGGACCACGCCGGACAGCGAAGGGCCGAGGGCCGAAGTCCAAAAGGGCACCACGACGGCATCGGGTATGCCTCCTTCCACGAGTGCGAGCGCGCTGGTCTTCCACGTGCCTGGCCACACCGAATCCAGCAGCCGCGGCGGACCTTCCACGTCGGAGGCGTCGTCCTCCTCCGGCGCAATTCCCGGAAACCAAGCGGCCGGGTACTGCCGCGCCCAATTGATGCACACCACGTCGTGTCCGGCGCCGGAGAGGGCGTCGGCGAGGGCAGCATTGAACTGGGCAATGCCTCCGCGGTAGGGGGGGAAGGTCGAAGGAAGGGCGAGGCGCACGGCGCACCAAATTTGAGAAGGAAGCCCCGGAATCCGACCTGCCCGCGGCGGCTATCTTTGGCCCACGTTTAAACCCACTTCATGAACGCCTACATCGTCGACGGGGTGCGCACGGGCATCGGTGCTTTCGGGGGAACTTTGGCTCCGGTTCGCGCGGATGATTTGGCTGCGCATGTGCTGCGGGCACTGCTCGCGCGCCATCCGGAGTTGGATCCCGCTGCCGTAGCGGATGTGTACCTCGGCTGCGCAAACCAAGCAGGAGAAGACAACCGCAACGTCGCACGGATGGCCAGTTTGCTCGCGGGGTTGCCGCCTTCGGTCCCGGGCGAAACGGTGAACCGCTTGTGCGCTTCCGGGCTCGCCGCGACCGTGCATGCGGCGCGCACGGTGCATGTGGGAGAAGGGGAGGTGGCACTCGCGGGCGGCGTGGAGCACATGACCCGCGGTCCGTGGGTGTTGAGCAAAGCTTCGAGCGCCTTCGGCCGGGACAGCGAGCTCTTTGACACGAGCTTCGGCTGGCGGTTCATCAACCCCC
>Ga0172372_10009476_pt1 | contig 12657 bp, 16 predicted proteins | sample LakKiv5m_2_FD_114544 | JGI IMG/M metagenome (GOLD analysis project Ga0172372, IMG submission 114544) | Freshwater microbial communities from Kabuno Bay, South-Kivu, Congo - kab_092012_9.5m | ecosystem: Environmental > Aquatic > Freshwater > Lake | place: Democratic Republic of the Congo...
ACAGGGTGTGCATCGGAAGTTTCCAAGGATGTTCTTGTTCCAGGAGAAGTCAAAACAGTTGTCAAAGTTGAACGAGTAGTTGTCAAGCCACCTTCTGAATTGCTACTTATGCCAGCTCCAATCATGCCAATCAACATCAATCGAGCAACTCAACGCGATGTTGCTGAATGGATACTAAAGTCAGAAGAAAGAACTCTTCGATTAGAAGAACAACTGAATGCAATCATCAAATGGTCAAATGAGGTAACCGTCGAGTAATATGGGATGTGGATGCTCAGGAGCTAAAGCTTCAGAAAACATTGACGGAGAATGGACTGATGTTCCAGCTATTCAGTTGAAAGGAGAAACTGATGAATGCTTTGCGGCTCGTATAGGACCACAACCACCACAACCAGAAGAAGGCTCATCAGTTCCTAAAGACCATATTGTCACCGGAGCTATTCCCGTTGATTGTAAGATGAAAGTTGATACGACATTCAAGATGTCTGAAGGAAGTCATCCGGTAACATGGGACTTTGTCATCAAGGATAAGGATGGTAATGTTGTTACACCGACTGACTTAGGCCTAACTTATGATAACTCTACAGGTCACTTGAGCGGAACCGTAAAAGATGAACATGAGAAGAAGGCCTTTACCGCTACACTAAAAGCTAAAGCTCAAGCAGCTATTCCTGAACTCAATTTGAATGCTAACGATGAAATTGACCAAAAGACTTATAACATTACTCCTAAGAAATGTAATGATGAAGACCTTCGATTAGTTCATCCAAGTCCTGGAGCAGTCATGACATCAGGATTTGGACCTAGAAAGAAACCTGGTCCAAATGCAAGTTCTTATCATAAAGGTGTTGATTATGCTTCAGGTGGAAAGAATAAGATACTTGCTGCTGGAGATGGCATTGTCAAAAATGTTAGCTTATCGTCTTCATATGGAAATCATTTTTATATAGAACATCGTAGCTCATCTGGAAAATTACTTGCAACTACTCACTATTGTCATCTAAAAGAAATTTATGTAAGTAATGATACCGTTGTAAAAGCTGGAAGTGTAGTTGGTCAAGAAGGAAATACCGGACATTGTTATGGAAAAAATGGGGGACATCACTTACATTTTGAAGTACTACTTGGCGGAAATACTCCAGTTGATCCACTAAAGTATATTAATGGACCTATAAAAGTTGATCCTGCGGCTATTGAGGGAACAATTGATCCAGATGATGCAAACCAATCAACTGCTCAAACTATTCAGAACAAAGATAAAGGGGTTACGCAAGAACAGGTCAAAGCGGCTGAAGATTGTCAGCCTATTCCACTTTTGACAGAACCTGCAAATGCTGAAGATCGAGTTGAAAGTAGTAAGCCCGGAAGAGTTTTGGGCGGTAGTCAATGTATGCCACCTGGATATGTTCAACCACCTGATGCACAAGTCGCTAAAGAAATCAAAGATGTCGCCTTAGCTAATGGAGCAACAACCGAAGAAGCTCGGTATATGCTAAAGATTGCTTATTTAGAAAGTTCTTATAACCCGTATGCAAAGGCAAAAACTTCTTCAGCATTAGGCTTATTTCAGATGCTAAATGGAACCGCACCTGAATGGTTTGCTAAGATAGGTATCCCTAACCCTACATGTGAGCAAAGATGTAATGTTGAACTTGCAACTAAAGCAATGCTTCATATGGTCAAATACGAAAACAAAGGATATCAAACTTTCCATGCAAATGGAACTATCGCTGGAGCTAACAAAGGACCTGTTGCTAATAATGCATATACTCAAGGCTACAGTTCATTATCACGAGAAGAATTCATGTATATGTCACATGGACAAGGCCAAGAAGGAATGAGAAAGGGTACACGTGGAGGTTCAGGATTTCTACATCACTTCAAAACGCATAAGCCAAAAGATAGTGTCATCGATGCATATATGAGTTCTTAACAATTTCTTTTTTTGTTCGATGATAAATTTTTCCAACACTACTATAAGCTAATTTATAGTTCAATTCTTTACTTAACCATTCATATATTTCAGATAATGTCATCCCTTCATCTCTCTTTTTAACTAATAATAATCGTGTTTCAACTGGTAAAATATTATTTTTTTCTGTTCTAATTGCAACACCTGGACATGTTTCTTTTGTTCTTCCTGTCAATTTATCAGAAATATCTTGAATATATTGATGAGTTTCTTTTGTTCTTCCCGTTAGTTGTTCAAAAACTTTTTTTCGCCAAGGATCATTGCGTACAGTTCTTCCCTTCAACCTTCTTGATGTAAAAAAAGCACTTTTATTTTTAATCCAACTATAAAATTTATTTTTACTTCTATATTCTCTAATTTCTGGAATTCCAATTGTCATTAGCTGACATGCAAATATTAAATTTTCATTATTAGGATAAATTTTTACTAATAATTGATGGGCAACAAAATGTTCTTCGGCCGTCAATAAAACAAGATTATCTTTATTATTGTCCCCGTTCATACATTTTGGTAGAATGTGATGTTGTTCAGTATAATAATCTAATTTCTTTTTATTTAGACCACGAGTCTTCCCTCTTTCAATTAGATTATCGTAAATTTTTTGATAATTCATAAGCCAAAGGATAGTGTCATCGATGCATATATGAGTTCTTAGAACTCTGCATAATCCTTCAGGTCGTTATCAATAAGTTCTTCTTGACATGCAAAAAGATTTCTGCCATTGTCAAAGTGATGTTTGACTATTTTGAATGCTGCATGAAATTGAGTGTTACCTGTATTGAAGTTTGTATCACAATAAAGCTTTTTGAGTGTTTTCATTTTCAATAACCCTAACATATTAGATGTTATCGAACAAGGAATCCACATCTCTACACAATCTCGCAATTCGTGAATTCCTTCAAATGATTGAATTGGATTGTTTCGAAGATCTACAACTTGAGCATTGAGTGGCAATCCTTCCAAAGTTCGAATACTATTATGCGAAACATCAAACTTATTAGTGACTATCTTCGGACATCCAACCATTGTTGATAAGTTCATGTGTGAAGCTTTGAAAGATACACATACACCAAACCTAACTTCTAAAGTACCATTAGTATTTGATACCGCTTTCCAACCATCACTTATATCATAAAGATTAATTTCGCCTTCAACATTGATAATGTCATCTTCAATTAGTTCATGTAAAACTAACCTATTGGCATTATTCCAAGTATTGATTAAATTCTGTATTTGATACCTTGATAGCATTTCTACCAAATCCCAAGTTTTGGCGATGCTGAAACAAGTAAAAGAAATACAGTATAGAAAGAAAGAAGCATAAATGCAGTATGCCACTTTCCTCGCATTGTTAGAACTGTACCGCATATCGCAGCAAACATCAAACTGCCAAGGATAGCATTCAACCCTAAAAAGAGGGAACCTATTGCACAACTTATCCAAAAAACTGGAAGATGATTATAAACCTGGTCTGAAACATACATCTTAGTATTCCTTTGTCACTATAAATTAAGTTATATTATACAACATTATGAAAAGTATTGTTGTGAAGAGCTTCACAATTCTGCAAAATCTTTCAAGTCTGCATCAATCAAATCTTCCTGACATGCGAAAACATCAGGAGACTTTCCATTTCCAAGTCTTAGGTAATGATTGACAATTTTCAATGCTTCAAATAACTCAAAAGCACTATCTGATACAGGTCCCGAAATTGAAAATAAAGCAACTGCATTCAAACCTTTGACTTTCAATAAACCTAAAACATTACGTGTTATGGTTGTCGGAAGTGTTAATTGATGACATTCAGTCAGTTTAGTATGAATGTTTTCTAATGAAGTGATTGGGTTTTTTGAAAGATCTAATGATTTGTACTTACACTTTGGTAATTCATTGATAGATGATATGTTGTTTCCACTTGCATCTACAATATTAGCCAAGTAAGGAAATCCATAACATGAGTCCAATCCTAATCGTTTGAACTCTACATTACGCATAGCTCCAAAACGAAACCCCATTTTACGATGGTCAATATCTCCAACAGTAAGTTCTTTTTCAACTACAAATTGTACTGCATTACTATTGACATAACCCAGAGTATCTACTTGCAGATTTCGTTTATCAGTTTTGAGTGCTCGTGTTGCAATAAAACGATGAACTCTATCAATTTCATCTTTTAGATCTTTATCTTTAGATGAATATCCTTCGTTACTAAAAGCTGAATTCATCATGATACATCTCCACTAAATGTACAGGAAGTAATTGTAAAAAGCTATCTACTTCATCAATTGGAACAATAGAAAAGTATGTTTGGATATACGTTTTGTCAAATTCTGTCATTTCTTCTAAGCAAGACTTTCCAAACTTTGAAATGATTAGAGGTTCTACTTCAAGTATTCTATCTTTCATAATATCTTTAGCATACTGTATTGATACAGCAGCATCAGTAAAGATAGCAGGTTCTCCTAAATGAAATCTTTTGTATCCTAAGACATCTTTTGCATAACGAAATGAACGTCTTGGGTTCAAACTAATGGCTTTTTCACCTTTAGGGAATGGTGTTTTCAATACATCTTTTGCATATAGATAAGAATAAGTTGGACTTGTAGCAATAATACTTTCTTCTGCTTCAGTTCCACTTGCTGCTTTTCTTTCAAATATTTTTTCATACACTAACTTTGGAACAAAAGTATGTCTTCTATCATATCCTAATAGAACCGAAGGGTTATTATGGAATTCGTAAATGTTCATAATTGATAATACCTTTCAATCATCATATTCAAAAAGCGAGTATATTCTTCATACTTACTTAGTAAATCAATTTCTTCTTGAGTTATTTGTTTGTCTAATTCATTACGTAATTCTTCAGAAGCAAAATGGAATTGAAACTTTCTTCCTTCAACTAAAATCAAATAGATATCATCAGACGATTTATAGAAATCAAAAAAGTTATTATTTGCATTCGTACACCAAGTAGTTCCACTATCATATAATAGAACAGCTTCAATAGTTAGTAATTGAATTACTTTGAACCGAGGTGTTTCAAATACTAACTTTGTTCCTTCTCGTTTGATTTGACGTTTCTTTTCTTTATTTGAAATTGATACAATATCTTTTACAGGTAAAAGATTAGTAGCTAAATCAGTAATTGACTTATAGTAATTGATATCTTTATTGGGTAATAGAGATTTAGTTTTTTCAAACTTTTCAAGTACTGCACCAATAAGAATTAGTTGAGGTAAAGGAAATGGATTATTGATAAATTGAACAATAACCCACTCAACATATTGTGGAGTGTTAGGTAATGCACTATCAATTTCATTGATAATATCAGAAGCATTACCCAAATCTGATAACTTTTTATGATAGATTTTTAGTAAGTAGTCTTTTCGTTTTTGACTTATCATCTGTACAAGCTACCTTCAGAAAGCATAATTTTCAATATGAACCAATTATACTCTACTTTAGGTAGCTTGTAAATAGTCTTCTTACATTTTATTCATCTGGAAGTTCATTTGATTTAGGGTCTTCTAAATGTTCAAGATGACGAACTTGTCCATTTAGCTTAGAAGCAGCATTGAAAAAGTTTTCTGAGGCTTCTTCACCAGCAATTTCTTTTACCTTTTCTTGGATAGGTCCTACTGCACGGAAGAATGCTTTAGTCACTGCAACGATTTTATCACCTGACAATTTATGTATTCTTGCTGAAATGAAAAGTTCTCTAAAGAAATTGACCAAAGAAGATACTTTCACATTTTCGTCTAACATGATACCATCAGGTTCTTTACCTTCGGCAAAATCTTTCTTACTGAAAAGTTTTCCACGACGAGCAAATCTTACTGCCGGCCATTTTTCATCAGTATATTCGTGAATATGTTTTCCATTGTCTTCGGTCATTTTTGCAACCATAACATCAGTCAAATCTTCACGAAGTTTTTGAACATCAGTGTTTTGGATGTATGCAATAAAGCTATCCTTTTCATGCATTCCGGTAATTGAACCTTCTAGATGTTTGCCAATAATTTCGTTTAGCGACATTTCTTTAGTATTCACTGCTTTTTTATAGAAGAAGTTTTCACCTAAATCAATGTCATCAGAATTCATTACCCAATTCTTCAAGTCATGATAGAAGATCTGTTCATCAGTATCTTGTTTGAACAAGATGAATGATGTATGTTCTTTTAATGATTCAAAGATATCTTCACGAACATCTTTTTCAACTTGTCTCATTTCCTTCTGACTCATAGTTGAAAAGTCAAGCTTTCTAACTGTTCGTAATGAACGACCTAATGCTATGACCAATCCAGAAAACATTTGGAAGTATTCGCGTGGAGAAATATAGACTTCTTGACCAAGATCCCAAAAGAATGGTCTATGATCTTGATCAACTTTAGGATCTTTAGTCTCATGAATATCTACAAGTTTCTTGATGATAGCTAACGAAACATCATGGGTAAGTGGCTCTTCATCTGCTACAGCATTGTCAGCATGGGTCATATATGAAAGAGTATCTTTCCATGAACTTTTTGCATCCATGATATCAAGAACGTCTTGAACATGCTTAGTCATACCTTCAGTTCCAGCATCATGCGGATTGATAGCACCTAACATAATAGCAGAAGATGGAAGTTCTAATAATTTCCCATGATCTTTACCACTTGGTCCAAAGTTTTTTTCTAACAAAACTCGTCTGATACCATTGAAAACTTTTGGAGAGTTTCTATTCAACTCGTCAAAGAAGATAAGATACTTATAAGGACGAGCTTCATACTCTTTCTTTTTAGCTTCAAAGTCATCCGGAGACTTCTTTCTTAGCTTTTCAAGATATGCTGCATCTTCTTCTTTGATTTTGTCCATTAGAAGTTGATACAGACCAGGCATTGAAAATATAGTTTCTAAATGTTCTTCTTCGTATTTCTTTCTACCTTTTTCTTCACCATACTTTTCAATGAAGTCTTTTTGAACTTTCGCACCACCTTTACTTGGAAGTGGTAATCCTGTTGCATCCTCTGGACTTATCGTTGAACAATCAATATCAATAAATCGCAAATCAAATTGATTTGCCAATTGTTTTGCTTGAGCAGTTTTACCAATACCTGGAAGACCACTAACAATAGGAACATACTTACGAAGGTCACCCAACTTCATCTTTGTTTCAATCTGGTGTTTCAGTGTTGAACGCCAATCAGATGCTGTATTTTGAGCTTTTGGATTTACTTCAAATCCTGAAGTTTCTTTTATCAATTCTGCTGTTGCTTCAAGTACTTTATCGGCAAGTTCGGCATGAGTTCCTTCTTTATAGTTTCTAAAGTTGGTTTTGACATTAGTCAATAAACTTATAGCATCTTTTTCATCTTTAGCTGGAAGTGACTCGTTGATGTACAATAACAACTGTTCCCAACGACGAGGAGATGTTCTAACATCAGCAGATGCATCATGATTGCTCATATGCTCATCTTCTAGAATATGATGAAATCTGTTGATCAGGTTAGGTTTCAGTTTTACTTTTGCATGTCCTTCATACTTATTCACTAACCATGAAAACCATTCATCTTTAGATGGATTTTTCAGTTCAACGTGAGCAAATTGATAGTTCTGTTGGATTTCTGAAAGACCTTCGTCTTTCAAGTTTGTTGCATAAACAACATAAGCATCACTAGGAATTTCGTGGTTACCTATTTTGCCGTTCAAAATACCACGAAGCATGTTTTTGATGCGTGGAGAAGTTTGACGAAAGTATTCATCCAAAAACAAAATAACTTTGAACCTATTACGATATGTAACAATTTCTTCTGGAAGCTCAGTAGGTGTTCCACCTAAAGCTTCATATGTTTCAATAACATCTCTTGTACTTTTGTAAATGTTTTTCAGATGTTGTTCATCAGATACTACATTGATCTGTTTTAGAGCAGTATATAAGTTACTATCAGCTAAAACTACTTTATACATATCTCCTTCTAATGCAGTAACACCGGCTTTCTTTTTGTCAGTTGCGGAGTCAAATACTATGAAAGGTATATTGATAATATGCTCTTCAACAATATGTGGTGCTTCAATTGTAACAAGATCAACACCTAAGATTTTTGAAAGTAATGTAATACGTTGAGTTTTACCTGTTCCAGGATCGCCTGACAATAACACTCCAGCATATTGATCATACTGTTTTTTTGCTTTCATATTATTGAAGATTGAATGAAACAGTCTAGTAGTCTGTCTTAGTGCTCCAGTTCTAGGTTTGAACTCAGGAATTTTTTTAGATGTTGCTTGAGGACCATTCTCCTGATCATCTTCAGGTAATCCACCAGCTTTTGGTTTTTTTGCACGAGGTGCTGTAGCCATTTCGAGAATGGTTAGATCAACATCTTGTTTCATTTTATCCTCTTCGTTTTGAGAAAGCGGCTTCATTAGGTGAGAAAATTTCATTTATACAACTCCTTGTATTATAAACCAGCCATGATCTTTTTGTACAAATCCGGACGTCTGTCACGAACATCTTTTAGATCTTCAATGTACTCATCAGTGTATTCTTCATCTTTGATACCAAAAGGTTTTTTGATAGGAGGGAGTGAGGAAGAAACATTTCTAGGAGAAGCTTCTCCTAAGATTTGTTCTATTTTTTCACCCGCTTGATTTGGTGATATGTGATTTAGTTTCATAATAGTTTCTCAATTGAAAGTGGTTGCATACAAATACATTTGATAAACTATTTATTGATCAATAGAAATGGGAAGCAAATAAACTATTTGCTTCCCAGGTATTACTTAGACTTCTGGAGTTACAACTTCTTCTTCAGGTTCCACAACTGGTGTAGGAACAACTACTTCCACAACTTCAGGTTCCACAACGGGAGCTACCACAGGAGCAGGTTGTACTACTTCACTACTTCCTTCTGGTAATTTGAAATCAACACGATAATCTTTTTTAGACACTGCACTTAAGAAAGTTTCTAAATCTTTTGACATAATAATTTCTCCATTATAATAAATTGAATTTATTCTATTTATACTAAATGGAGCGAAGTTCCACAATTACTACAAAACTTTGATGTTGCTTTATTCACTTTTCCACATGTTTTACAAGTAGGCTTTACGCTAACAGTAATTGGTTGTTCCACTTTGTGTCCTTCATCAGTTTGGCCGACTAATTGAAGTGTCATTGCAAATACTTCATCTTCTAACAAAAGTGGTAATACTTGGTCAAAAGATTGACTAGAAATACTTCCTTCGACAGTGATACCAACATTATTAGCTAATACTTCTGTTGAGCATGATGTTTTAAAAACTCCACGTTCGATACCAAAAGTATCATTACAAAAAGCTGGTTCTGACATACACCAAATATCATTATCTTGCCCAGGGTTGAATGACGGGGATCTTACTCCCGGTGGATAAACTGGCCAATAAGTATGATGTTGAATAGGATTGGATAGCGGGATAGGTGAGGATTGAAATATTCTTTCAAATTGATACTCAATTCTTACAAGTCCATCATCAATCTTGATACCACGATGTTCTTCTATTGATGAAGTTCTTTCAATAAACTTTAGTCGATTGCCAGCAGAAAAATTAGCGTTTCTGATAAATCTTTCAAGATCAACTGTCTCATTAGGTTTGATGATTAGAGAGCATCCTTCAGTAATAAGTTTTCCATCAACCCATACTCTTACCGATGCTCTTACTGAATGTAAGTTTTTTAGAACAATTGCGTATTCACTTCCAAACGGGATGAATACTTGTTCGCCAACTTCACGTAAGATTTTACCTTTTGCTTTGATTGCTAAAGCAAAGTTCTTTTTATAGACCATATGATATAACTCCTATTTGTAACGGCATATAGAGTAAATGCCCAGAAAAATTAGACTCTATTATAAGTTGTGCCTGCCATAACGTTTTGTGGATGAAACCAGGCAGCCCCGAAACCTTCAGTACTTACATTAGAAGATGATAAAAATCATGACTAATAGTACAGCAGTCCCCCATACAAAATAACGACTATAGTCATTTTTATTGAAAGTCAATTCATGTTGAGTTGCAGTAAAACTTACTGCCGCTGATTGTTCCTGTTGATACTGCTTTCTAGCAGCAGCTTTTAGTGCATCTGATTGTTTTTTATTCATAATATGTTTATTTAGTTGGAGCTGCATCCAGAAACTTCTGGTAAGCTAACTCTATTGCTAGGTTAACGAGTGAACGACCAATTGCAGATTGTTGAGCACCTAATTCTTTTCCAATGATATTGAAAGCAGCATTGAACTTAGCATCGCCAGTTGTTAATGTGATATCGGCTGCTACAGTTTTTACTGCATTCATTGCAATTGGTAATAATACTTTCAATTGTTTTTGAATACCAGTTTTGAAAAGAACTGATAAAAAGTCACCTAATTCGCCAAGTAATTTTAAGATTGCAGTTTTGAACATAATAGTTCTCCTTATAACGGTTTGATAAAATTATATTTATCAAATAACCTTTTACGTTTATAAGAAAACATGCAAATAATTTTACAAGAACTAAAAGAAGGGGACTTTCTAATCCCCTTCCTACATTTGTCAATTGGAAATGGAATAACCATTTATTGATTAGGCAGAATATCCACCAACAAAGTCACCCAAACCTAATGGGAACATTGCACCAACACCTTGGAAAGTAAACTGGCCATCCTGTTTGAAGAATGAACCGACTTGGCAAGCAGTAGCACCTTGACCTTGTTCGTCCAAATCATAGAAAGCAATTTTTTCACCAGTATCAGAGTTGATGATTTCAAGACCGGCTTCATCAATTTGACCAAAGTGCTGACCACGTTCAGCACCTTTGTCAATAGTAACAACCAAACTAATTTCTTCAACCATTGATGTCAATTTTGGAATAGAAATATACAATTCTTCAACACCACCGGCACGTTCGTCTTTAGTTTTCCAAACTGCACCATCAGGAGAAGTTTCATTGTTGTAGAATACCAAGTATTCGTCGGCAATCAATTTCGGACCGTCGCCAGTTGAACGAAGCATAAATGCAGAAATGTCCAAGTCAAATGGGATTTTGACATTTGGATCTTTAGAAGCATTCCACCACAATTTCACAGTAATGTTTTGTAAGGATGGTGCTTCTTTTGTCAAGTTGATTTTTGAGCCTTCGGTTTTGTTTAGGTTTATAGCCATAATAATTTTCCTCTTATTGTAAAGTTTGTTTGTATCAGCGTGTACTTGTTACTGAAGTTATATTATACTCTAATACAAGTCATTGTGCCAAGTTAGACTTACTTGTAGCCTTCAAAAAAAGCACCAAGTTCTAACTGAAAACCTTGACCTACACCCTGGAAAGTAAAGCCTTCATTAGTTTGATAGAAAGAGCCAATCTGAATTGCCCAAGAACCAGGAGCAAGGGTATCAAGATTGAATACTGCAATAGGTTGTTCGTTTTGGTCAAAGATTTCCAACTTAGAGTTTTTGACTTTATCGAATGACTGATTGCGAGTACCGGCTTTATGTAATGTTGATACCAAGCTGATTTCTTTGACCGCTCCAGAAAGCTTAGTGATGTCAATATAAAGCTCTTCAAAACCACCAGACTGTTCATCAGGTGATTTCCATACTGAACCATCCGGAGTTGCTTCTTGATTGAAAAAGACAAAACCTTCTTCAGATAAGAGCTTACCATCAGCTCCCAATAGAAAAGCCGAGATATCCAAATCATACTTCGGGAAAACATTTGTAGGAGTTTCCCAAGACATTCTTGCTTTTACTTTTGTAAGAACGTCAGTTGCTTTAGTCAAATTGACTGTTTGTTGTTTGTCTAGCGAAATTACTTTTTTGTCTGCCATGTTATTTTACCTATTTTTTGAAAAAGACCAATCAGCTTCTGGAACAGCTGCTATACCCGTTAGTCGAAAATCATTCAAAACCGTACCATCAGCTGTTATTGATCCAACACCAATACTAGGATAAGCAAATGGTACTTGCTGAGCAATATCTTCAAACCTTTTACCTTGAGGTGTATCAAGTGACGATATATCACATTGAAGTTCATTACCATCCATTCTAAAGTTTTGACATTTGAATGCTATTTCGGCCACCTCAGTTGAAGTCATTGGCCAAGCTGGCATTCCAATTTGACCAAATAATTCAACATCTTTATTATCTTCAACTATCTTTTCAAGAACCGATTTTGGATAAATTCGATGATTACTATTGACTTCATCAGCGATAAGAATTGTTACAGAAGTTTTAACCATTTGATAACACTTGTCCAATTACCGATTTATTGTGACGAATGGATGATACGATCGAGGCTCCGATAAATGCAGCACCAATCAAACCTGTAATTGTTTCAGGGATTTCGAATACTGTGTTGATGAACATTATCAACGCTAATCCAAAGATTGCCCAAAATGCACCATGCTCAAGATAACGATACTGATCAACCGTGCCTTTATCAACCATCAATAATGTTAGACTTCTGACAAACATTGCACCAATACCTAAACCAATCATGATGATAAAGATGTTGTTCGAAAGTGCCAGTGCTCCAAGAACTCCATCAAATGAGAAGCTTGCATCCAATACTTCAAGATATAAGAAGCTAGCTAAACCTGATTTTGCCACTGCCATAGTGGCATCACCTTCTTCAACTCCAATGAATGCTTCAATACCATCGACCAAGATATAAGTAATCAACCCCCAAGCACTTGCTAC
>Ga0172372_10009478_pt1 | contig 12656 bp, 13 predicted proteins | sample LakKiv5m_2_FD_114544 | JGI IMG/M metagenome (GOLD analysis project Ga0172372, IMG submission 114544) | Freshwater microbial communities from Kabuno Bay, South-Kivu, Congo - kab_092012_9.5m | ecosystem: Environmental > Aquatic > Freshwater > Lake | place: Democratic Republic of the Congo...
TCCTCGTCGTCGTGCTGGCGGCGGCCCTGCTTTCCTACTTCCTCAACTGGGCGATCCTGCTGCTATGGACCCTGCTGCTGGCAGGGGTCGTGGGGGGCAAGGTGTTCATGTTTCCCGATCGCTGGGAGCGCGTCTTTCACCTTGCTGCGCTGGGTTACCTAGTGATGGCCGTGTTGCTGCTGATTCTGCCGACGTCGGTAAGCTTGCTCCAAAACAGCGAGCCGGTGCTGGTCAAGCTGGTGGTCTATTTCGCTCCGTTGGCGCTCATCTTCATGGCGGCCCTGCCGGTCAGGCGTGGATTTGCCGAAGAGCGCGCCGAGATCGTCGACTTCATCTACGGCATGTTCGTGGTTCTGCTGCTGGCGGTGATTGTGCTGGGCAGTCTCAGCTATACCCTGCTGTTCAGAGCCAACTATTTCGAGGCACTGCTGATTACTCTGGGCAGCGTGGCGGGCGTTCTATTGCTGCTGGGTTTCATCTGGAATCCCCGTGCCGGATTCGCCGGACTGGGCACGGCGGTCGCGCAGCACGTGATGTCGTTGGGCCTGCCGGTCGAGGAGTGGCTGCAATCGCTGGCCGAACTCGGCAAGCACGAGGAGGATCCCGACCGCTTCATGGCGCTGGCTTGCGCCGAGTTGCCCCGGCGGCTGCCTGGAGTGAAGGGGGGGTGCTGGGAGGGAATCGGTGCGCAAGATATCTTTGGCGAGCAGGAGGGACATCGCACCGGGTTCGCCCATGGCCGCCTCAGGGTCGAACTGGTGACGCGGGTCGAACCGAGCCCGGCCTTGCGCTGGCACTACGATCTGGTCGTGCACCTGCTGTCCGAGTTCTACCTGGGCAAGTGGCGTACCCGGGAATTGAGGCGCTTGTCGTATATCCAGGCGATCCATGAGACGGGTGCCCGCTTGACGCATGACGTGAAAAACCTTCTGCAGTCGCTCGACACGCTATGTGCGGCGGCCAACGAAACCGGTGCCGCATCTTCACCCCGCTTCGGCGAGTTGCTGCGCCGTCAGCTGCCGGAAGTATCCGTCCGCCTGCGCCAGACGCTCGACAAGCTGGTGGCACCGGGGCGGGTGCAGCCAGCGCAGCCGTTGGCCGCCGCTGCATGGCTGGCATCGCTCGAGAGTCGCTATGCCGATGCGCAGACGCACATCGCCACCGAAGGTGAAATGACCGCCTTCACGGTAGGCGATCCGGTACTGTTTTCGAGCGTCGCAGAAAACCTGCTGCAGAACATCGTCGCCAAGCGCGGTCGCCAGCCGGGCATCAGGGCGGACGTGCGTCTTGACTGCGTTCATGGCGATGCCTGCCTGGAAATTTCCGACGATGGCAGCGCAATCCCCGAGCCGGTCGCCACCCGGCTGCTGCACGAGCGCGTGACATCGGAGGACGGCCTGGGCATCGGGCTGTACCAGTGTGCGCGCCAGGCGGAACATGCGGGCTACCGATTGCAGCTCGTCAAGAATATTGACGGCTGCGTGCGTTTCCGCCTGGGGCGGAACACCTGAGGCTATTTGGAGGCTATTTGCGTCCCAGCAGGCGATAGACGGTCATTTCACCCTTGCCCTTGAGGTTGATGCGCTGGGGTGCCGCAAAGTCGAAATGAGCGGCGAGACGCCGCTGGGTTGCTTCGTCGCAGTGAATCGTTCCCGGCATGCCCTCGCTGGTGATGCGGCTGGCGAGATTGACCGTGTCGCCCCAGACGTCGTAGATGAACTTGTGCTTGCCGACCACGCCGGCGACGACCGGGCCGGAGCTGATGCCGATGCGGATTTCCATGTGGGCTGCATTGATCCGGTAGTCACGGCGCAGGATGGCCTGCATCGCGAGGGCGAAATCGGCACTGGCAATCGCGGGGTCGCTGCTGGTGCTGTTGATGCCGCCGGCCGCCATGTAGGCATCGCCGATCGTCTTGATCTTCTCGAGGCCAAAACGCTCGCAGAGGTCGTCAAACGCGGAGAAGATGCTGTTGAGCATGCCGAACACCTGTTCCGGTGTCATGCTGGATGCGACCTTGGTGAAGCTCACCAGGTCGGCGAACATGACGGTCGCGGCAGGAAAGCCGTCGGCGATGGTCTGCTCGGCATTCTTGAGACGTTCCGCCACGGGCGCCGGCAGAATGTTGAGCAACAGCTTCTCGGATCGGTATTGTTCCGCGAGCAGTTGTTGGTGGGCCTCTTCGAGGCGCAGCTGGATCTTGCGCTTTTCCTGGATCGAGAAGCGCAGCAACACGTAGATGATCGTGGCAACGGCGATGAAGTTAAGCGCGAAGAACACCATGCTCGTGCGCAGCGGGATCGCCAGCTTCTGCGTTGCGTAGGCATCGGCCAGCAGGAAATCGAACACGCCGGTCAGGGCGGTGAAGAACGCCCAGGCAAAGAACCAGGCGACGGATTCGCGCACGCCGAAGAAGAGGATCGCGCCGAACGGCGCCAGCAGGCCCCAGAGGATGATGCCGCTGCCGGTGATGAAGTTGCCGATGCTCCATTGCATCGCGAATGGTGCGAACAGGAATAGCGCCAGCTGCGAGAGACGAAAGAAGTCGAAGTTGCGCAGCTGGATGTAGAGCGCCAGGTTGCCGGCGAGAATGAGCTGGAATGCGTACGGCAGCGTTGCCGAAAACTGCGGCCCGATCGCCCAGTAGATCGCCAGCCAGAGCATCGAGGCGGCACTGACGAGGCCGGTGGCGAAGAACAGCAATTGCTTGTTGAGCCGGAGTTCATCGCTGTCGCCCGGTTCCACGCCGGCATTGCGCAGGCGTTCGAGGAATCCTGGCGGGGAGGCGTCAAGGCTCGCAGTCATGCAAACATGATAATCGAAGCCCGTTAGAATCGCGCCCATGATCGAGATTGTCCTTAATGGCGCGCCGCGCCGGTTCGAGAATGTCCAGACCATCGCCGGTTTGCTGGAGCGCGAAGGTTTGCTCGGCAAGCGCGTGGCGGTGGAAAGGAACGGCGCAATCGTGCCGAAGAGCCTGCATGCAAGTACGCCGGTCGAATCCGGAGACCAGTTGGAAATTGTTGTCGCCGTCGGCGGCGGATAGTGGAGCAAATCATGGAAGACGCACTCACCATAGCTGGCAAATCCTATCGTTCCCGACTGCTGGTCGGCACCGGCAAGTACAAGGATTTCGACGAGACGCGGCTGGCCGTCGAGGCCAGCGGCGCCGAGATCGTCACCGTCGCCATTCGCCGCATGAATATCGGCCAGGATCCCAAGCAGCCTTCGTTGCTCGACGCCCTGCCGCCGTCGAAATTCACCTACCTGCCGAATACCGCCGGCTGCTATTCCGCCGACGAGGCGGTGCGTACCCTGCGTCTCGCGCGCGAGCTGCTCGATGGCCACAGCTTGGTGAAGCTTGAAGTGCTCGGCGATCCGCAGACGCTGTTCCCCAACATGCCCGAGACGCTGAAAGCCGCCGAGACCCTCGTCAAGGAAGGCTTTCAGGTCATGGTGTATTGCTCCGACGATCCGATCCAGACCAAGCTGCTCGAGGGTATCGGCTGTGTGGCGGTGATGCCGCTCGCCTCGCTGATCGGTTCGGGCATGGGCATTCTCAACCCGTGGAACCTGTCGCTGATCCTCGAAAAGGCACAAGTGCCGGTGCTCGTCGATGCCGGCGTCGGCACCGCTTCGGATGCGGCCATTGCGATGGAGCTCGGTTGCGATGGCGTGCTGATGAACACGGCGATTGCCGGGGCACGCGACCCCATCCTCATGGCCGGCGCGATGAAGAAGGCCGTCGAAGCCGGGCGCGAAGCCTTTCGTGCCGGCCGCATGCCGAAGAAGCTCTACTCCGCGACACCCAGTTCACCGACGTCGGGATTGATTGGAGGCAAGTGAGGCGCTGGCTGCTGTCCCTACTGTTGGTGGTTTCCCTGGCGCAGGCCGAAGAAACGACACCTGCGGTCGAGTCGCTTGCGCCCGTCAGGCTCGGCTACGCTTTCGACGATACCGACGTCCTGCTGCGCCAGCGCATCTTCGGCCTTGCCCATGGCGTGCATCTGCTGCTGTCCGCCTGCCTCGACAAGGATGAGAACGCCGAGGCCGCCCAGCAGGCCTACGATGCATGGCATGCGAGACAGGAGCAAGCGCTCGACGGCGTGCGCGGCAGCCTTGCCGCGCACCATTTCGGCGCCGGAGCCGAGCGCGCGCATTGGCAGGATATCGCGCGGGTACTCGGCCTGAAGGAAACGATTTATCCCTCGCTGGGTGGCATCAGCCTGCACGAGGCCTGCGCCACGCTGCCGCAGGCGCTGACCCAGCCACGCTACGATTTTGTTACCCAGCTTCAATTCGCCAATGCCCCAGTCACCCGATAGCCCCGTTTCCCATCGTGACCACATCCGCAGCTTCGTGCTGCGGCAGGGTCGGGTATCGAATGCCCAGCAGCGCTACTACGACGAGGGCATGCCGCGCTGGGGCATTCCGTATGCCGCCGCGCTGCTCGATTTTGCTGCCATCTTCGGGAGGTCCGCCCCGACGATTCTTGAAATCGGCTGTGGCATGGGCGAAACGACGGCGGCGATCGCGGCCGCGCATCCGGAAAACGATTTCATCGGCATCGAGGTGCACGCGCCCGGCGTGGGCAGCCTGCTGAAGGAAATCGCCACGCGCGAACTCGCCAACCTGCGCGTGATCCGTCACGATGCCGTCGAGGTGGTACGCGACATGATTCCGCCGGCGTCGCTGGCCGGCATGCATATCTATTTTCCCGACCCTTGGCCAAAGAAACGTCACCACAAGCGGCGTCTGATCCAGCCGCCTCTGGTGCATGAACTGGCGCTGCGGCTCGCGCCCGGCGGTTACCTGCATTGCGCGACCGACTGGGAAGAGTACGCACAGCAGATGCTGGACGTCCTGTCCGCGGAACCCCAGCTCAAGAATTCGGCCGCTGGCTTTGCGCCGCGTCCGGCCTGGCGTCCGCAGACCAAATTCGAGGCGCGCGGCCTGCGTCTCGGCCATGGCGTCTGGGACGTGCTGTTTACGCGTCGGGAAGAAACAGGCCAATCAGCCGGTTGAGAAAGCACCGGCCCAGAGCGGTCGGGCGCAGCCGATTGTCGGCCACTTCCAGCAATCCTTGTTGCCGTCCCGCCAGCGCCGACTTTTCAATCGTCGCGAGCGGCAGGCCGGTGCGCTCGCTGAACAATTCCAGCGGCACGCCATTGGTCAGACGCAGCGCATTCATCATGAACTCTGCCGGCAGGTCGGATGATGCGACCGGCTGCCAGTTACGTGACACGGGATCGGCGAGATAGTCCTTCGGATGGCGCGGCCGCGCTTCGCGGCGGATACCCGCATGATCGGAAAGTTTCGAATGCGCGCCGGCACCGATGCCGAGGTAGTCGCCAAAAGTCCAGTAGTTGAGGTTGTGCCGGCACTGCTGGCCTGGTTTTGCGAATGCCGAGGTTTCGTAGTGGTCGAAGCCGGTGGTGACCAGCTCGTTCTCGACCATCTCCAGCATGTCGGCGGCGAGATCCTCGTCGGGCAGCGGCGGCGGAGCGTGGGCGAAGGCCGTGTTTGATTCCAGCGTCAGGTGATAGGCGCTGATGTGCGACACGCCCGAGGCAATGGCGCTCGCGATGTCCTGCTGCGCTTCGGCCAGCGTCTGTTCGGGCAGCGCGACCATCAGGTCGAGATTGACGCGCTCGAAATGCGCTTGCGCCATTTCGATCGCGTGGTGCGCCTCGGCACTGGAATGGATGCGGCCGAGTGCGGCAAGCTTCGCATCGTCGAAGCTCTGGATGCCGAGCGAAAGGCGGTTCACGCCGGCCTCGCGATACGCCTTGAAACGATCAACTTCGACCGTGCCGGGATTCGCTTCGAGCGTGATCTCGGCGCCCGGCAGCACGGCAAGGCGCATGCGCAGGGCAGACAGCAGCGCATCGACCGTCGCGCCGCTCATCAGGCTCGGCGTGCCGCCGCCGATGAAGACCGAAACGATTGGCCGGCCCCAGATTACCGGCAGCGCGGCTTCCAGGTCGGCGATCAGCGCGGCGAGGTATGCCGTTTCCTGAGGCGCATTTTGCCTAATTGACTCATGCGAATTGAAGTCGCAATAGGGGCACTTGCGCACGCACCACGGCCAATGGACGTAAAGCGCCAGCGGCACCGACAGGAAAGTCGGCGCTGGCGAGACGGCACGAATTGGAATCAAGCGTCGAGCTTCAGCCGTTCGATCAGCAGGCGCAGCGCCTTGCCGCGGTGCGAGCGCTGGTTCTTCTCGTCGGCGGCAATCTCTGCGGCGGTCTGGTTCAGGTCGGGCACGAGGAAGTAAGGGTCGTAGCCGAAGCCGTTTTGCCCGCGCGGCGTGTCGATGATCTCGCCGTGCCATTCGCCCTCGCAGATGATCGGCTGCGGGTCGTCGGCATGATGCACGAACACCAGCACCGCGACGTAATGCGCGCGGCGGTCGGTCTTGCCTTGCAGGTCGGCGATCAGTTTCTGATTGTTTCTATCGTCGGATTTTGGCTCCCCGGCAAAACGGGCCGAAAATACACCCGGCGCGCCGCCGAGCGCGGAAACGCAGATGCCCGAATCGTCGGCCAGCGCCGGAAGACCAGTGAGCCTGGAGGCATGACGCGCCTTGGCGAGCGCATTCTCGACGAAGGTGACGTGCGGCTCGTCGGCTTCGGGAATGTCGAACTGCGCCTGCGGCAGCACTTCGATGTCGATGGTCGCCAGCATCTGGCCGAACTCGCGCAGCTTGCCGGCGTTGTTGGAAGCGAGAACGATCTTTTTCATTTCGTCTCCAGTGCGGCTTTCTGCGCCGCGACGATCTCGCCGATGCCCTTCTCGGCCAATGCCAGCAGCGCATCAAGTTCGGCGCGGGTGAAGGGCGTGCCTTCGGCGGTACCCTGGATTTCGCACATGCCGCCCGCGCCGGTCATGACGACGTTCATGTCGGTGTCGCAGCTCGAATCCTCGTCGTAGTTGAGATCGAGTACCGGCGTGCCCGCGACGATGCCGACCGAGACGGCGGCGACGAAGTCCTTCATCGGGTGCGCGGCGAGCTTGCCGGCGGCGACCAGGCCGGCAAGCGCGTCATGCAGGGCAACCGCAGCGCCGGTGATCGACGCGCAGCGCGTGCCGCCGTCGGCCTGCAGCACGTCGCAGTCGAGCGTGATCTGCCGTTCGCCCAAGCTGGCGAGATCGGTTACTGCCCGCAAGGAGCGGCCGATCAGGCGCTGGATTTCCTGCGTGCGGCCGGACTGCTTGCCTTTGGCCGCCTCGCGATCGGTGCGCGTGTGCGTCGAGCGCGGGAGCATGCCATATTCGGCCGTGACCCAGCCTTGTCCCTTGCCCTTGAGGAAGGGCGGCACTTTCTCCTCGACGCTGGCGGTACACAGCACTTTCGTGTGGCCGAACTCGACGAGCACGCTGCCTTCGGCGTGACGCGTGTAGTGGCGGGTGATGGTCAGCGGGCGCAGCGCATCGTGGGCGCGGCCGTCGGGGCGTTGGGTCATTGTTGCTCCTGTGGAGGGTTCGTGGAAGGGGCGGCCAGCATGCGTTGCAGCGAAAAGGCGCTCTGCGGCCGGGCGAGCGGATCGAGCTGCAAGCACTGGTCGATGGTTTCGAGCAGTTGCGGCGAATATTCCCCGCTCCAGCGCCGGCTTGCCGGCACCAGCTTGTCGTCCAGGGCGCGCAGGTCGGCCGGCTGGGGCGCGGCGGCGGCGAGGCAGGCATACATGCTGGCACCGACCGCATAGACGTCGGTCCAGGGCCCCTGGCCTTCACCCTTGCCGTATTGCTCCGGCGCGGCATAGCCGGGCGTATAGACGGGGCGCAGTTCCGGGCCGGACTGCAACATGGATTGCCGCACGGCGCCGAAGTCGATCAGTACCGGGTTGCCATCGGTGCGCAGCCAGATGTTCGAGGGCTTGATGTCGAGGTGCAACAGCTTGTTCGCATGCACTTCGCGCAGGCCGGAGAGCAGCCGCATGAACACGCCGCGCATGAAGTTCTCCGTGAATTCGCCGGGATGCCGGCGAATATGTTCGTGCAGCGTGCGGCCGCGCTCGTATTGCATGACGAGATAGACGGTGTCGTTGGCGCGCAGGAAGTTGATGACGCGGACGACGTTCGGGTGCTTGAGGCGCGCCAGCGCGATGCCTTCCTCGTAGAAGGCCATCATGCCGTTCTGGTAGGCCATGCGGTGTTCGGGCGTGACCTGCGGCACGAGTCCGACGGTACGTCGGGCCAGCGACTGCGGCAGGTATTCCTTGATCGCCACCGCCACCCCCTGGGGATCGTGGGCCAGATAGACGATCGAGAAGCCACCCATCGACAACTGGCGCTCGAAGCGGAAGCCGTCGATCACGTGGCCGTGCGGCAGGGGGATGCTGGTTTGGGGCGGCGGCATGGGATCGCATTCTAAAGCGGGTAACATCGCTCTCCGTAACCAAGGACGATTGCAATGACCATTCACAGCATGACCGGCTATGCCGCTCTCGACCGCGATCTCGGCGCGGCGCGGCTCGCGCTCGAACTCAAGAGTGTCAATGGCCGTTTCCTCGACCTCAATTTCCGTTGCGCGGAGGAGCTGCGCTTCCTCGAGATGCCGCTGCGCGAAAAGCTCTCGGCGGCCATCGGCCGTGGCAAGGTCGATTGCCGTCTCTACCTGCAGCCGAACGCGGCGGCCACGCCGCAACTGGCACCCAATCTCGCGCTCGTTCAACAGCTCGCCGCGCTCGATGGCCAGATCCGCGGCGTGTTGAGTTCCGCCGCTCCGCTGTCGGTCGCCGAGGTGCTGCGCTGGCCGGGCGTGCTGGCCAGCGAGGCGATCGGCCCGGAACGCTTGCAGGCCGAATGCTTTGTGCTGCTCGATGCCGTGCTGGCCGAGTTTCTCGCCAGCCGCGCACGCGAGGGCGCGCGCCTTGCCGATGTGTTGCGCGAACGCGCCGCGCGCATGCGCGCCGCAGTGGCGCAGGTCGAGCCGCTGGTGCCTGTCGCCATCGCCGAGTACACCGGGCGTCTTGCGACCAAGCTGCGCGAGGCGGTGGCCGCATTGGACGAGGAGCGCATCCGGCAGGAGATCGGCGTGTTCGCCGCCAAGATCGATGTCGCCGAGGAACTCGCCCGCCTCGTCACCCATCTCAACGAGGTGGAACGCGTGCTCGCCAAGGGCGGCGCGGTCGGCAAGCGGCTCGACTTCCTGATGCAGGAACTCAACCGCGAAGCCAACACGCTGGCGTCGAAATCCGTTTCCGCTGCCGTCACCGCGATCGCCCTCGAACTCAAGCTGCTCATCGAACAGATGCGCGAGCAGGTGCAAAACCTGGAATGAACATGAGACAGATGCCGTCCCGCCAGCGCCGACTTTTCAAATGACCATTACCCCCGCCCAAATCGTCGACCACGAATCCACCGCCGGCACGCTCTTCATCGTTTCCGCGCCTTCCGGTGCCGGCAAGACGACCCTCGTGCGCAAGCTGATGGAACAGGATCCGGCCATCCGTCATTCCGTCTCCTACACCACGCGTCCGCCGCGCCCGGCCGAGCGCGATGGCCACGACTACCACTTCATCGACATCCAGACCTTCCTCGCGATGCGCGCGCGCGGCGACTTCCTCGAGTGGGCCGAGGTGCATGGCAACTTTTACGGTACCTCGAGAAGCTGGCTGCTCGCCGAGATGCGCGCCGGACGCGACACGCTGCTCGAGATCGACTGGCAGGGCGCCCAGCAGGTGCGCGCGTTGATGCCCGGCGCCGTGGGCATCTTCATCGTGCCGCCGTCGCTCGGCGAACTGGAGCGGCGCCTGCGCGCGCGCGGGCAGGACAGCGCAGACGTGATCGAGCGCCGCGTCGCCGCCGCGCTCGGTGAAATGCGGCACGTCGACGAGTTTGATTTTGTTATAATCAACAATGACTTGCAGGAAGCTTTGGCGGATCTGGCCGCGGCCGTGAAGGCCTCGCGTCTCAATTTCGCGCGGCAGCGGGTGCGTCATCCGGAAGTCTTCCGCTATCTTTCATCTCTCTGAATTGCAAAGGATTTAGCATGGCTCGCGTTACCGTCGAAGATTGCATGAAACACATTCCCAACCGCTTCGAGATGACGCTGGCGGCCACCTATCGCGCGCGCCAGATCGCCATGGGCAGCACGCCGCAGGTCGAAGTCGAGAAAGACAAGCCCACGGTACTCGCCCTGCGCGAACTGGCCGAAGGCAAGTACGGCGTCGAGATCCTGCACCGCAGTCAGGCCTGACATCATGTAAGCGAGGGACATCATGCCGGCGGCCTTGTTGTCCCAAGCAGCAGCATCCTTCCCGGCGTCGGCGGCGCCGGTGGAGCAGCCGGCCATCATTCCCACCGACATGCATCCGCCGGTCGACCTGGCGGAAGATCTCGACAATTTCCTCGCCCAGCTCGCGAGCTACCTGAAGCCGGAGGACGTGGATCAGATCGCGGCGGCCTACCACTTCTCGGCCAACGCGCACCGGGGCCAGTTCCGCACCAGCGGCGAGCCCTACATCTCGCATCCCCTCGCCGTGGCCGAGACGCTCGCGCACTGGCGACTCGACCCGCAGGCGCTGACCGCCGCGCTGCTGCACGACGTGATGGAAGACACCGCCATCACCAAGGCGCAGATCACGCAGGATTTCGGCAGGGTGACCGCCGAACTGGTGGATGGCGTTTCCAAGCTCGACCGGATCGAGCACCAGTCTTACGAAGAGGCGCAGGCCGAGAACTTCCGCAAGATGCTGCTGGCGATGGCACAGGACGTGCGCGTCATCCTCATCAAGCTCGCCGACCGCCTGCACAACATGCGCACGCTTGATGCGGTCCGTCCCGAGAAGCGCCGCCGCGTCGCGCGCGAGACGCTCGACATCTACGCGCCGATTGCCAACCGGCTCGGGCTCAACATGCTTTTTCGCGAGTTGCAGGAGCTGGCGTTCCGCCACATCAACCCGATGCGCTATCGCGTGCTGGCCAAGGCGGTGCGCGCGGCGCGCGGCAACCGGCGCGAAGTGGTGGAAAAAATCCTCGCCGCGCTCAAGCAGCGCATGGCCGACGCGCATATCGACGCCGAGGTGATGGGCCGCGAGAAGCATCTCTACGGCATCTATCGCAAGATGCGCGAAAAGCACCTGACCTTCTCGCAGGTGCAGGACATCTACGGCTTCCGTGTCGTCGTTGCCGACGTGCCGACCTGCTACCTTGTGCTCGGCGCGCTGCATGGTCTCTACAAGCCGGTGCCGGGCAAGTTCAAGGACTACATCGCAATTCCGAAGGCCAACGGCTACAAGTCGCTGCACACGACGCTGATCGGCCCCTACGGCACGCCGGTCGAGATGCAGATCCGCACGCGCGACATGCACCACGTCGCCGAATCCGGCGTCGCTTCGCACTGGCTCTACAAGGAAGATGCCGAGACCCTCTCGGAACTGCAGCGCACGACGCACCAGTGGCTGCAGTCGTTGCTCGACCTGCAATCCGCGACGGTCGATTCCGCCGAATTTCTCGAACACGTCAAGGTCGACCTGTTCCCCGGCGAAGTCTATGTGTTCACGCCGGCCGGCAAGATCCTCTCGCTGCGGCGCGGCGCCACGGCGGTCGATTTCGCCTATGCCGTGCATACCGACATCGGCAACCGCTGCGTGGCCTGCAAGATCAACCACGAGCATCTGCCGCTGCGCACCGAGCTGCGCAATGGCGATCGCGTCGAGATCATCACGGCGACGAATGCGGCGCCGAACCCGAACTGGCTGGCCTACGTCAAGACCGGCAAGGCGCGCGCGCAGATTCGTCATTTCCTCAAGACCCGGCAGAACGAGGAATCCGCCGCGCTCGGCGAACACCTGCTCGCCCAGGCATTGCACCACCTCGGCCACCGCATCGAGGAGCTCGGCACCGCTGCGTGGCAGCGCTTCCTGCGTACCTTTTCCGGCAAGTCGCAACGCGAGGTGCTCACCGACATCGGCCTCGGCAAGCGCCTGCCGGCGATCGTCGCGCGTCGCCTCATCGACGGCAGTGCCGCCGGCGGGGCCGCCGCGCAGAACGGTGGCGCGATCCGCATCCAGGGCAGCCAGGGCATGGCGATGCAGCTGGCGCGCTGTTGTCGGCCGATTCCCGGCGATCCGATCGTCGGCGTGATCCGCGCCGGACAGGGGCTGATCGTGCATACCCATGATTGCCCGATGCTGCGCAGCCACAAGACGGGCCGCGGCCCCGGGGGGATCAGGGAATGGGTCGATGTCGAGTGGGATCCCGCGGCGAAGGGGCCGTTCGAGGTGCTGATCAAGGTGGTCGCCCAGAATGTGCCGGGCGTACTGGCGCGGCTCGCCGCCACAATTGCCGAGCACGACGCCAATATCAACAACGTGCGCATGGATGCCGACGAGGGTACGACCACGGCGTTATATTTCACGTTGCAAGTGACGGGGCGCCTGCATTTGGCGCGTATCCTGCGCAGCTTGCGACGGCTGCCGATGGTGACGCGCATCAACCGCCTCAAGGAAGAGCGCTGACAGGGAACAAGGAGAAAACGATGCTCAAGGGTTACGAGTCCGACCACACGAAGTTCATGCGCGAATGGCTGCAGCAGCATCCGGAAGAACTCAAGGTGCAACAGCAGGGGCGCGACCTTTGGTGGGATCGCGGCAATCGCGATCTCGACGAGCAGGCGCGGCTCGCCGTCGCCAGAGTGCCGCAGA
>Ga0172372_10009479_pt1 | contig 12656 bp, 10 predicted proteins | sample LakKiv5m_2_FD_114544 | JGI IMG/M metagenome (GOLD analysis project Ga0172372, IMG submission 114544) | Freshwater microbial communities from Kabuno Bay, South-Kivu, Congo - kab_092012_9.5m | ecosystem: Environmental > Aquatic > Freshwater > Lake | place: Democratic Republic of the Congo...
TGAGCTGCTTTCCAGATGCATTGATCAGAATTCGAGCAACGTCGTCAATTCTCACCGGCTCACCCATGTCCAGGACCAAGACTTCGCCCGATTTCCCCACTGCTCCGCCTTGAATAACAAGTTGGACGGCTTCTTCAATCGTCATGAAATACCGCGTGACATCAGGGTCGGTCACAGTGAGATCAATGCCGCGATCTATTTGGTCCCGAAATGTTTCGAGCACGGAACCACGACTTCCCAAGACGTTACCGAATCGAACAGATAAGTATGTCCCGCTCTTCGTGCGCCCGAAATATGCGGTCATTTGTTCGGTCACGCGCTTGGAATAACCAAGAATGCTTGTCGGATTGGCAGCTTTGTCAGTTGAGATATTGACCAAGACTTTCGCACCATACTGATCAGCGAGTTGGAGAACGTTGTAGGTACCAAAGACGTTCGTCTTGAAAGCTTCCGAGGGATACCGCTCCAAGATAGGAAGATGCTTCAGCGCTGCGGCGTGGAACACTATTGCCGGTCGGTATTTTGCGAATACCGCTTGCAGGGCTGGATTATCGCGAATATCGCAAAGAACGATCGATTCGCTATCAAGCATGGCGGAGCCTTCAATAGAGAGTTGTGTGCCGTGCAAAGCTGACTCATCCCGATCAAGCATCAAGAGTCGCTCCGGCGCCAGACGTGCGATTTGGCGGCACAATTCCGATCCGATCGACCCGCCGGCACCTGTAACAAGCACCACTGATCCCTTGATATAGTCCCCGGACTTGCCGATGTTCGTATCAATTTCTCGGCGGCCGAGCAGATCGACGTCACGGATTTCGCGAATGTCCGTCAGTCTTGGTGCTTCTGACAAAAGGCGACCGACTGTTGGTACGACTTTTACACTCAGTCCCAATGCTTCTGCCCTAACTGCAATTTCGCGAAGTTTGTCAGGGCTTGCAGTCGGTGCACATACGAGTAGCTCGTCAATTCGGAGGCGCATAGCAATCTCTTCAAGGCCATCGGACTTGCCGACTACGGGGATACCTCTGATCGACACACGCTGCTTCGAGTCGTCATCATCGATGAGAGCCACCGGTGTGTAATCTCCCGACGGGTCCGCCACCATCGCCTGGATTATCGCGTTACCGGCCTTGCCAGCACCGAAGAGAAGCACTCGACGCGGTGACTCTCCCTGTGGGTGCAATCGATGCTCTACCTGCAGTCGTCGTGAGTAACGGACTGCCAGCGATCCAACGAATCCTGTAATCCCGCCAGTCACGACGACAGATATTGGAAGCCAGCGGGGGCTCGTTTGAATATCGATGGCGAACGCGATCGCTGTGACAACGCCCGATGCCGCTCCGAGCGCCGCGACATCCTCAAAACTGCCGTATCGATGGCGGCGCAAGAGGCCGGCCCTGAGACCAAAAATGATCACCGCTACAGCCACCGCAATGGGCAAAAACTTCCAAAAGTCACGAAGTTGTCGATCTGGCGGGTCCAAATCGAATCGCACAAATAGCATCACCGCCAACGAGACGAGATAAGCGCAGACGTCAATCAAGACTTGCCCAATTTGATAGCGCTTCTGCCTCGTGATCCGGATCATTTCCTACTCACACTGCCCGAAGAACTGCACCGACTAGTTCGAGAGCGGCCAATCCATCTTCGGCTGTAACTAGCGGTTGAGCGCCATCCAGTGCCGCAACAAAATCACGCAGTTCCGCGACCAATGGCTCTCCGCGCTGCTCGATAAATGGCACTTCAACTGCCGTCGACTGTCGATAGCTCACACCAATATCCGAGACAAATTCGGTTCTTTGAACTCGACATATCGAAATATCTTGCCTGATGAGATCAGCCGTCACGACAGAATCACTCATGGTCACGACATACTCGCGAACCTTCTGTTGACCAAGGCGGCTGGCCGTGACCGAGGCCGTTACTCCGTTATCAAATGTAATTAGCGCGACGGCGTGGTCCTCACTTTGGCCCGACTTGTCATTGCGAGTGATGGTTGAAACGTTGGCAACATTCCCACCAGACAACGCACGGACAATGTCGAGGTCATGGATCATCAAGTCGATTACGACACCGTCAACGACGCGTGGACTAAAGGCGCCGATACGACGAGCGTCAATATGGAGAGGGCGATTTCCATAGCGGAAAAGCTCACGGATGACCGGATTGAATCTTTCAATATGCCCCGGTACAAGAACTGTCTGGGTTTTGTTCGCCATTGCAATCATTTCGTGGGCTTCGGCCGGTGTCGCCGCTATCGGCTTCTCGACAAGGACACCTATGCCCGCTTCTAAACATGTCATCGTCGCCGCGTGATGAAACTTGGTCGGTGTTGCAATCACGACTCCGTCCAAACCCTGTTTCCGATCCACTGAGTTCAGAAGCTGATCGACTGTCTCAAATACGGAGAGTCCTGAATTGACCGCCGTCTCTCTACGCTCGGGATCAGGCTCAACGACTCCGCAGATAGTCACACTCGGCTCAGCAAGCATGGTGCGGAGGTGGTTGCTACCCATCATTCCCAAACCGATGAGTGCAAGCCGCTTCACGACAGACCCAATTTCATTGATTCCGTGATCGTCTCAATTTCTGCATCGTTGAGGAACGGGTGAACCGGCAAGGAGATCACCGACGATGCGACTTCCTCGGCATACGGTGACCCATCTATCACAACTCTCGGATGTCCGCGGTAGCAGTCATAATCGTAAACGGCCCTTGGATAATAGAAGCCGTGTCCAATTTCAGCTTTTGTGAGATGCTCGGAAAGTTGATCTCTGTTCAGCTTGGACTCTTTGGTCAACCGAATCGTGTATTGATGAAAAACGTGCTTGCGATCGTCTCGATGGACGGGCAGAACAACGCCGGGCAAGCCAGCTAGCCCCGCGTTCAACTTCTCGGCATTCCGACGTCGAGCTTCCGTTCGAGAGGCGATCGCCTCAAACTGGGGGACCACGACAGCGGCAGCAAGGTCAGTCAGGCGATAATTGTGCCCTGGTAGTTCGTATTGGTATCGGACACGCATCCCTTGGTTACGCAACACTCGCATTCGGTCAGCAAGGTCGTCGTCGTCGGTAGTGATCACACCACCTTCTCCGGCTGCCAAGTTCTTCGTTGCGTAGAACGAGAAGCACCCGAGAGAAAATGAACCTGCTCGCTTTCCATCGGCGGTCTCAGCAAAGTGAGCTTGTGCACAATCCTCGACAATTGTGACACCTGCGTCTTCCGCAATTTTTGTCAACGCCGTCATGTCGGCAGTGAGCCCGTACAAGTGAACAGGTACGATGGCTCGTGTTCGTTCCGTAATCAAATTGCGCACGGAATCTGGATCGATGTTGTAATCAGGGCCGATTTCGGCAAACCTCGCAGTTGCTCCAGTTTCGAGAATCGCGTTGAGTGTTGCCACAAAAGTGAAAGGGGTGGTGATCACCTCGTCACCAGGTTGCAAATTCAGGACTTCAAGAGCGAGTACAAGAGCAGTGGTTCCATTGTTCACTGCAATCGCGTGACGAGTGGAAGCCATGTCGGCACATAGTCTTTCGAATTCGGCAACAACTGGCCCCTGAGCAAGAATCCCGGATTTCAGCACGTCGAGAACTTTTTGTTGGACGTCTTCGCCAAATTCAACTCGAGTAATCGGAATCATTTCATTGTTCTCCTACGCTCTGACACTCTTTACACTGAACGATTGCTGGTCGTTCCTGTTCCCGCCCAACTCGATTACCGCATGCACATACCCAACCATGAATTCGTGCTGGGTTGCCGAGCACCAAAGCGTGCGGCGGAACGTCATGAGTAACAACACTGCCGGCGCCGACCATTGAGTTCTCTCCGATTGTCACACCGCAAACGACTGTGGCGTTTGCTCCAATAGATGCTCCGTCGTGCACGTGTGTCTCAGTGATTGTCCAGTTCTTGTTTCGGGCACGCGGCACCAAGTCGTTTGTGAACACCGCAGCTGGTCCAATAAAAACGCCATCACCGATGGTTACACCTTGATATATCGCGACGTTGTTCTGAATCTTGACTTCATCACCAACGTGGACATCAACGTCTACCATCACGTTCTTACCGAGGACGCAGTCGCGACCGATTACGGCTCCCTTGCGAAGATGGCACTCGTGCCAAACACGAGTTCGCATCCCAATGGACACCCCATCCTCTACGTGGGCTGACGGATGAACTTGAACCGAATCGTGAAGATGAAGCGATTTATGGTCTGCCATTGAACTCATTGATGGAACTTTAACGCCAGGCGATCCTCTAAGATCTGCTCAGTGATTTCGGTCGAATCTCTAAAATCTGACCTCAGATGTCTCGGAGTTGAAGAAGGTGACTGTCTACTCGTTCGAGTAGGGCTTCGGTCCGTCGGTTCGTCGGATATTGCTGGTGCATTGCTCATCGAGGCTCTCTTGGACGTCTTGGGTCCCAAAGGAACCCTTATCGGGCTTGCGCACTCGGGTGTTTATGATCGAAGTAACCAACCGAAGCGAGTGATGAACCGACAAACAGCTGCGATAACTGGTGGATTCGCGAACATTCTATTGTCTCGAAATGATGCTTTTCGTAGTAGTCACCCAACCCACAGCATCGTCGCAATTGGCCATCATGCTGAGAATATCTGCATGAAACACGGTCCAAAAAGTGCTTGTTTTTCTTTCGTGAGTGATTTATTGGACCTAGACGCCAAGATGGCCCTGATCGGATGCGTGTGGTCGGGTCCCGGCTTCAGCACGACTGACTTTGAGCTCCATACCCAAGGGTTTACTCGTCACTCGTTCAAAGTCAGAAAACATCAGGGATCCTGGTACGAGGACAAAGATGGTACTCCAACGTGGTTTGAGAGAGATGATGACCCCGGGTGTAGCCGGGGCTATTCGAATCTTTATGCGTCGTACTTGAGGTCTGAGTCTCTATCTGCGGGACGCGTCGGATCTGCATTCTCCTTGCTAGTGACGGCCCATCAAGCACTGAGAGTGGACCGTGAGGAAATTACCGCGAACCCGCGGATCGTTCTTTGCTCAGATCCGTTGTGTTTTTCATGCCGATTTTCTCGCAGCTTCAACAAACGGGGACGTCCATTGTTTGTCCTTCACGCGATATCTCATTTAGCCCGAACTCGTCTTACTCGCGGTGGAAAGTGACCGCTTTCGCCGCGGCACGAGTCGTCTTGCCGGTAGCCGCTAAGACTCCCCTCGCAGGATTTGTAGGCTCATCACGAGTCACGAAGAACGACTCTGCGTCATTAGAGGCAAACATTATCTCGTTCGCTTCGAGCGGTCGCAAAGTTACCCTTATTTCCCTTGACGCATTGTACGCGGGCCTCATTTATGAGCGTCTGAACTCAGACCTTGCGTCACAGCCTGGCCTCGATCTAATTGTTTGCGCCAGTCACACTCACTTTGCGCCGAATACCGAACCGATACTCCCTGCTCTTGGCGAACTCGACGATGGGTTCGTTGATTTGTCAGTTCAACGTATCAAGGCTGCGCTGTCGAACCTGGTGTATGACACAGACGTTGCGACCATGAACTTTGGTCGTGCGCCTATCAGGCGAATCGTAAGTCGTCGGGGACGCGGCTTTAAGGTCTATCGCACTGCCCGATTCAGACTGCGAGTAACGAAAGAGGTCGGTTGGCGACCGCAAAGGGTTCCCGAGGGACTCCGGCAGCTCAGGTTCATTGACCTGCATTCCCTCAAACAACGGGCGGTAATCGTATCTCTACCCTGCCATCCAACGATGGCACCGTCTCAAGACTCAATCTCCGCCGACTTCATCGGACCGATGAGAGATCACATCAGACACCTTTTTGATGATCTAGAAATGCCGATATTGTTCCTGCAAGGGTTTTCTGGTGATTTGAGACCTCAGATCACGTCGCTAATTTTAGGTCAATCAGCTGGCGAAATTTTGGAGAATCTTCTTAACCTGAAGGCGGGGTTTCGTCGGACTTCACGACGCGCATGGTCGCGGTGGATAAATAGTCTTCTGAGTGCTCTCGACGTAGCAATTTCTGACAGCCAGCTGAGAGAAGCTTCTAATCTTCGGGATGTCGATTATCGATCAGCGCAAACTAATCTCGCAAATTTCTTACGTGGAGCGCCGACAGAAATCAATTTTGATTTGGCGCTTCTTGATCTTGGATTGTCAGCAAAAATCTTATTCGCTACAGGAGAATTGAGTAGCGAATTTGTAGCGATCGTCGAACGCGTCTGTACATCTGCCGAGATCGTTCCAGTCGCCTATTCCAATCGCACTGTTGGCTATTTGCCAACCGATCATGAGAGGGAATTGGGGGGGTACGAGGCTGGGGGTTTCTACAGACGGGTCAATCTGGACTGGGAACCGACAGATTGCGAGAATCAATTTGAGAAGATTCTCAAGATCGCCTACTTCGACAGATGAACGACTCCGGTACTCGTCGTTTTGCATTACGAGCCAGTCGTCTTGCGGTTGGGAATCTAGCGAGTCAGACAATCGCGCTCGTGTGTCTTCCGTTTATTTCGCGCATATACACCGTTGATCAGATCGGAAAAGTTGCTGCGATTAATGCAATGGCAAGCATCGTCCTCAGCTCTATCTCACTTCGTAGCGAGGTACTTATCCCGCGTGTCGAAACAGAAGACGAGGCCCGAAGTTTCGTGGCGCTCAGCCAACGCATCATGGCGGGTGTTGTCGCAATGTTCTGGCTCGTCATCTTCGTGACTTCGACAACAATCTGGTCTCAGCCCACTGCAGTCGGATTGTCAAATGCGACAGGAATCGCGCTTATTCTCATCGGTTCCGGTCGTTTCTCAATTACGACCATGTGGCTACTTCGACAGCGTGCGTACTCAAAACTTATGTCAGCGGTCATCATCAACTCGCTCTTGCAATATTGCATCCAAGTTGGCATCGGAATTGTTCATTCTTCTCAGTGGTCGCTGATCGCAGGTTTTGGACTCAGCGGCCTGATTTCATCGGCGCTTTTCCTGCCGAAAACGCGGGGTTGCATGGACCACCAGAGTGGTCTTTATCTTCTCAGAGAGTATCGGCGTTTCCTAACGCTTAGTAGTGCGTCATCTCTCTTAACTTCTTTGAACTCCCAAGCTCCGGCCTTGATTGTCGCGGCACTCTTGCAACCGCGCTGGATCGCGTTTTTGTCGTTGACCCAAATTGGCGTTGGTGGACCGCTGAGTATGTTTTCATCTTCACTCGCAAATGCAACTTATGCCGAATGGGGGCGCGAGGGCGAGAGCACGTACGGCGAGTTAATGAAACATCTCGGCCGTTTAGCCCGATACACACTTCTTGCCGCCCTGATTATTTTACTACTTGCAATATCAGGAAGTTTTATTCTCGCGGATCAGCTGCTCGGCGATTCATATTCAAGCATGTGGAAAGTAGTTGCAATTGTTGGTCCATACGTTGCAGTGCAAGCAATCGTTACCTGTTTTGGAATTCTCCCTGAATTGACGATGCAGCCGCGATTGGCGGTCGTTCGGGATATCTTTCGCATAGGCGTGTCTGCGCTGGGATTCTCGATCGCGCTGCTGTCACGAAGGGCGTTGGGGCCGATCGAAATCCTTTTAATCCTGGCCGGTACTCAAGTTGTGACTTCTTTGGGCTACTGGAGAATCTCTGTTCGCGCAGTTCGTACCAATTGAGTTTGCTGGATCTTCACTCTAAGTCAGCGGAGTTTCAATAAACCGTCACGACAGATTCTGTAGAAGAATCGCATCGTTCGCACCACTGGCGAATTTTCAAAATTCGGAAAATCAGACATGGTTCGATTTTCTTGTTTGATGATGTCGTTCAGCTCAGCACCGCTTAGTTCAAACTTCTTTCTTACGTATTCAACATCCGCAGAGACTTCTTCTTGTGGCGCAATCGGATGAGCCAGAACTTCGAGCGCTGCCGTCCGATCAATTTGACCCGAACAAATCAGACTTGACAGATGGCCACGACGTTTGTCCGCTCCGAATTTCGTGGGGAGGTAGAAGTTCTGAAAGAACCTCGTATAGATACTTTCACCGTGTTTGGTCGAGTACGGCTCCCAATCGTATTCATTGACCAGAAGTTGTACGGCTTCTGCTTTCTCGAACCTCACGTAGTTCAATATGTCAATCCATCGTTGACCCAGCAACTTGTTGAAAGCGAAGCGGTAGTAGGTGAAATGTGGAAAGGTCTTGAGATCCATCGAGCCGAATCGAGAATTGACAGCTGATATGTACTTGTAATCACGGATTCCCTGGGACCATGCAGCGGGCATGATCCCCTCTGAAGCGACATTCGAACCGCCAAGGATGAACCTCATGCGGTGTTCCCGAGCAACTCGCATGAGCGTTGCTGTGATGGCATGGTCGGTCGGGATTTCCAGATCTGGCGTAGAAGATCTCAGAAAAGCTAGTTGTAGAGACTTGAATTCTCGCCAATCAAGCACTTCTGTGATCAAATCGATTTCAAGTTTGTTTACTAGTCGATGGATATTCGATACCGCGAGATTCGAGTTCCAACCATTGTCAACGTGGACAGCAAGAGGACGTAGGTCAAAGACCTTCTTTGCTAAGTGCGCCACATATGAACTATCGACACCTCCGGAAACACCGATCACACAGTCATACCGGCCTTCTCTACGAGTTCGTTTAATTCTTTCGAGCAGTCGTTCGAGCCGTTGTTCCTGCGTTGTCTCGTTTCCAACAAATAGCTCCGCTTGGCGATCAAACTCACGGCAATGAGAACAGACTCCGTCGGAATCAAATTGGATGAATGGATCAGATGTATCCATCACACATCGTGTGCATATCCTGTACATCAAAGTGACTTCCTTGACGTCAATTGCTCATTGAATTGCGAGCGGTTGGGGAAGTTTATTAGGACAGCGCGATGAGGACCTTGGTAAACAAACATGGAGCCCGCTGCTGCACCGGTAACTCCGCCTTGCACGATTGCGTCCAAAAGGTGTTCTATCGATCCAGCACCACCACAGCCGACAACTGGAACCTCAACCCGACTCGTCACTCGTCGCAACAGTTCCACGTCATAACCACTCATTACGCCGTCGCGGTCGATGGAATTAATGAGCAACTCGCCCGCGCCGAGTGCGGTCACTTCGTCAACCCATTCGACAAGATCAAGCTTTGTCGTTCTTTTCCCACCCTCACTCACCACGAGGTAGTTCCCGCGCTTCTTTCTCACGTCTATTGAGACGACCACCGCGGACGAGCCAAACTCGCTCGCCAGCTCTGCAATCAATTGGCGCCGAGCTACGGCCGCGCTGTTTATGCAAAGTTTTTCGACACCTACCTGGAGAATTCGGCGCGCCTGATCGACACTCGAGATCCCACCTCCATAGCTGATCGGTACAAAGGCCTCGGACACAATTGCCTCGAGGTCTGCGAGTGACAATGGAGCCTCCCCCCGATAGATACCGATATCGAGTATGCAAATCTCATCGACTTCCTTGTCGTTGAAGATTCGAACAGCGTTGATCGGATCGCCGAGATATCGGGGTTTTTCAAAATTGATGGTCTTGTACAAGCCCCCGCCGCTAACCAGAAGTACCGGAATCAATCTGTAGTCATGCATTTAGATGTCCTTGTCAAGAAGTTCGCGGTATCTCTTGATCACCGGTTCCACTTCTTTCTCCCAATCCATGTCTCGCGATGCATCAAGGGCTGCGCCTCGTTTCGCCCTGATCTCGTCTATCGACAGGCGTGTTAGGAGTGAGCCAAAGTCGTCAATTGTCGGCCGACACACCCAACCACAGTTTCGTTCCGTAATGAATCTCCGCATCTCGGGAAGATCACTAACAATTGTCGGCACACCTGCGATTGTCGCCTCAAGCAATTTATTGGGAAGCGAATATTCATAACTCAGTGAAACACCTTCGATCAGACACAACGCGATGTCGGCCTGTGAAGTGACCGACAGGACTTCAGTTGGTGCAACGGCCGGTAAGTAATGGATTCTTGGATCGTCTGTGCTCGCACGAATCACATTTTGGACCAGTTCTCCGTAGCCCAATACAAGTAGTTCGATCGGCAAAGTCGGATTTGCTGCGAAGGTTTCAAGGATGAGACGTACGCCCCTCCCCTCTCCGACGGCGCCTTGGTAAATTACGAGAGTTCGGTCAACAGGAATTCCAAGATCACGTCGGAGTCCTGTTCGCGGTGAATGGAGCCCTTGGGATCGCAACGGGAAATTTCTCACGGTCGCGACCTGAGTCGTCGAAAACCTTTCTCGATACCAATTAGTGATCGGATCACAGACGGTAACGATCATGCTGCAGCGAGGACAAAATATCCTCTCGGCAATTGCAGTGACTTTTCGATATACGCCTCCCGCTCCACTCTTTTGACTTTCGAGTTCGTGTGTGTCGTAGATGACCGCAGATCGAAGAATCCAAGCTGTGAACACACATACGGGAAGAACTTCCACCGAGTGAGGATTGATGACGATCGGTCTCAATCGCAGCAGCTTGAAGAAAACACGTGCCTGCCACATCAATAAAGACAGTATTTTGCCAAGCTTTCCTAGGAAATTGAGAATTCTCGGAGTCGAGAGACGGTGCACAGCACGAGAGTCATCGACATTTTCGTATTTCAACTGTTTATCACTATGCCGCGAAATGATTTCTGCTCGGTCGAAGCCTCCGGCATTCACGGCCGACCAAGTGCACCGTAAGATGCGACTCTCGTATCGAAAATCTGAGTGGTAAACGTGTGCATTGACGAACACCTGGCGTGATTTGCGCATCATGATGTGGCTTTACGTTTGGCTAATTGCGCAAGGACTCCAAGCCGTTCTTTCATGGTAGCGCCGTGAGGAAATGAGCGAGCTGAACGCACAGGCCCATCCATCATTGCGTCAAACTCCGCCAAGGTGAAGCCAAGTTTCTTCGCCACGTAGGCCTTCTCTCGATCAAGTTCGGCTGCATTCATATAGGGCTGCGACAATTCATCGAGGGCATCGACACGGGTCATCTGTCCAGCGAGAACGAGATTCGCCAAATGAGCGCGACGCTTGTCGATACCGAACTTGCGCGGCAGAATGAAGCCTTGAAAGAACTTGGTGAAAGTTGATTCGTTATGCTTTCCGCCGTAGTCTCGCCAACCAAGTTCGTTGGCCAACGTAGTCTTGACCTCAGTTTTAACGTAGGCCTCATAATTCAGGATGTTGACGAACTTGTACCCCTCAATCGCCAACATCCAAAACAAGCGGCGATAACTAATGGTCGGGAAGGTTCTCAGTTTCCTAGTTCCAAAGCGTCTCTGTACCGACTTGATAAGACGTAGGTCATACGCATCATGCATCCACGAATCAGGAAGTACTGCTTCGGTTACAAGATTGCTGCCCGTAATGATGTAGCGGAGTTTGCGGCTGCGAGCTTCATTGAACAGAGTGGCAACAATCGAATGATCAGTGGGGATTTCGGCATTTGCGATGCCCGCAAAGAGAAACGAACGCTGCAGATCTCTGAACTCATTCCAGTCAAGAACGGTCGTAACAAGGTCAATACCGAGCGTTGACATCGTATGTTGAATGTTTTCGACTGCGAGATCGGTGTTCCAACCATTGTCGACGTGAATTGCTAGGGGTCTGAGTCCGAACCGACGCACAGCTAAGTAAGCAACGTAAGTGCTGTCCGCACCGCCTGAGACGCCTAGGAGACAATCGTATTGTTTGTTTGCGCCATCCACCTTGATCTTCTCGATGATGGACTTCAACCGGCGCTCGCCCTCAGGACCGTATCGAAGCTCATTCGCAATTCTCACGTCGTATTGTTTGCAGAATTGACACTCACCGTTCTCATCGAATTGGATATCCGGAACCGAGGTATCCAGCACACAACGAGTGCATATGCGACGAGCTGAACTCATGATTTTTTCCTTGAGAGGCGGGACGGGGGTCTTAACTTCATTCCTGTGACGACTAGCAGGAGAAGAAAGAAATGACTTCCTAGAAGGAATGACTCTTGTGTTGAGGCCACGACGATCGTGACCGCCACGATAGCCATCCAAATATCATGGACTTCGCGGATATGAATGGCAAATACACGCCATAAGAGAACGCCCATGATCCCACCAACTGGTACAGCAAGTAGAAGACCGCCACCTGCGAGAAAGTCAAGATAAGAACTGTGACCCCAGGTCGCATCCGAGATCGACGTTGGCAACGTGAGTCTGAATGAGTCGGTATTCCACAATGCCATGAACCCCCATCCAAAGACCGGGCGCATGCGCCATGCATCAAACGAGGCGCCCCAAAAAGTTGTTCGGCCGTCAAATCCGCTGAGTCGGTCATACTTAATTGACGCGAGTTTGAGTACATAACTGCCCACAAGCGTTCCAACACCAAGGAACAAGATCGACCTGAGGGCCGTGCCGCTGCGAGATTGTCTGAATCTTACGACCCGATGACAAACGGCCGACAGACAAAAAGCGATCGCCGCTATCAACATCGAGAAAATTAACGTGGCCGAACCCGACCGAATCAATATCAGGCAGTCAAGAAAGCCTACAGAGATGACCGCTATAGACCCGAAGATCGCAAGAGACCTTCTACGTCGTATCAATTCCCACGAGGCGAATACACACGCCAGAACACCAACTGCCGCTACCGGAGCCAGGGAATTGCGGTTGCCATAGATTCCAACCCAGTTGTTCGTTGTGATCCA
>Ga0172372_10009480_pt1 | contig 12656 bp, 11 predicted proteins | sample LakKiv5m_2_FD_114544 | JGI IMG/M metagenome (GOLD analysis project Ga0172372, IMG submission 114544) | Freshwater microbial communities from Kabuno Bay, South-Kivu, Congo - kab_092012_9.5m | ecosystem: Environmental > Aquatic > Freshwater > Lake | place: Democratic Republic of the Congo...
ATAATGAACATTGATCAACTTACAGCAAAGTTTGCCCAAGCTTATGTTAAGCGCTCTGAGGAGACGTACAATGGGCAGAATGTTGCCAAACTCTCCCCAGAAGATGCAACAAAGGCCGTTGCGGGCGCTCAAAATGCAGCAGCATATTATGCTGGATTGAACCCTAGCACTGCCGGAACAGCAGGCCAGCCATATCAAGTCCAGTTGGGTCCAACTGGAGTTATGAGTGGGGCTCCAGAGCTGCTTGCTAGACCTATCGAGACGCGGCAGAGTTACGGCTCTGGTGCTTTCTCCAACCCAGCCAATGCAGGTTTTTGGTCTCCCTATGCAGATATTCCTTTTGTTGGAGATGATCAATCTGGTTTTGGCACAGGCGGTGCCGGTCTTACTAGCTTAGGGGCGTATGGCGTAACTAAAGGGTTGTTAAATCGCGGATTGCTGTATCCCGGAAATTACATGTCCGGTGTACCGCGAACCCCTGCAAATATGACTCCGCAAGCAGCAGCAGATTTTTATTTAAGATCTTTAGGAGCCGGCCCACAAGCACCAACCCTCAAATTAGATGAAGGCAATTCTCCTCTAACGGCAGCTCAACGAGGCATTGCAGAGGCGGCTTCTGCGAAGACAATGAATCCCACAGGCTTAGCAGAGGCTATGGCAAAAATGGATATGCCTGGTCCTGGGGTAAATCCTTCAGTACGTACGTCTAACGCTCCTGTAAGTATAGTGGCGACGCGTCCAGGTGGCGGGAAGGGTACAATTGCACAGACTCAAGCCGTTCTACGACCACATACTCCTTTAGTTTCTCGTTCGGGACTCCCAACTGCAACAGGTTTCAGACGTGCTTTTGCGCCAACTGCTCTTGGTGGTGTTCCGACCGGCCCTAGAGGTGCTGTCAGCAGACTGCAGGCATTTAGAGGCAGAGCTCCTATGTATGCAGCTGCGGCGGGCTTTATCTCCCCATTCTTATTCAACGCATATAACGCTGCTACAGGGCCACAAGATCCAAACGGTGGTCCGTTATCTGGGTTTTCCCCCGCTGTAGGATATAATCCTGCTGTCCTAGGGGCAGAGGGTGGCTTCTTAGGCGACACCCCTATGATTTACGAAAACGTTCCCGGTGCAGACATTCCGTACGGCCAAGGTAACTAATAACAATGTTTATCAAAGCCTTCAGCCCTGATCACTTTAACCTCGGCAGCGAGGCTCCTTTTGAAATTCTACGATTTTCTGCAAAGGGCCTAGACTCCGGACAAGAGAAGCGTGCCAACATGTTCTCTCGTCTTATCGAAGGCTATACGCCAGCTAGTGATAAGACGGCAGTACACACTATTGCCATGACGGCGTCTGAAAAGTTTGGTTTTAATAGAAACGGCGATGGTTGGAAGCGCGCCAATCTGCAGAGAGACCACCCTACCTTCATCAGCCATGCCAAGGTATTCCGACACCATAAGAATACCCCAATGGATCCTAGCTACGGCGTAGTCAAGGCCGCCATGTACAACGAGGACATGGATAGAGTCGAACTACTCATGGAGTTAGACAATTCAAAGTGTGCCGAGGAGCTCTCCCTGCTGGAGCGCAATGGCAGTTACCCAGTCTCCATGGCTTGCAAGATTGCCCACGACGTATGCTCTATTTGCTCTAATAAGGCAAAGACTCCCAGGGAATACTGCTGGCACGTCAAAGAAGCTTTAGGCAAAATCCTAGACGATGGTAAGGTAGTTGGCGTCGATAATCCCAACTCTACCTTCTTTGATATCTCCAGAGTAGTTCGCCCTGCCGATAGAGTTGCCTACACTCTTAAGAAGGCTTCTGCCGGCGTTGCGGGTGGAGCTGCGCTTGCAGAAGAGCTTGGATATTCTTTAAATGATATTCAAGGTATTGAGGCTACACTTAATTGCGACTTTAAGTCGGCAGAAGAAAAACGCAAAATTCTTGAAAAATTATCCAAGATGGAAAAGCGCATTGATGGGGTAGTGCGCCCAGTGGTTTTGGATAATCAAGAAGAAGTTGATTCTGTAGTTAAGAAACTATCTTCCTACATTCCCACTCACCTTGATTCAGTCATGCGTGGATTGTCGGACAACGGCGTTATGCTGCGCCCTGCAGAATTTTACACATTAATGACTGGGTCTAAGCTCAGCTCTAGCCAGGCTGCAACTTTTAATAAGTCTGCTGTAGCCGATGGTTTAAGAGGATTTATCGCGGATGACCTTGTTTCTAGCTCTCTTTACGAGCCGGCTTCTCTCAAGATTTCAGGTAAGATTGCCGAGCTATGCTCCAATCTTCGCCCCTACCGCTCAGTTACGACCCCACTAATGGGCAGAATTTCCGGAACTCGAATTGGAAAGTCTAATCCCATTAAGCTATCTTCCGACATTGACACAAGTTGGGCAAAAGAGTATATTCGTTACCAGCTTGAAACATTTAAGTCCATCAAGTCTGCTGCCTCCGCTAGCGACCTAGATGATTTGCTTTTTTGCGGATTTTGTCAGAACACTGTAGAATAAATACAAACGTAAAGGAAATACACCATTATGGCCACTAGCTTTGAACACCGCGCTCTAGTCGAACAGCTTCGCGCCCTTACTCAGAAGCGCGCTGAGAACCCAGGCGAGAGCATCCTAAATACGTCTCACCCCAGCGGCAGTAACTCTGCAGCTGATGATCACACTCGCCCAGCAGTCGTCGGCCATCGTTATGCCGAAAATACCGCTGATAATAAGGCGATGTATCCTGCTGGTACCGACAGCGACACCAAGCTTGAAGCTGGTGGTCAGCAGAAGGACCCAGGCCACAACAAGGGCCTACACCCCCGTCCATCGGGCGAGGCTCCTGAGGTTGAGCGTAAATACAATCTGAACGATAACAATGATCCGGGTTCTTCTCATCCCTCGGGTAAGAACGCCGCTGATGCTTTTATTGCTGAGGCTCGCAGCCTTGCTGCAGAACTTCGCAATATCGTCAAGGCTTCTCAAAAGGGCGACTCTTACGTCACCGGCAACGTCGCTGAAGAGGCAACCGATGACAGCAAGAAGGATGCTAAAGGCACCACTGCTTATCCAGTAAATGCCGATAACCACGGCAACATCCCTCTCACCACCGAGCAGGGCAAGGATGCTGCAGCAAAGCTAGCAGCCATCCGAGAGATGGCAATCAAGGATCTCATGACCATGCGCGAAGACATGAAGATGTCCGCTGCCCGTGATGCTGAGTCCTTTGTCCAGACTGTAACAACTGTCATGGATAAGTTTGCCGCTCCTCACGTCCTTCCTGTAATCCAGGCTCAGAAGCAGGCCGCAGAGCATGCTGCCATCGACGACATGGCGGAGAAGATTGCAGCCTACGACATTCTTGCTGAGCTCGACGGTCTTCCAAAGTTTGCAGAAGCAATAATGGAAGCACCTAAGTCTGAGAAGAAGAAGCCTGATGCTGATGGCGACGGCGTTCCTGACTGGGCAGATAAGAAGGAAGGCCCAGACACGGAGAAGAAGGAAGCTGCAAAGCTTGCTGCTCTACTCAGAAAGGCTGCAGAAATGTGCGCCTCTGAAGGTGGCTACGATGATTCAGAAGAAGAGTCTGAACCTGCAAAAAAGCAGGAGAAGAAGGGGGCCTCCCGTAAAGGGGGCACCTTTCGTAAGCTCGCCGAAGAAGACGAAGTAGAAGAAGAGTCCCCAGAGTCAGAAGAGGAAATCTCCTCTGACGAAGAGGACGCTGCTGAGCAGGCTCTGATGGATATGGCTGCTATGCCAGCAGGCGGCGGTGCCCCTGATGAGATGGCTGCCATGATGGGTGGCGAGGCACCAGCTATGGCTCCTGAGGAGGAAGCTGCACTGATGGCTCTTATGCAGCAGGAAGGCATGAAGGAGTCAGATATTCGCTCTTATGCGAAGATCTCCACCCTAATTGCCAACCGTAAGCTCGATCCAACCAAGCTTTCGGCAGCTCAGGTTTCATTCATGCAAACTTGCGACGGCGCAGTAAAGCGCGCAGGTGCAAAGTTCCAGACTCTGCGCTCAGCTAGCCGTCTACGTAACGAACTAAACTCAATTTATAAAGGGATCCAGTCGTGAGCACAATTAAAATTCCAGTAAACGCACTCGTAAAGATCGCGTCTTTCATGGAGCGTGTGCCTGAGATGGTTTCGACCATCTCCGCACCCGCTCCTACTTCGAGCCCAGCCCCAAACCGCAAGGAAGCTGAAGCCCGAGTAGCCGATCTCGTTAAGCACGCCGGTCTTGATCCGGCTCGTCAGTCTGAGTTCGCCAACTACATTCTTACGAATGATGGCGCACTTAAGACAATCGCATCTCTTACTAACAAGGTTGCCGCCCTCCAGTCCGAACTGGGTCAGGCTCGTAATCTTGCAGTAGGGGTTCCTTCCTCTGTTTCCGCAAAATCCGCTGCAGTACCTGGCAACCAGGCTTCATCCGCTTGGTGCGAAGCTCTACTCAGCTAATTGAAAAGAAAGTAATTCTGTTCTACACTATATCGAATCCAAGATTCGGAGATTAAAAAATGGCTTACAAGAACCTAACTCAAATGACCGCTAATATGCTTGATCCCGTCCGTGGCTGGTGGGACGAGCGTCAGCTTTCTCGCGTTGTTCCCGTCAGTGGCTACAACGGCACCACTGCTACTGGAGTAGTTGCTGGCTCAGTCGGCTTCCTCAATGCTTCCGGCCAGTTCGTAAAGGGCGGCGGCGCTGGAGCTCGCAACAAGATGCCACTCTTTGCACGTGGCGGCATCGAAGAGAACGACGCTGTTCGCTACCAGGGCAACCTGGCTGCTCAAAAGGCCACTCAAGTTGCTCAGGGTGAAGTCGGCATCTCTTGCCTTGTTGGTACCGGCGCTTACGAGCTCGGCACCACTGAATATGCAGACACACCTGCAGCAGGCGACCTACTCATGGCCAGCACCGCCAGCCCAGGCAAGGTCGCTACTTTTGCAACCTCTGCTGGCACCTCTCTATACACCGCAACCGCCGACGGTAATGTCGGCGCTAACACCAATCAGGTTGTCGGTATTGCAACTAGCGGCGTAGTAAAGAACCAGTACAACGTAAACATGGTTTATTTCTACGTCAACTGGTGGCCAGCAATCTAATTTTAAAATCCAAACCTAACCTACCTAGGAGTAATACAGATGGCACTAGAACATCTTTCAGATATGGAAAAGCGAGCGAACCAAGTAGTTCGTCAGCACATTGATCAGATGGAATTTAACCCAGAATCAACCGTCAAGGTTGCACGCGCTACTTCGGATTACATCCGCATGAAGCTTCGTGAAGAGGGTTTCCTCCGTAAGATCCTCCCCGCTCAGACCATTACCGGTGACGATCTCACCAAGCAGGTCTCCACCGACAAGCCCTCCAAGGTTGTCGAACTAGAGCCAGATTCACCTGGCGCTATGTCGATCCCCTTCGGCGAGTTCCCAAGTGGCACCTACATTTACGGTAAGCGCTGGCTCGTAACCTTCAGCCGCATTGCTACTCCAATGTTCAATAAGGACGTTGCAGAGCTGCACGACTATGATCTCGACATCCGTCAGGTCATTAGCGACAACGCGCTCAAGGATCTGCAGGCAGAGGAAGACGGCAAGTTTATCCAAACGATCAACTCGCTCCTCTCCAATGACAGCATGAATGCTGATCAGAACGTTCCTTACGGTCCAAACGGCAGCAACATTCAGCTTTGGAAGACTCTCTCCGGCGGCCTCACTCGTGAGAACGTCGTTGAAGCCAAGAAGCTCATGATGACTGCTGGCGCCCGCCTCCGTCCTCAGACGGCTCTGGTTAACCAGAAGACCGCCCTTGAGTTCGAGAAGTGGACCCGTGAAGAGGTCGGTGGCGACATGGCTCAGAACATTCTTGTTAATGGTTGGGCAGGCGAGGCTACCAAGTGGTGCAGCCTCAACTGGATCACCACCATCAAGGACGATCTCGTCCCCAACAACAGCATGTTCCTCTTTGCTGCCCCTGAGTTCCTTGGCCGCCTCTACTTCCTTGAGGACACCACCATGTTCGTCAAGCGTGAAGGCCCAATGCTCAGCTGGTACGCTTACGAAATGCTCGGTGGCGGTATCGCCAACGCCGCAGCAGTTTCGCGAGTTGACTTCACCTGATTCAAAGATATGATGCGCCTACTGGGGGAGAAATCCCCCAGTAGGAATTTAATAAAAAGACTACGAAAAGTCTTTAGCAGAGGCTAAGGCAAAACACTCCAAAAAGGAATCTCAAATGTCAGATACTCAGAACAACGAGTCCCGTAAGATCGCCGCCCTTCAGAGCTTTGTTGGTACCTACTACATTCCAGAGTTCGTTAAGGCCTGCGCCGAACAGGGCCTTCAGTTTGAGTCAGAGTCTGACCTTGCTCATGCTCTGCAGCTCAACGGTAAGTTTGCTGCAATGGTTTCCAGCGGCGTCTCAGTTGACGCCCTGATCGACACCATCGTTGGCAACCTTAATGTCAAGCACGCTAGCGAAGGCCAGATTAAGATCTCCCTTGCTTCAATGAACCACGCACTTGATGCCGGTCTTGAGACTGCAGGCATTCCAGTTGCTCCAATGAACAAGGCTGCAGCTGCAGACATGCCAGGCGGCGTTTCTGATGAGGAGCTACTTACGTTCCTTGATGTAGTTAACTAATAACTACGAAGGGAGCGTTTAAGTGAACTTCCATCAGGCTCCTATAACCAGGTACCTACGTTTACAGGATAGGGCTGCAAGCCCTACTGCAAACGAATTAACGGTAGCCCCACAAGCGTTCAGCTCAACCGCTCCGGTAATTAACACCTCTACTTGGATGTCAGGTAGGGCTGTTAATGTATTTTTTGAAACTCCTACTTGGCCGTCAAGTACTTTTAGCATTAATCTAGAGTACAATCACAACCCCACGGCCGGTTCTCCTTTACTCGTTGCCCCTAACGTAATGATTGAGGATAACGGAAACGTAAGCGGAGTGCCTAATGTAACAAACCACTTTATTCGTGGAAACGTTGCATTTTCAAATACACTAAATACAAATATTAACGTAACTTATTGCGGCGTATTGACTAACGTAGCTCCATTAGGTGCAAGAGCGTCTGCGGCAAACTACGGTTGGGTTCAGCCTACGGATATTCTTGACGTCTCTGGTAATAATCAGATTGCACATAACCTGACAACAAGCCAGAACATTACAGTACAGGCCGTTAGAGCCAAGGGCGGCCCTGACAGCTACTACGTAGAGTTCAATGCTCCGCTGGATCTAGACGGTACGGGTGTTGCCGTAATTGGTGGAAGTGATGCATCAGGCTTCCCGTCATCTACTGCAACTGCTGCATCCGCTGCAACAGAGTCTGCTTACGACTTTACGCTTAAGTACGCTGATAGTACGTTTAAAAAGCTTGCAGTGGACGGACTTACTCTAGCTGTAATTGGAAAAGACTCAGGCGGAACTCCTGTGTTTACGGGTACCCTGGTAGGCTCGGTTAATCTAACTTATGCGAACAACAATAAGACTGGGTTAATTGCCGGCCTCTTTGATCCATCTCGCTTTATGCAGGTTTCAAGAGCCTGGGCTAACGCTAATTTCCGGCCGCTGTCTACTGTATCATCAACAGCGTTTAACACTCAAAGAATCTCTATTGATAGGGATTATGTATCTGGTGCGGAGCCATATCGCTGCATAGCGATTATAAACTCAGGTACAGTTGCATCTTATCCGCAGCTTGCTATTACTATTAATCCAATAAGCTAATCTTTGGAGATAGCATGGGCTTCCAAAGAAGCGCATATACAAAATACTTGGTGCTAGGAAACGCGGCTGACCATAAATTTCAGCCGCATCCGTTTAATTTTCCCAACCCGATTAGTGCTAACGCACCTTGGCCCCTAGCAGCATTTAATATAAGTACCAAGTTTGCTAGCTACGATATGGGTTGGAATATGGGTCGGCGTGTAAATTTATTCTTAGAAACCCCTAACTGGGAATTTTCTACCTATAAAGTTACAGTTAGAGCCTTTAACGCAAATGCGGATCCAACAACCGCGACAAGGCCTGTACTCGTAGCCCCAAATGCCGTATTAAATGATCCCAAAGAAGAAACAGCTAACGGAGCAATTCCGTACTACACTTTTTTAATGGGTAATCCTGTTTATCCCAACGGCGCTATTTGGAATTCTAATACGAATCAAAAAGTTGTAAGCGTCTCAGACGAATTATCCTTTCCCCCTACCACTGTATACCCGGTTCGTTTTGAAGGTATTGGAGGGGTGTATTTAACAGAAGCTACACTTATTCCAATGGTGGGATGTACCGCTGCAGGAGAAGTACGACTAAACTACTCTGCCGCTTTAAGAAATGTAGTGGGAGTTGGTAGCAGGGCTACTGCTAGTTCTAATAATTTAGTAAAGCCTACAGACACAATTGAGATTATTGCAGCAGGGGCGTTGCACTCTAATCTTGCGGCAAGCAACAGACTAAATGATTATTCTAGCAATAACTATCCAATCATTACGGCTTCTAGAGTTACAGCCCAGGGTACTTGGCGGCTTGAGTTTGCGGCCATGATAGATAACTACGGCCCCGCAGAACGGCCGCACTTACCGGCCTATACAGGATTAGGTACTTACACAAATCCTGTTACGGGGGGGACAACTGTACCTACTGCTTATACGGCCAATGAAATATACTTTGTATATTCTGCTGCAGATGTCAGAGGCTTAGCTAAAAACAATATGACCGTAGAAGTACGAGGTCGAGATCTCGCCGGCAACATAGTATTTACAGGCACACTCTATAATGCCTGCAATCTCACGCACTGCCGAAACAATCGTCAGCAAATTATAGATACGTTTAAGGATCCAAGTAAGTACTTAAACTTTAGCGTAGCTGATTTTGCAAAAACGGCAAGACCGATAGTGCCGGCAAACTCAATTGCTACAAATGCAACAAACACTTATACGTTTACTTACGGAAACTCCCAAAACGGCACCCAGCCAATAAAGACTTTAGCTATTTGCGACTCCGCCAATACAGGCATAGGGCAAACTTTAGTCGCAGTTACCGTAGAACCTGCCGAGTAATTAAAGCTCGTTTTATAGGGGCTGGCATGCTATAATTAGGCATCTATGTCAGCCGGTAACTCAAGCAATACAGTTTTTACCGCTATTCCCGTAGGCGAAGACTTCTATATGTCTTTTTCTACGGAGCGGTTTTTTCATACGATAGTGCCGGCAGACATTCTAGATGTGGTGTTTAAGCTGTACGACGCCAGGCTTATAGGTTCGGTAGGCAGCCCAAATCCAAATGCTGTTATTGAAACAGTAACCAAGAGCATTACCCCCAATAGATTTGTAGTAACGCCGACAGCCGTCTCGGTACTCATTTATTCGGCCTCGCTAGACAGCTACGAATCAAATCGCACATCTGGAGTGACGACAACTTTTAGAGGCGAACTGTACGGCTTTGCATCGCTGACTGTAAGTGGCGAGGAGACTGGCGCTATAACCCGGCTCGAAGCGCAACCTGTTACCGCTCGTGCGTTTGCCTATGCAACTTACCTGGAGCCGGATACCTACTGGGACGGCTACTTCTACTCCACTTCTGTACAAACTATTACTGCGTCCTGCAACGCTGCCGGTACCCTTACCACACTATAATCCACCATGCCATACCCTAGCACACAAAGTAGCATTGTCCTGGGTCCGGTTGCGGTTGTCGTCGGAGCTAATCGTCACAAGATTCCGGCCAGCCCGTATAGATCAAAGGCAAACTATCTACCCGTAGATCAGGTGGCCCAGGATGGGGCGTCTTTCTTTCGCACCCAGGTATTTACGCCGGATAATAATCCGCTGAACATTGTCGACATGAAGCTGCGCTATGTAGTGCGGCAGTCTCTGTTCTCGGACAGCTACATTGAAATTGACGTAACTGTTGTTCGCCCCGACTACGGTGAGATCGAGATCTACATTCCGCCGAACATCTTGTCTGATCCAGGCTTGCACCTGGCGGGTATCCAGGTCTACAATCTAGACAATAAGCTGATCTACCAGACTCCAAGATACCTGGAGATCACGCCTAAAATCAATTCTAAGAATCGTCCCGTCACTGTGGCCGAAATACGCATGGCATTGCGTGACTATCCGGAGTGCAATACTCTGCTTAATGACGTGGAATTCAGCGACAACGAAATCGCCTACTGCATCACTCGTCCCATAGACGCCTGGAACTCCATGTCTCCGGATGTAGGCCAATACGATATTCATAACTTTCCTTGGCGTCAGGCACACATCAATGCCACCATAGGCGAACTTATGAAGATTGCCGCTTATCACTACTTTAGAAATCAACTGCCCTACAGCTCTGGCGGGTTGTCGGTTGACGACAAGAACAAGGGCGCCGCGTATCTTCAGATGGCCGAACAGGAGCTGGCCAAGTTCCAGGTATTCAGCCAAGAGAAGAAGTTCGAAATCAACATCATGGGCGGCTTTGCATGGCTGCCTGGACCATACGATCAAGTTTGAGGTGCTAGATGCCTGAGCCTTTTAAAGACCTTCGGATTCTATACGATGGCCTCGGGCGCACCGCTGTATCCTGGGTACTGGATTCTCGCTTCGATGACCCGTATCCCCATACATTTGAGTTACAGTTTAGCTCTGTGTCCACAGGATTCGACACAGGAGATTACCAAATTGTGAGCTCAGGACATAAAGTAGACTATCTGCAGGACGTCAAGTTTAGAGACGCAGGGTTGCCGTCTGCGGCATTCTATAGGGTGAAGCTTACTACGCCTGCTGGGCAGTATTACTCGCCTGCGCGAGGACTGCAAGGCAACGTAAACGATAAGAACCTGGGACTAGTACGGGAACTACTACGCAAGGAAAATCTGGCACTACGCAGTGACCGTGGCGCATCTAAAGGATTTTTATTTAAACGTAGATACTACGGTCCTGCCTGTAGCTGCACCGACAAGAACACTGGCATACTAGTACATAGTATGTGTCGCGATTGTGCTGGTACAGGCTTCAAGGATGGGTATTTTCCAGGCGTAGAGTTTTCCATCTTAGCGATGAGCACCGAGGATCAGCGAGATCAGGCAAGCCCAGCAGGTCCTCAGGAGACACGAGCCATAGAGGCTAGATGTTTGGTTTTCCCTACAGCAGAAAACCGAGACTTATGGATGGAGGCTGATACCAGCAGGCTATACGAAGTCAAGGGCTATTCAATTATAGGTCGTTTGGGATTACGCCCTGTTGCAGCTAAAATTCAATTAAAAGAAATGCCATTAGTAGAAATTGTGCCCCTACTGGTATCATTGAATAAAGAATCTTCTACCCCATCTACTACAGCTTGAAAGTAAAGTATTAGATTATGGCAAACACAATTCGCATCAAGCGCCGCTCGTCGGACTCTACCGCACCTACTACCGCTCAGGTAGTAAACGGAGAGTTAGCTTTAAACGAAAATAACGATATTTTGTACTACGGCAAGGGTGGAAACTCTAGTGCCTCCTCGTCAGTACTTAAGATTGGTGGTTCTGGCGCTTTCTTGACGATGGACACCAATCAGACTCCAACTGGAGTCAAGACCTTTAGCACTACGACACTGTTGATTACCGGAGGGTCAAACGGTAATGTCCTGACAACTAACGGCAGTGGTACGTTGAGCTGGTCGAGCGTTTCCGCCAATGCGTTCTCAAGTATCACAGACGGTACCAATACCGCGGCTGCTTCTGGCGGTGACACCCTCAAGTTGCGTTCAAGCGGTGCTCTCAGCATTGTTGTTGCCAACAACGATCCAACCCACGGCGATAATGCTCTTTTTACCGTAACTGCAGGTAGCACCAGTACAGCAGGCGCAGTTCAATTAACGGACTCGACTAGCTCTACTTCTACAACTACCGCCGCTACACCCAACTCTGTAAAGTCTGCTTATGACTTAGCCAATGCTGCGTTGCCTAAGTCTGGCGGCACTATGACTGGAGCAATTACCCTTGCTGCAGATCCCAGCTCGGCGTTACATGCTGCAACAAAGCAGTATGTAGACAGCGTTTCTCAAGGCTTGGATGTAAAGCAAAGCGTTCGCCTTGCTTCTACAGGGACAAACATTTCAGTAACGTACACCGCGACAGGTGGTAGCTCAGGGCGTGGCCAAATCACCAACGTCACAAATGTGCTTGATTCAGTTAATCTTGCGGCTAATGACCGCATCCTGCTCAAGGATCAGACCACTGGAGCGCAAAACGGCATTTGGGTAGTTAGCACCCTTGGTACTGGAGCAAACGGTGTCTGGGATCGTGCGACGGACTTCGACTCCGATGCAGACGTAACTGCAGGGGCATTTACGTTTGTTGAAGAAGGCACAACAAACGCAGACTCCGGTTTTGTGCTATCCACCAACAGTCCAATTGTTATCGGCGGCGCTTCAGGCACCTCTCTTACCTGGACTCAGTTTTCCGGCGCAGGGCAGATCACTGCCGGTAACGGCCTTACCAAGACCGGAAATACACTCGATGTTGGAGGCACAGCCAACAGAATCACCGTTGCTGCTGATTCGGTAGATATTGCATCTACCTATGTAGGCCAAGCATCTATAACAACCTTGGGCACAGTAGCCACCGGCACATGGGATGCAACGACCATTGCAACCACCAGGGGCGGCACAGGACTA
>Ga0172372_10009484_pt1 | contig 12654 bp, 12 predicted proteins | sample LakKiv5m_2_FD_114544 | JGI IMG/M metagenome (GOLD analysis project Ga0172372, IMG submission 114544) | Freshwater microbial communities from Kabuno Bay, South-Kivu, Congo - kab_092012_9.5m | ecosystem: Environmental > Aquatic > Freshwater > Lake | place: Democratic Republic of the Congo...
CAGGTCAGCGTGGTGATGACCTGTGTCTCCCGCGATCAGGATGTACAAAGCCTTATCGAGGCGGCGAGGCCTGCGATCCGACCCGGCATGATTTTCGTTGATTTTTCAACCATTCATCCGGACAGTGCCAGACGCATGGCTGAAGGGGTATGTCAGGCAGGCGGGGACTTTCTCGACGCACCCGTCACGGGCGGTGTCGAGGGAGCCCAAACCGGAAATCTGGCCATGATGGTGGGCGGCAAGGCAGACATACTGGCTACCGTTCAACCGCTGCTCGCCACACTGGCAACCCGTATCGTGCATACCGGCGCTACCGGCACGGGTCAGGCGGCCAAGGCCGTCAACCAGATCATGGCCGCAGGCATCAACCAGGCGGTGACCGAAGCCCTGGCCTTTGGAGCAAAGGCCGGGCTCGACCTGGAGCCGTTGATCGATCTAATGACCACCGGAGCAGCGGGCAACTGGTTTTTGGCCAGACGCGGAAAAACCCTGTTACAAAACCAGTATCCGCCAGGGTTCAAACTGGCTCTGCACCACAAGGATCTGGTTATTTGCGAGACCCTGGCCACCACCCTGGGCATGACGATTCCCCTGGCCAGCCGCACCCGGCAGGACTACGAAATCCTGATGGGGCAAGGTTACGGTGCGGAAGACATTTCCGCTTTGTATCGACTCAAAAAACAGGCAGATGCCCCATGACAACTCTCAGAGGCCCGGTCATGTTCGACCTGCAGGGCTACCAACTCCAGGCGGATGAAATCGCCCGGCTCGAATCACCAGCCGCCGGCGGGATCATCCTGTTCACCCGTAATTATCAAAATCCGGAACAACTGCAAAACCTGATCCGCGACATCAGGCAAATCCGCCCGGGTCTACTCATTGCAGTAGACCACGAAGGCGGGCGGGTACAGCGATTCCAGGAGGGCTTTACCCGCCTGCCCCCGGCAGCCTGCTACCGATCACAGCCGGATGGCGAAAACCTGGCCCGTAAGGCCGGCTGGTTGATGGCCATGGAATTGAGAAGCTTCGGGGTGGACTTCAGCTTCGCCCCCGTTCTCGATGTAGAAGCCGGTTTGAGTCAGATCATTGCAGATCGGGCCTTTGCCAGCGAAGCGGCTGAAGTCGCCCGACTGGCTGCGGCTTTCATGCACGGCATGCACACCGCCGGTATGGCCGCAACCGGCAAACACTTTCCCGGACATGGCCATGTGGCCGCTGACTCCCATCTGGAACTGCCAGTGGATACCCGCAGTCACCAGGCTATTTTGGAACAGGACATCCATCCCTTCAAAGCCCTGATAGACCGGGGACTCGAAGCCATCATGCCTGCCCATGTCGTTTACCCGGCAGTGGATCATGAACCGGCCGGCTATTCGAAAATCTGGTTACAGGGCTGTCTCCGGGCCGAACTCGGCTTCAAGGGGCTGATCTTCAGCGATGATCTGAGCATGGCCGGTGCGGAAACCGCCGGATCTTATGGTGCCCGCGCCCACAAGGCCTTGCAGGCCGGGTGTGATATGGTGCTGGTTTGTAATGCGCCGGATGCCGCACAAGAAGTGCTGGAAGCCACGGTCGGTCTGGCCGACTCTGCAGAACGCTCACAGCGTCTGCATATCATGTGTGGACGGTTTCCGGTTGACCGATCCCGTTTACTGGCTAGCCCGGCCTGGCAGCAGGCCGTTCACAGCCTCGAGCAATTGAATAATGACTGACCAGGAATACACCCCCATGAACCTGAATGAAGAAATACGCCGGGTGGCGGCTGAAGCCGAGTGTCTTTACAGCCTCGCGGCCCTGCATATCGAACTTGACCGGATTGCTGCCGAGATCACAACCCGTCTGCAGGAGTCCCACCCGCTTGTCCTGTGCGTCCTGAATGGCGGCATCATTCCCACCGGCGAACTGATCACCCGCCTGCATTTTCCGCTGGAACTGGACTCGATCAAGGCCGGGCGCTACCAGGGGGCGACCCGGGGTGGCGAATTTCACTGGATACTGGAACCGGGTCTGTCCCTGCAGGATCGTACCGTACTGATCGTCGATGACGTGCTGGATGAAGGCATCACCCTGGCGGAAATCAAACGCTATTGCACTGCCCGGGGAGCGAGTGCCGTGTATGCGGCGGTCATCGTGGAGAAAATACTGAATAAACCCAAACCGGCCCAGGCCGATTTTATTGCGGTCAGGGCTGACAACCGTTATTTATTCGGCTATGGCATGGATTACAAAAACCACTTGAGAAACTGGCCGGGTATCTACGCCTGCCGGACGGTATATTGATCATGAAATTGACCGGCATTATCGGCGGCACCGGCTTGACCCAGCTCGACGGTCTGCACATCAAACACCGCGAAACCGTGGACACCCCCTACGGTTCGCCGTCATCGGCTTTGGTCTTTGGTTCGTTGCAGGGTCAGGCACTGGTCTTTCTGGCCCGTCATGGCGATCCCCATACCATTGCGCCCCACCGGGTCAACTACCGGGCCAACCTGTGGGCCTTGCACGCAGCCGGGGTGGACTCGATCATAGCAGTAGCCGCCGTGGGCGGTATTGACCGGCTGGCAGAACCCGGCCGGGTGGTGATTCCCGACCAGATCATCGATTACACCTCGAACCGGGTACACACGCTGTACGATGACAGCGAAACGGCGGTAACCCATATCGACTTCAGTCACCCCTATACCCCAGCGGTCAGAACCAAGCTGCTGACGGCGGCACAAAGGGCCAATGTGCCGACGGTAGATGGCGGCGTGTACGGTTGCACCCAGGGGCCGCGTCTGGAGACGATTGCCGAAATCAGGCGAATGCAGCAGGATGGCTGCACCCTGGTCGGCATGACCGGCATGCCGGAAGCCGCCCTGGCGCGGGAGCTGGGCATACCCTACGCCTGCTGCGCGGTGGTCGCCAACCGGGCGGCTGGTTTGTCCGATAGCGACGAAATCACCATGGAAGAAATTCACGCCAATCTGGTGGCCGGCATGAACGACGTTCACCAAATCCTCAAGCATCTGGATCATGCCCATTAAACCCCTGCTGGATGAATCACTGCCGCCTCAGCCGACGCGGGGCAAACCGTTCCGGTTGCAGAGTGATTTTGAACCCGCCGGTGACCAACCCGAAGCCATCCGCCAATTGCTACAGGGTGTGGGAGATGGTCTTTTGCATCAAACCCTGCTGGGGGTCACCGGTTCGGGCAAAACCTTCACCATGGCCCACGTCATTGCGGCCCTGCAGCGACCAGCCCTGATTCTGGCACCCAACAAAACCCTGGCCGCCCAGTTGTATGGCGAAATGAAAGCATTTTTCCCCGACAACGCGGTGGAATACTTCGTCTCCTATTACGATTATTACCAGCCCGAAGCCTATGTGCCCGCCTCCGATACCTACATTGCCAAGGACGCTTCGCTGAACGAACACATCGAGCAAATGCGATTGTCCGCGACCAAGGCCCTGATAGAAAGAACCGATACCCTCATCGTGGCGACGGTATCGGCCATCTACGGCCTGGGAGAACCGGCTTCCTATTTCAGCATGGTGCTGCACCTGGTGAGGGGGGATCTACTGGATCAGCGCACCCTGCTCCGTCGCCTCACCGAGTTACAGTACACCCGCAATGACACTGACCTGCGACGGGCGACCTACCGGGTACGCGGCGATGTCATCGACGTATTTCCGGCTGAATCGGAGCAGGAAGCCCTGCGCATCGAACTGTTCGACAATGAAATCGAACGGCTGTCGCTGTTTGATCCACTCACGGGTGAGATACACAGCCGCATCGCCCGCTATACCGTCTACCCCAAAACCCACTACGTCACTCCCCGGGAAAAAATTCTGGCTGCCATCGACCAGATCAAGGTGGATCTCAAATTACGGCTGGATGAACTGCATCAACAAAGGAAATTGGTAGAAGCGCAGCGACTCGAACAACGCACCCGCTACGACCTGGAAATTTTACTGGAAGTGGGCTACTGTCCCGGCATCGAAAATTACTCGCGCTACCTGTCCGGCCACAGCCCCGACCAACCCCCCCCTACCCTGTTCGATTATCTGCCAGCCACGGCCCTGTTGATCGTCGATGAAAGCCACGTCACCCTGCCGCAGCTCGGTGGAATGTACCGGGGAGATCGTGCCCGCAAGGAAACCCTAGTGGATTACGGCTTCCGTTTGCCCTCGGCACTGGATAACCGCCCCTTGACCTTCGAAGAACTCGAAGCCCGTGCGCCTCAGCGCATCTACGTTTCGGCTACGCCGGGGCCTTATGAACTCAGGCATTCCGGGCAAATCGTGGAACAGGTGGTACGACCGACCGGCCTGGTCGATCCGGCGGTGGAAATCCGCCCGGCCCTGTCCCAGGTGGGTGATCTGCTATCGGAAATCCGGTTACGGGCGGCGGTGAACGAGCGGGTGCTGGTGACTACCCTGACCAAACGCATGGCCGAGGATCTGACGGAATACCTGGCTGAACATGAGGTTGCCGTGCGCTACCTGCATTCCGATGTCGAAACCGTGGAACGGATAGAAATCATCCATGATCTCAGGGCTGGAAGATTCGATGTACTGGTGGGTATCAACCTGTTACGGGAAGGGCTGGATATACCGGAGGTGTCACTGGTTGCCATTCTGGATGCCGACAAGGAAGGTTTTTTGCGTTCCACCGTCTCGCTCATACAAACCATCGGGCGAGCGGCCCGCAACCTGCACGGCAAGGCCATTCTGTATGCCGATCAGTTGACCGGTTCGATCGAGCGGGCCGTGGAAGAAACCGAACGCCGTCGCACCAGGCAGTTGGCTCATAACCAAAAGCTCGGCATCACCCCCAGAGGTATCGCCAAACAGGTGACCGACATTCTGGAGTTACCCATACCCGGAGCCATCAAACCCGGTCGATCCCGGCGCAAACTGGCCAGCGTCGCCGAAAGCCAGCCGGATTATTCGGTTTTCACCCCGGAAGAACGGGAAATCAAACTGCGCCAACTGGAAGACAGGATGTACGTCCATGCCCGCAATCTGGAATTTGAAGAAGCGGCCCGGCTTCGGGATGACATTGCCCGGTTGAAGGACCAACCGGTGGCCGTTAAACCCACCAGGTACTGACGAACACCCATGGCATTACCCCTCAAAAAACTTTCATACTGGATACTGGCAGGCATAACGGCAGCGACACTGGCCGGTTTTTATTTCATGGGATCACTCAACCGCCCTCCCCCGGCAACCGGCATGATGGCGGCACGCGACAACCGTCCACCCGCCGTTCCGGTGATGACGACCCGGGTCGAACGAGCAGATATCCCGGTTTACCTGAACGGACTGGGAACCGTAACACCCCTTCACACCGTAACCGTCAGGCCCAGGGTGGACGGGGAATTATTGCGGGTGGCCTTCAGCGAAGGCCAGTTGGTGAAGAAAGGAGACCTGCTGGCCGAGATCGACCCCAGACCCTACGCCGCGCAACTGATTCAAAACGAAGGACAACTGGCCCGGGATCAGGCCCTGCTCGAAAATGCCCGGGTCGACTGGCAACGTTATCGCGAACTCCTGGGCAAGGATTCGATCGCCGCCCAGCAAGTGGCCAGTCAGCGGGCACTGGTTAGCCAGTATGAAGCCACTGTCAAAATCGATCAGGGACAGATTGACGCAACCCGGCTGCAACTGGATTATTGCCGCATCACGGCCCCCATCAGCGGACGGGTTGGCCTGCGCAAGATCGATCCGGGTAATATCGTTCGCGCCGGTGACCCTGATGGCCTGATTGTCATCACCGGAACGACACCCATCAGTGTATTGTTCACCCTGCCCGAAGACCGCCTGCCACCACTCCTGACGGCTGTAAAGCGTCGTGCCGCATTAACGGTCGAAGCCCGGGATCGCACGGCAACCCGGATACTGGCACAGGGTCATCTGTTGGCCCTGGATAACCAGATCGACCCGGCCACGGGCACCCTGCGCCTGAAAGCCCTGTTTCCAAACAGCGATGAAAGCCTGTTTGCCAACCAGTTTGTCAATGTGAGGTTGAACCTTGACCCCTTGCGGAATACGCCTGTCCTGCCGACAACCGCATTGCTCAGCGGGAGTGCCGGTGATTTTGTCTATGTGGTGGACGGGGAGAGCAAAGCCCGTATGCAGGTGATCCACGCCGGGCCACGGGACGGGGAGCGGGTGGCTGTACTGCAGGGACTGGACGAAGGAACGGAGGTGGTTTTGGAGGGAATGGATCGCCTGAGGGATGGGGTTGCCGTTCAGGTTATCCGTCAGCAAGAGGCAGGAGGCCATGGCAACAGGCCGTAACAGCAATCAAGTCAGTCCGTGTCAACCCTATCCCGTGAAAAACCATGAGCGAATATCATAAAATCCAAACCCTCTTCAAACGAGACATGAACAGCAAGTGCAAGTCCTTGCTGGAAGGCCAGTGGACAATGCCTGAATTTGAATACCTGGCAAACAATGTGTGGGTCTTCACTGAAAAAGTTGATGGCACCAACATTCGGGTCATTTTCAAAGACGGCCAGGTGATGTTTGGCGGGCGTACCGATAATGCAGAAATACCCGCACACTTGTTGGCACGCCTGAATGAACGGTTCTTGCCGTTGACGACAAGGCTCGGCGAAGTTTTTCCGGGTCACTCGGCGGTTTTATACGGTGAGGGTTATGGTGCCAGAATCCAGCCGGGAGGTGGCAAATACCGCGCAGATGCAGGTTTCGTATTGTTTGACGTGCGTGTCGAGGACTGGTGGCTACAGCGTGTCGACGTGGAAGATGTTGCCGAAAAACTGGGTCTGGAGGTGGTGCCCGTTATTGGTGAGGGAACGCTTCATGATGCCGTTGCCCGTGCAAAGGCGGGTTTTCTCTCTGCCTGGGGTAATTTTCAGGCCGAAGGTATCGTGGCTCGCCCAAAAACAGAACTGAAAACACGCGGTGGGCAGCGGGTAATCGCCAAAATAAAATGTCGGGATTTTGGGCCTTGATCATCTTTCACCGTTATGACCGATGGCTGACAAGCGGCCTGGCCCGACTATAAAATGCAGTTCCCCGTTCAAGCCGGGCCACCTGACTTCTCACTCCTTTGACACCATGCCCCGATGAATGCCAGAAAAACCCGTTTCGCCCCCAGTCCTACCGGCCTGATGCACCTGGGCAATGCCCGTACCGCCCTGCTGAGTGCCCTCTATGGCCAGCGTTTCCTGCTGCGTATCGAAGACACCGACCCGGAACGCAGCCGGGAGGAATTTGTGCGGGACATCCTGTCCGATTTGACCTGGCTGGGGTTGCACTGGGACGAAGGTCCGCGTTCCGAGCAGGCTGAACCTGATTTTTTTCAGTCCAGACGGGGCGATATCTACCGGCAGCATTATGACCACTTGCAGGCAGAAAACCGGGCCTATCCCTGTTTCTGCACCCCGCAGGAACTGGAAATCGCCCGCAAAATCCAGCTCAATGCCGGTCAGCCGCCGCGTTATAGCGGCAAGTGTGCCCGCCTGACCGCCAACGACATCGCCGCCCGGCAGGCCGAGGGGCGGGAACCGACCCTGCGTTTCCGGGTACCGAAACAGCAAACCCTGACATTCGATGACCAGATTCGGGGGCCACAAAAGTTTTTGACCGATACCATAGGCGATTTTATTATCCGGCGGGCCGATGGCAGCCCGGCGTTTTTTTTCTGCAATGCCATAGACGATGCCCTGATGGGGGTGACGGATGTGGTGCGGGGGGAAGATCACCTGACCAACACCCCGCGCCAGATCCTGATACTCGAAGCCCTGGGGCTGGCCATTCCGCGCTATGCCCATATCTCCCTGATCCTCGGCGATGACGGTACCCCCTTGTCGAAACGCAACGGCAGTCGCAGTATCCGGCAACTGCGGGAGGAAGGCTATTTCCCGCAAGCCGTGGTCAACCTGCTGGCCCGGCTCGGACATACCTACGATGACGAGGCCTGCCTGAACATCGACGCATTGCGTGCCGGATTCGACATCCATCGCCTGAGCAAGTCACCGGCCCGTTTCGATTACGGCCATCTTGCCCACTGGCAATCGCGGGCGATCCGGGCGGTCAGCGAAGAGCAACTCTGGCAGTGGTTGCATCCCGAATGCCGCGCCCGGGTGCCGGAACCGGCCAGAGCGGCCTTTCTCGATATCGTGCGGGGCAACTGCCTGTTTCCGGTCGAGGCCGATACCTGGGCCACAATCCTGTTTACCGATGAATGGAATCTGTCGGCTGAAGCCCTGCCTGAATTACGGGCTGCCGGTACTGACTTTTTTCTGGCCTTGCTGGATGCCGCAACCGCCTGCGGTGATGATTTCGATGCTTTCATGGCCCGCATCAAAACCACTACCACTCGCAAGGGCAAGGCGTTGTTCATGCCACTGCGGCTAGCCCTGACCGGTCGCCATGACGGGCCGGACATGGGCCAGATTTATCGCCTGCTGACTGCTGAACGCCTGCGTGGCCGGTTGGCCGTGCTGACTTCTCCCCTGGAATGACACACACCATGCTGCACATACACAACACCCTGTCGCGTCAAAAACAACCGCTTATCCCGCTGGAACCCGGCAAAATCGGCCTTTATGTCTGTGGCATGACCGTTTACGACTATTGCCATCTGGGTCATGCCCGGGTGATGGTGGTGTTCGACACGGTAGCGCGTTACCTCCGCCATCGCGGCTATGCGGTAACCTACGTCCGTAATATCACCGACATCGACGACAAGATCATCAGACGGGCGGCGGAACAGGGCGTGGACCTCAACGACCTGACCCATACCTTCATCGAGGCCATGCACGCGGACGAAGCGGCCTTAGGGGTACTAAGGCCGGATCAGGAGCCCCGGGCTACCGCCTCCATTGCGGCAATGCTCGACCTGATCGGCACCCTGATGGACAAGGGCTATGCCTACGTGGGAGGAAACGGCGATGTGTTTTATGCCGTCAGCCGGTTTGCGGGTTACGGTCGGCTCTCCGGACGTAACCTGGAAGAACTGCGGGCCGGTGAGCGGGTGGAGGTCGATACCGCCAAGCGGGATCCCCTGGATTTCGTGCTCTGGAAGCGGGCCAAACCGGGCGAACCGGCCTGGGACGCACCCTGGGGAGCGGGCCGTCCCGGCTGGCACATCGAGTGTTCGGCCATGTCCATGGCCTGCCTGGGCCAGCATTTCGACATTCATGGCGGCGGAATGGATTTACAGTTTCCCCACCATGAAAACGAAATCGCCCAGTCCGAGGCTGCCACCGGCGAAACTTTCGTCAACCTGTGGATGCACAACGGCTTCGTGCGGGTCAACGAAGAAAAGATGTCCAAGTCGCTGGGTAATTTCTTCACCCTCCGCGATATTTTTCAGTGCTATCGGCCCGAAGTCGTTCGTTTCTTCATCCTCAACAGTCACTACCGCAGCCCGCTCAATTACGCCAACGAACACCTCGATGAAGCACTCGCGGCCCTGACCCGCCTCTACACCGCCCTGCGCGGACTGACCGACCCGGTGGACGCTTCAGCGGCATCTGCCGTTGCCGATGATTATCGGCTTCGTTTTGAAGCCGCCATGGATGATGATTTCAACACGCCGCTGGCCTTGTCCATCCTGTTTGAACTGGCCCGGGAAACCAACCGCCTGCGCACCGATGACCCGATGCAGGCCCGGCCTCATGCCGCTCTGCTACGTAGCCTGGGCGGTATTCTCGGATTCTTGCAAACCGATCCGGAGCAGTTTCTTCAGGGAGATACCTCCTCCGGCCTGACGGCGGAAGTCATAGAACCGCTGATTCAGCAGCGTCTGGCCGCCCGCCAGCACAAGGACTGGGGTGAGGCCGACCGAATCCGGCAGTTGCTCAAGGCGCAAGGCATCGTGCTGGAGGACAATGCCACCGGCACGCTGTGGCGGCGGGAGAGCTAGATGCTGTCCTGTCCGGGGTTACCCCCCTTCGAGGCGATATTGCTCGACATGGATGGTCTGTCGCTGGATACCGAGGGTACGTATTGTCTGGCATGGCGGCAGGCGGCTGCCGAGTTTGGCTGTAGGCTGGAGGAGTCGATCTGCGAAGACCTGTTTGGCCGTCAGGCAGAAGACGTAGAGCGGATTCTCGGCAGCTTGCTGGGCGGGGTTTATGATCGGCAGCGGTTTTACCGCACGGCAGAACGGTACTGGCGTACCCACCTGCAAACTCACGGTGTCGCCCCGATGCCGGGGCTGCTGAGCCTGCTGAAGCATCTGCAACAGGGGTCGGTTCCCCATGCCCTGGCCACTAACAGCGACCGGGGGCACGCGGAGGAATGCCTGAATCATGCCGGGTTGAGCGGGGTGTTCGAGGTGATGGTGACCCGGGATCAGGTCAGGCAGGGCAAACCGGCTCCGGATCTGTTTCTGGAAGGGGCACGTCGTCTGGGGGTTCCGATCACGGCCTGTCTGGTGCTGGAAGACTCTGCTACCGGTATAGAGGCGGCCCGGGCGGCTGGTGCCATTGCCGTCGTGGTGCAACGACGGGATGCCTTGCGGTTACGATTGGCGGAACGGGCAGATGCGGCGTTTGACAGCCTGGAGATGTTATTGAAGGCGGTAGAAAACGGGCCGTTGGGCGGTGGCGGTCTGTCGGCTACGGGATGAGGTTATACGCAAAACCCCTCTCCGGGAGAGAGGGGTTGAATCGGGGCGTGGGCTTCAGGCTTCACCCGGCGGTCAACCCGCCTTGATGTTGACTTTTGAAGTCCAGCCGGATTTGCCCTGGCAGTCACCGTCGATGACATTCAGCTTGACATAGGGCAGCATACCAACCATTTGCTCTTCTACTACGGTGGCACGGGTACCGCCCACAGCAACACAAATGCTTACCTCCTGGTTTTCCTCGGCTTCGGACGCACTCTGCATACCGGGTACCGCCGTCAGGTGAGAACTGCCTCCATTGGGATTTTCAAGCGTGACGGTTTGTCCAGGCCCTATGGACGCGATTTTGGCTTTTTGGCCGTCCCCCCCCCCCATGGACAAAACCAGTATGATAAGACCGACCACGCCCCCCACGGCGGCGTACATCGCCTTCGGGTTGGTTTTGAGTGTTTCGATGATGCCGGCAACGGCATTGTTGCTGTTATTGCTTTCTTCAGACATTCCGCTTTACCTCCTCGTTAAAATTATGAATTCTCCAGGCAAACCCGGGAGTGCGCGAAAATTACCATGTTGCCGGTCTTATGGAAACCGGCAATCGACATCGCGCCATGCGAAGACACCGCTCCGGACAAAAAATTCCGTCACCCCGGCAACACCCGGGTTCATTTGGCCTGCCCGCTTCGATTGGCATAAAGACACCCCCTGACACCATGAATGACAATAACCCGGTTCCTGCTGTTTTCAAAATAATGATCGAACCCGAATCTGCCGGTCAGCGTATCGATAATTTTTTGCTCAACCGGCTCAAGGGTGTACCCCGCAGTCATGTTTACCGCATCTTGCGTACCGGTGAAGTGCGGCGCAATGGCGGTCGGGTCAAGGCCGAAGACCGACTGGAAGCCGGAGATACCTTGCGTATTCCACCCATCCGGCTGTCGTCACCGGAAACCGTGGACATACCGGCGGAAGCCTTAAGAACACGACTGGAATCCCGCATCCTTCATGAGGATGAACACCTGCTCGTACTGGACAAACCCCATGGCATGGCCGTACATGGCGGCAGTGGTTTGCGTTACGGCATCATCGAGGGACTTCGGGCACTGCGTCCGGAAGCCCGTTTTCTGGAACTGGCTCACCGACTGGATCGGGATACCTCGGGGTGTTTGCTGATCGCCAAGAAGCGGTCGGCCCTGACCAGCCTGCATGGCCAGTTCAGGGACGATCAGGTGAAAAAAACCTACTGGGCCTTGTTGGGCGGCGAGTGGGCCAGAAAATACTGGCGGGTCGAGGCTCCGCTGGAGAAAAACACGCTCAAAAGTGGCGAGCGGGTGGTCCGGGTTTCCCGCGAAGGCAAGGCGGCCGTCACGGAATTCAGGCGGTTGTCACGCCATGTCGGAGCCACACTGGTGGAAGCCCGCCCGGTGACCGGACGCACCCATCAGATTCGGGTACATGCCCAGGTGCTGGGACACCCGGTCGCCGGTGATGTGCGTTACGGTGACGAAGCCCAGAACCAGCAATTCCGGCAGCAGGGTCTCAAACGATTGTTTCTGCACGCGCTCGAGACCACATTCATACATCCCCACACCGGCAAATCCCTGTGCCTGCGGGCTCCGCTGGCGGCAGAACTCCAGGCTTTTCTCGATACCCTGCCCGACGCACGCGGGGCCAGGGTCACGCAATGACCTCAAATACCCATGCCGCCGAGTGTCACCATCAACTGGTTCAGGGTAGCGGTCATGACAGGATGCTCCACCTCGAATTCGGCCAGTGCCTGCTTCATTTCTGCTACCAGATGGAGATGCTGACCCCCACTGGACGGTGAGGATTCGAGTTGATCTTCCAGTTGATCGAGCAGGTCATCCAGGGTCTTGCTCGCCTCTGGATTGCTCTTGCCCACCAACTCTATGGCGTACCGCAGTCGGTAGAACAAATGAATGATTTCTTTATCGATCATGACGTAGTCCTCTTGGGTCTGGATTGGAAAACAGGGTTAATCGTAACACAGACTCACGACGGTGCTACGGCAGACACGTCGGCAAACCACTCGCCAGATCCGGATACCG
>Ga0172372_10009485_pt1 | contig 12654 bp, 15 predicted proteins | sample LakKiv5m_2_FD_114544 | JGI IMG/M metagenome (GOLD analysis project Ga0172372, IMG submission 114544) | Freshwater microbial communities from Kabuno Bay, South-Kivu, Congo - kab_092012_9.5m | ecosystem: Environmental > Aquatic > Freshwater > Lake | place: Democratic Republic of the Congo...
ACCATCAGGAATTTTAAAAGGAACTTCAAATAATCATTTCAGTTGTTTATGGAATGCCGATGGAAAATTGGCGATAGGTGATGAAAATCCTAATGATGATTATTATTTATATGTGAATAAAAAAACACGATTAAATAATCTAGAATGTTTCAATATTTCAAGTATTCCTTCAAGGAAGAATGTGGGATTTTCTGGTTGTAATATATCAAATGTGAATAAAGGATTTTTTAATGTTGTTAATACTAATCATATAATAACACAAACAGCATCTATCGCAACGATTAATGTCGCTGACTCAACTTTCGAGAAGATGGATATTAATAATCTTAATTCTTTGAAATTGAATATCAGGGAATTATATGGATGTAATTTAAGTTTGAATTCAAATCTTTTTAATCCTAATTTGAAAATCGTCGTCGGTTCTAATATCTCTTCAAATACATCCTATTTGATGAATATTAATGTCGGTTCTTCTAATAGTAATGGTTTATGCGTCCAGAGTTTTAATTGTAATATAAATCCGTCTATTTTACTTCAAGGATTTTCAAATAATAATTTTCCATTTCTATCATTTAGGAATACCACAGGCAATTATTCATTTAATTTAACATCCAATTTAAATAAGAATTTCCTGACATCCAATAATTTCAATTTGAGAGATAATGCGACAAATACAACTATCTTTCGTCATATAAATTTCGATGATAATAATAATCAATTATGTTTTGGAAGCTCCAATAATATCATCTTCGATTTAAGGAATAATAATATAACGACGAATAACACGAATAGGATTAGTTTAGGATTTCCATATCGATATTTAGTTCAAAATAATCTTAATTTGAATATGTGGGAGAATTATTTTAAGGATAATTCCTTGAATACAAATGCGATGTTGAATGTATATGGAAATGTGAATTTATCAAGTATAAATAATAAATCTTTTATAAGTTGTATTTCAACGGAATTTCCAAATGATAAAATTGGTGTTGCGATTGGTTCTAATGGAATAAGAGATGGGTTTTTATTAAATGTTGAAGGAGATGCTTATTTCTCTTGTAATTTAAATGTTAATAATGATATTTATCTAAAAGGAACTATTACAAATATTTCAGATCGTCGTGTTAAAACGGATTTGAGAAGGATTGAAAATGCTCTTGAAAAGATTGAGAAGATTAATGGATATATATATCAAAGGACGGATACTGGAAGGTTTGAGAGTGGTTTAATAGCTCAGGAAGTTTTAGAAATTATTCCAGAAGTTATTGAAAAAAATAAAGATGATTTTTATAGTATTGCCTATGGAAATATGATGGGAATAGTTGTGGAGGCGATTAAGGAATTAAAAGATTTGATTGAGGAAAATAAGAAAAATTGAAAAAATGATTTTATTTTTATTTTGATTAATCAAATGTCTTTCGAAGATAATAATAGTTGTGTCGATTATTTGATTGAGGCATTTAATCAATTGAGATATGATGAAGATGGTGAAGAGGTTTCTACATCAGTCTCTATGACATATTTCATATCATATCTCTTTGATAAGTTTGATGATGTGAAATGGATGGTCGCCGAAAGAATTGGATTTGACAAATGTTCTATTTATGATGAAGGCAATTTATATATGATTTATGAGATTGTTAGATTTGATGATAATATGGAATATGTTGAAATCAAAATGGATGAGGAGAAGAAGATAAAAATCACTTATTATCCGTCGTTGGAGGATTTAAATAAATGATTTTGTCATTATCCATAAATCTCCACAATATTCTAGATATTCATAAGGAAGATAGAAATATCCATTATCTCCCCAATAAGTTCCCCAAGAATTTCTCAAAATCAATTCACGAGAATAATCATCATATCCACATATAATAACTGCGTGTCCTCCAATAAATTTATCATTCGTCGTAGGCATTCCAATTTTTCCTGTTAATTTTGATTTACTCGCCATAAAATTTGAGAAAATTGATATGGCAAGTGCAATAGGTTCATTATTATCTAACCATTTTTTAATAATTGATAAATCATTTTTGATATTAAACGCTTCTATGAGATATGTTTCTTTTGCTTTTTCATATGCTTCTTTGGATGGTTTGATGAATAAATTAGATATTTCATATTTCCAATATTTTTCATCACATATTCCATTTGATTTTAAGGAATAAATTCCATCGCTTAAATATGCTCCATTATCTTCATTCGTTTCATTTATTAACTCCCTTTCATTATAATAGAGGAATAGTTGAGAACCTTTAAAATTAGTTGTATCATAATCAAATATAGAACAAAGAGCGAATGCCGAACAACTTCCTATTTTTCCTTGGTCGTAAGCAGGAGGAAATTTATTTCTTAAATCAACTTTTTTCATTTCATTCTTCATAACATTCTTGATTTCATTTTCAATAGGAATGACGGATAATTCTTTATTTATTTTTATATTTAAATGACGATAGATAAATATGAAACAACAGGAAGAATATCCATCTTTTATTAGATAAGTATAAGGAAGCTCATAATATTTATTTAAAAAACGAATAATGAATATTTGTTTTTCATTATTAAATCCACAAACTACAATGGATATAGCACCTAATTTCTTTTCATTTGGAAGAGGAATAGGGATTGATATGGAGGATATATCAAAACTTTCAAAAACTTCTATGGAGACGATAAAAGGTTCATTATTAACTAATGAAAGAATAAGACTATTTAAATCTTTTTTAATCTTAATGATGTCGAAATTATATTTATTTTTTTCTGCTTTTTTATAAACATCTATGGAAGGTTCTTCATTTATTAAATCAGGATTATATTTATAATCATCATATAAACAATAACCAAATTCCAAGAAATTATTTATGGAATTATAGAGATTATAAGAATTTGTATTTAATCTTTCGATATAATATAAAAACATTCTAGAAATCCGTTGATTTATATCATATTCTATTAAACAAGCAATAGCATTTGCCGTGCTTCCTAATAATTCATAATTATCTAATGAAGGAAATGAAGATCTTAAATCCAATTTATTTAAATATTTTATTTGAAATATCGATTTACTTAATAAATGAGATATATCCGTTGTTTCATCTATCTCAACATCAAAAAAAGACATTCTGTTTATTTATTAAATTTATTAAAAAGAATTGTTTATATTTTGACTTTTTTCTTAAAATGAATTTTAAAGAATTATTAATGAATATGTTAAGGAATTAATTAAAAAATTATTAATGAATTTATTAAGGAATTATTAAGGAATATGTTCGTTAATAAATTAACTTATTAATGAATATGTTAAGGAATTAATTAAAAAATTATTAATGAATTTATTAAGGAATTATTAAGGAATTATTAAGGAATTATTAAGGAATTATTAATGATTTGTTTAATGAATTTATTAAGGAATTATTAAGGAATTATTAAGGAATTATTAAGGAATTGATTAAGGAATTGATTAAGGAATTGATTAAGGAATTGATTAAGGAATTGATTAAGGAATTGATTAAGGAATTGTTTAAAATGATTTCTATATTTTTAACTTTTCTTGAATCAAATTTTAATTATTTGTTTTCAACTTTTCGCCCAAAATTATTTTTTGGTTTAAAAATCTTTAAAGGAATTATTAAAAAAATATATAAAGATTTTAAATTGTTTATTCTTAAATCATTTTTATTTTGGATAATTAGGAATAATGGCGAAGATTTGTAAGGAAAAGGAGATATTAAATCCAGTTTCTAAAAGATGTGTTAAGAAGGATGGGGTGATTGGTAGAAAGATATTAATAGCAAATGAGAAGATTAATATCTTTTGGGAGAGGAATAGTTGTTATATTGATAGTGCTTTATTATCTATTTTTCATAATAAAAATAAATTTATAGAGGATGTTTTATTAAAAGCACCTTTACATAATTATAAAAATGATTTGAATAAAATAGGGAATGATATTAGAAAGGAATTAATTAAAATTTATGATATTATATCAAATAGGAAAATTGATAAAACGAATACTTGTTTTTTATTAAGAAAATTGTTAAATGATTATTATAAGAATTTCATTAAAATATATCCTAATAAATATATAATAGATAAAAGAGAAGATTGGCGAAAATCTCAATTAGACACATTTGATATATTCGATTTATTAAATATTATATTCGATTATAATAATTTCGTATATAATATTCCTTTTGATTTATTAATTGAAAAAAAGAAGATATTAATTAAGAATATATTTAAAAAATCCCTTCTAAAATCAAATAAATTAGTATTGAAGATATTTAGGAATTCTGGAACAACTAAATTAGATATTAAAGTAATTCCCTCAAAAACCATCAAATTACCAAAGAATTCATTTGATTTACATCTAACATCCATCATCATTCATTATGGAAATATTGGCGGAGGTCATTACATATGTTTATATAAATCAAATAATAAATGGTTTGAATATGATGATTTAAATAAAATTCCAACTTATATTGGAAGTTTATCTAAAATTATTAAAAATGATAATTATATATCTAATATAGTAGGATTAGTTTATTCTAAATCTATTTAAGATTTTGATATTTATTTATCATATATGACTTATTCAATTGGAATTCCAAAAGAAATTAAAACAAATGAATTTAGAGTTTCTATCATTCCTGATGATGTTAAAAAATTCGTTGATTTAAATATCAAAGTTTTTATCGAAAAAAATGCCGGTATTGGTGCCTTATTCACCGACGAAGAATATCTAAATGCTGGTGCTATTCTTTGTGATTGTGCGAAAGATGTTTATGAAAAATCTAATATCATCATCAAAGTTAAAGAATTATTAGAAACGGAATATGACTTCATTAATCATAATCATATCATCCTGACCTTCTTTCATTTCGCCAGTATTCCCTCCTTAATTTCAGCTATGATTACGAAGAAACCTATTTGTATCGCATATGAAACCATCAAAAAAGATGATGGAACCTATCCAATTTTAGCTCCTATGTCTATCATCGCAGGAGAACAATCCATCTCAAATGCGAATGGATTTATTACGAATATGCGAGGTGAAAGTAGAGATTATAGAGATGATGTCATTACTATCATCGGTGTTGGTAATGTAGGAAGAGCAAGTGCTTATAAGGCGAAGGAGATGGGTTATAGGACGATTAATTTGATGGATAAGGATTTAGGAAAGATGAAAGAATTTGTTGGTAAAGATGGATTTTATATTTATGAAATGACGAATATGAATTTGATTGAATTAATGAAGGTTTCTACAATTGTCATAGGTTCTATCTATAATTCCGGAGAAAAGGCGAAGAAGATTATTAGTGATGAGATGTTGGATTTAATGATGGAACATTCAATTATTATGGATGTAGCGATAGACCAAGGAGGAATTACGGAACAGTCTAAAATAAGACCTGTTTATGACCCTATTATTAAATATAATAAAGCGAATATCTATTGTGTTTCTAATATCCCAAGTATAGTTCCAAGAAGAGCGTCTATGGAATTATCAAAGGTAGTTTATCCATATGTAGAAGAAATCATTCGAGATATGGATATTGAAAAAACGATTGAGAAGAATGAAGAGTTGAAGAGAGGTGTTAATATCTTTAAAGGAGATATTTGGAATTTTAGTTTATTAAATTAACCAAAAAATTTATCGCTAAATAATATATTAGGTTTTTTATTTATTAAATTAACCAAAAATTTATCACTAGATATTACATAAGGATTTTTATTTATTATTTTTAATTTACCATTTATCATATTGGTTTCTAATAAAATTTTTGGTATTATCTTATTAAATTTCATAAATTCATTTGGTATATTATTTATAAAAATGGTTAAATAATATATTTCATAAGAATTATTATATAATAAAATAAAATTTGAAATAAAATTATTTAATATTAAATCTAATTGAGCGTTTTTAATTATTGATTCAATAGGATTAAATCCACCTTTATTTTTACCTCTATAACATTTAGCTAATTTTAGAAAATCAATCATTATATTATATTTCCTTGTTCTATTAATTGATTTTATAGGATAAGATAAATCATAATCCCATATGACCCATAAGAAACCAAGATTTTCTAAATAATAATCTTTTCCAAATAGTTTATAATGAAAATATCCTCCTGCTTTTATTTTATAAAATAAAAAGTTTCCTGGATGCGTATCGGTATGAAATCTTTCTGTATAATTATAAAAGAATATGATTGCGAAAAATTGTTGGATTAAAGCATTTAATAAAAATTTCGTATTTTCTCCATACATTCTAAAAAAAGTCCATAAATCTCCATTCGCCAATTCATTAAAAGTTGTTATAAATTTTTTATCACTTTGACTTTTATATTGATTAACTAAATCTGGTAATTTATTAATTCGTTGTGATATTGATTTATCTTTTGAATTTGATTTTATAAAACTATCAGGATAATTGAAATCACTTATATCATCACATAAGACATATCCATATGTTATTGGAAAATGAGGACAAATATCTTTCCTAACTAAATTTGTGAATTCGGTTAATAATTCTAATTCATATTTAGTTTTATCTTCATTAAATTTATAAACCTTCGACGCAAATGTAAAAAGTTTCTTTGTCTTTTCTCGAAATTCACTTAAATAAACTATTCCATAAACACTATCACTTCCAATTCTTTTTTTAAGAATAATCTTATTACCTATTCTATATTGAAATGAACCATCTTCATTTTCTTTATAAACCTTCATACAACTCTTCACATTCTTTCTTTTATTCAATTCTCGTCTCATCAAAACGAGATATTTATTTCTTCGATAAATGTCAGCACTAACACGATTTATAAATGGTGATAATGCCTTCTTCGCTTTTTTAATCGCATTTATCTTCAAATCTAATGAATTTATTTTTGGTTTTTTGATTTCTTTGATTTTGATTTCTTTGATTTTGATTTCTTTGATTTTATTAACACATCTATTCGTTTCTGGATTTCTTATTTTAGGTTTCTCACATTTCTTCACTATCTTTCCATTCACCATTTCATATAATTTGCAAACTTGTTTATCATTTTTATTAAATAAAATCTCTAATGCTTGTTTCGTATTTTTTCCAATACATCGTTTCGTTTTTGGATTAAAAATCTGCGTCTTATCACAATCTTTTTCCTTCATATCCTATATTTGAGAAATATTAATTTTATAAGGAGTTTCATTAATTATTTTTTCACCTGTTTTTATTGATGATTTTAATAAACCATTTTTAACAAATGTTTTCAATAATTTTAATATCATCATTTGCATCCCCTTTTGAGAATATTTCTCATTATAATATCTTATATTTGTATGAATATTATTGATTTTATTTAAAGAATTTGATGAAAGTTTATAATTCTTCATTCTAATCATTCCTGAATAATTTGATGGCAAAAATGCGTAAATAATTCGTCCAAAATCTCTTATCAAACTTATTTCATTCTTTTTAAATGGTATTGACGCATCATAATCACAGATTACCCATAAATATCCAAGATTTTCTAAATAATAATTTTCACCAAATATCTCATAATGATAATATCCTCCTTTATCTATTTTATAATATAAAAAATTGTCCCAATGTGCATCGTTATGAAAACATCTCGTCTCTTTATAGAAAAATATCAAGGATAAATAAACCTGAACGAGTGTATTTAAATAGATATTATCAGGTTTATTCATTTCTTTCATAAAACTACTCAAATCGCCATTTGCTAATTCAGTTAATATAAGATGATATGAATGGTTCTTATTCATTCGTATAACCCTTGGATATAAACTCAAATTCTCAATATCATCAAATTTATTACAAACCAAATCTCCATATAAAATTGGGAAATGCGGACATCTTTTTTTAAGAACCGCATCTGTTAATATCGAGAAAATATGTAATTCATTTTTCGTTTTGTCATTTTTCAAAACTAATTTAGAAGCAAATTCATATTTCTTGATATTGCTATAAAAAACAATTCCATTTATACTATTGCTTCCAATCTGTTTTTTTAGAAGAATATCACCTATTTTATATTCAGTTTTAGATATTAAACGCATACAATAATCAGTCCTTTTATCATCTATATTCAATAATTTATTTATTTTCGAATATAATAAAATTCTATCTTTTATTGGTGGTGTCTCCTCTTTTATCGGCGATAATTTCTTTTCTCTTTTTTTAATATATTTAATTAAGGATTTTGGTCGCTTTTGTTCTAATATCTTCTCCAAATCTTTCGCTGTCTTCTTATCCTTATTAATACATCTTCTAGTTAATGGATTTCTTATTTGATTTTCCTTACATTTCTTATATTTCTTTCCATTTATAATTTCATACTCCATTTCTATTCTTATTTAAGAATTTTCTTTCATCTCTATCAAACAATCTCTAATTGCTGTTTTAATATCTGGAAAATCTGGATATAATGTTTGAATTTTTGATGTATTAAGACAATTATTAGACCTCTTTGACTTTAAAATCTCATCCTGTTCTTCTATCGAAAAATTCTTCCATTCAAATTTATCATCCACAATCTCTTTATACATCTCCAATATCTCATTATGAGTTATATAATTAGGATTTGTTAAATTAAAAGTTCCTGTTGTTTTATTTAACATCATATCATAAATGAGTGGATAAATTGTTGATAAAACTGTCATACTATTAGGAATAGAACAAATCTTATCATATTTCACAATCTTCGTTATGAAATTTCTTTGATGATTTTGAGAACTTATTGGCATCCTTATACGAAGATTTAAAGTTTTCGAATTTAATTTCATAAATTTATCCATAAATCCTTTAACAATTGAATAAGAAGAACCAAAGAAATTTGGATTATCTTGTTCGAAATAAAATCTTGAAGGTGGATTAACCTCATTAAATATACATCCAGTTCCTAAATAAGTGAAATGAATATTATTCTTCTCTGCTAATGTTGATAATACCAAAGGAGCATAGAAATTATCACGAATATTTTCATAAAGTTTTCCTTCAAGATAATCGATTGTATTACAACCTTCGCCGTGTGTTCTTCCAATAAAACTGATGATATGTGTAGGTGAATGAGTTAAAATCAAATCTTTTATTAAAAGTTCATTATCCGCTCTCGCATTTGTTTCAATTATCTCAACCTTTTTAGTTTTTAAATAAGCGACGAATTGACTTCCAATCCAACCTCTTCCGCCAAAAAATAAAATCTTCATATTTTTTAAAAGATATAAATCTTTATATGGAAATTTTAAATGAATTGATTACGAAAGACAATAGGAATATCATTATCAAAGAAATAAATAAATTAGGAGATTTGAAGAATGATTTAGGATATTTGAAGAAGGATTTAGGAGATTTGAAGAATGATATGGAAGAAATGAAAAAGAATATGATGGTATTTTATTTAATTCAATTCTTCATAGGTTTCATTCTTTATAAATTTTATTAAAAAAAACAAAAATCATTCATCAAGGAAATAGAGTGGAAACCAACTTTTCGCATCTTCATCATAATAACAGCAATCCGTTTCATCTGTATAAGCAAGTCCTTTGATACTTTCAACGAACTCACGAACAGAATAGAACTTTTCACCTGTTAAAATGGAGACGATGATTTCTTGATTTTCGTCTTTGTGATAGGAGGCACATCGCAAAACACCTTTATCATATACACTCAAAAGCAGATAGGAAACTTCTTTGGAAATGATAGGCATCTTGTTTAAAAATATTGATTTAAATAATTAAAATCATTATTTTATAATCTTCTTAAATTTTTAATACAATTATGAAATATTTATTGTTTTTGGTGATATTTGCTGATTGTTATATAACGAATTATAAAATTGTCATTAAGAAAGATATGATGAATTGTGTTTCTAATTTTATGTATCTTAATGAAGTATTAATGAATAATGATTATTCTAATTTGATGAGAATTAAGAAATATGATAATTCGATATATTTCAATTATAAAACTTATTCAATTGTAGAAGATTATAAATATGAATATAAATATTTGATTAAGAATGAAAATACATATATAATCAAATATACATTTAAAATTTTTAATGAAGATTATGATTATTTATTTTATATCAAAGCATTTAATAAAAGCTCCAATAGAACTATATGGAATATTATTTTGAAATATAATCAATTACTTATAAATGATAAAACCAATAATGATAAATTTATTTATAAATATTTGAATAGATGTCTTTATAAAACAAATGATAATAATATTCATCCATATATATCAAATATATTTAAGAAGTGATTTTGATATTTAATTTATGGTGAAAGAAATTAGTTTATTGTTTTTTATATCATTCATTAGTATTATCTATAATAATTTCATAACTCCATATTTATTATTATATATCAATAAGAATTTATATGATAATATTATAATTATTTATATGATATTAACTCAAATAGATAATTATTTTTTATATATTGATAATCAATTAAAAACACGAGATATAAATGGTGAAAATTTGAATTTGATTATTAAACAATTATCAACTACTTCTAATAAACATCATATAAGAATGACGAAGTCGTGTAGTGATTTAAAAAATGATTTGTAAATATAAATAAAGTTTATAAATGTCATATTTATCCATAGCAAATAAAAATATTAATATCTATTTGAATATGGATAATGAGGAAGATTATGAAACAGATGAAGATATTAGGAATTTGATAATTGACGAATTTAGAGATTATTTGATTGAGAATAATTATAATAATCTAGATGTCATTCAATTTGAAGAATTATTTAAATCCAATAATTTTAAGAAAAGGATTGTTAAAAATGATAAATATAAATTATTTATCGCAAATAAAAAAAATGAAAATAAAATCGTAATTCTCCAAAATAAAATCAATTATCTTCTATTCATATTGATTATCATTTGTTTAAACTTATTTATTAATTCACAAAACTTTTCATATAAATTAATTTGATTATATTCATTATAAATTTGTTTTTTATCAAAATAGACTTCGTTTTCGTCTATTTTAGCTAATTTTCTCATCTTTTTTAATTTACGGAACATCTTTGTTTATTATTAATAAATTCTTATTATTTATTTTATATATTTCTATATCTTTATTTTCCTTTTTTAATGTTTCTATATCTTCATCTTTAACATCTTCTATAATTAGTATTCCATCATTAGTTAATATCTTCGAATATGTATTTATTATAAATAAAACCTTTTTTAAATCATTCTCAAAATTATAAATAATTATATTGAAATTAATATTCGAACCTTCTAAATTAATATCAAATGGACTAGTCCCTGAATATATCTTCATCCTATTATTCTCCATTAAATCCTGACTTATTTCTCTCTTCGTTCCTATACCAAATATTATCGAATTTTTAAAATAATTACTCCAATATCTCATCATATCCTCATTTAATCCAATATCCAATAAAAATATGTCATTATTTATCTTCCTCTTAAATAATAATTTATATATATCTATCGATTGTTGAAGATTTTGAAGAGGTTGTTGAGGAGGTTGTTGAAGGGGTTGTTGAAGATTTTGAAGAGGTTGTTGAGGAGGTTGTTGAGGAGGTTGTTGAAGAGGTTGTTGAAGAGGTTGTTGAAGAGGTTGTTGAAGAGGTTGTTGAAGGGGTTGTTGAGGAGGTTGTTGAAGAGGTTGTTGAAGGGGTTGTTGAAGGGGTTGTTGAAGAGGTTGTTGAAGAGGTTGTTGAAGAGGTTGTTGAAGGGGTTGTTGAAGGGGTTGTTGAGGAGGTTGTTGAAGAGGTTGTTGAGGAGGTTGTTGAGGTGGTTGTTTATTGAGATTTAAAATGAATAAAACATCATCATAAATTCCAGTTAATTCTCTTAAATCATAGGTTTCTATATACATTTGGAGATTTAATGGAGTAGCATCTTTTAAGATTTGAAGATATTTAACGGATTGAATGTTTTGAATGATAAGAATTCCGTTTGATGTTAAATGATTTGAATATATTTTTATAAATTTAATTAATGTATTTAAATCATATGAACCATTCTCAATTATTACATTAAATTTCTTATTATTAAAACGATTATTTAATATTTCTTCATTATAAGCATCTTGACTATATATTCCATATATTTCACCATTCTTAAAATAATCATACCATATTTTAATATCTTCTCCATTTCCTTTCACAATCTCAAATAAAGCAATCTTCTTATCCTTAATAGAAGCGAATAATTTATCATAAACATAATGATTTTTATTCATTTTTAAGTTTTCTTTATATATATATTCTTAAATTCTTTTTGTTTTATTGATGACAAAAAGAATATCATCATATCTATTTTTATTTTCTCGCAAATCATAAACTTCTATGAATTTCTTATATTCTTCTGGTGTTTCATTTATTAATATTTGAATATCCTCTATTCTTTGAATGTCTTCGATAATTAATATCCCATCTTCCTCTAAAATTGGAAGATAATTTTTAACAAATATAATTTGATTAGATAATTGATGGTCTCCATCATCTATAATTATATCAAATTTCTTATTAAAAGAATGTGGATTAATATTATAAGCATTTGTATTTAAAAATAATTTAATTCTTGGATAATCTTTTATATCTCGAATACTATCTCTCATATCCATTATATC
>Ga0172372_10009488_pt1 | contig 12648 bp, 11 predicted proteins | sample LakKiv5m_2_FD_114544 | JGI IMG/M metagenome (GOLD analysis project Ga0172372, IMG submission 114544) | Freshwater microbial communities from Kabuno Bay, South-Kivu, Congo - kab_092012_9.5m | ecosystem: Environmental > Aquatic > Freshwater > Lake | place: Democratic Republic of the Congo...
AACCCTAACCGCCTTTTTGTCCTCCTATTTCTTAAACTTTAAGAGGTGGGCTGAAAAGACCCTAAAACACATATAGAACCAAATGATAAGCATGAACTCATTTATGGATCTAGCATAATCCGTGAGATAACCCCTGAAATGCTTAAATCCACAGAAAATTCAATTGGTTCAGGGCTTTTACGAGCTTGGGAACATAATATTGGACAATTTGTAAACCGCGTATGTATTGCGTCATTTTCTGCTGACGGTGATAGCCTCAGTCAGTGGCGGGCTTACGGAAATATTGCATTGGGATTTGATCCATATGACTTAGCAAGGCACGGACATAGTGTGCATGGTGCTAATTTACGGGCAATCGAATATGACAGAGTTACACAGCGCAAACTGATCTCTATTTATCTTCACCCTTTATGTCAAGCCTACGAGATTGATTATAAAGAAAATAGACTTGAACGAATCCCTGATATTTACCATAAACCTGAACGCCTGATTGAGCTCATAGCGTTTTCTAAAGATTCAGCATTTTTTACTGAGCGAGAATTTCGTCTTGCTTATATTGAAAATCCTGATGTTCATAAACTTATCGAGAAAACATTACCCAAAAAATTTCGTATTACCAACTCAAAAATAATTCCATATATATCTTCTGACCAATTATCTTTGAAGGACGATGAGCCACATCCCTTTGTCATTCGTGAAGTAGTGCTTGGCCCTGAAACCAATGACTTATTTGAACGAGGAGTAAGAGAATTTCTTGATTTTCATGCTATGGACGATGTGACTATTCGCCGTTCTGCAATTCCGTATCGAACATAGATTTTATATTCATGCCTAATGGATCCAACCATGACCACGTTAACCATTTCGCCGCAAGGCCAAATCACCTTGCCCGCCGAGGTTCTAAACCGCGACACTTGGAAAAACAACCCCGAACTGGTCATGTTGACGGTGGGCGATATGGTGGTTTTGCGTCCGGCGCATTATCCAAAAACCGATGACATCACCGATTTGGGCGGCTTTTTTAAAAACAACGACATTCATCTGTCTACTGAAGCTTTGTGCGAACCGGTGACGGTGGATTCAAACCAAGCATGTTAATCGCCGTTGACACCAATATCATGATCCGCATTGCCATGCGCGATGACGAAAGCCATTATCAAAAAGCAATGGCTTTATTGACGGAACACACGTTTTTTATCGGCATAACGGTACAACTGGAAATGGAATGGGTGTTGCGTTCGCGCTATCGGCAATCCGTGCCGGAAATCGCCGATTTTTTCGGTTTACTGCTTAAAAAGAACAAAATCGTCTGCGAAAATGAGCAAGCTTTAATGGATGCTTTGTGTTGGTATCGTTTAGGGGCTGATTTTGCTGATGCCTTACATTTGGCGCTAGCCAAATCGCTGTCTTTTTACACATTTGATGGCCGTTTTTGTAAAAAAGCCATTCAGGACGACCTTGCCCCAGCGGTTTATGTTTTATAAACCAAATTTAGACGTTTCAATCAGAAAGACATGCTAAAACTAACCGAACTAGCCCCCGTTGACACCCAAGCTGATGACAGCCTCACCTTACCCTTCGAAGCCCGCCAGAAAAGCCGCTTGCCGGCCTGTACCGATGGTGGCGTCAAAATAGGGGTGTTCCTGCAGCGCGGGCAATATCTGCGCTCCGGCATCGTGCTGACGGGAGCCGAAAAATTTAAGGTCATGATAAAAGCCGCGCCGGAAACCCTGTCGGTCGTTCGCACCGATGACGTCTTGCTGTTTGCGCGGGTTTGTTATCATCTGGGTAACCGCCATATCGCACTGCAAATCCTGCCCGGCGAATTGCGCTTTCTCAGCGATCACGTTCTCGATCACATGGTAGAAGGCTTAGGCCTGACCGTCGCACATGAGAATCTGCCGTTCGAGCCGGAAGCGGGCGCGTATCACAGCCATGGGCACTGATCTGGCGTTATTGCGTTTGCTGCAACTGGTCAGCCCCGGTTTGCCGATTGGCATGTACAGTTATTCGCAAGGCTTGGAACGGGCGGTTGACGATGGTTGGGTCAACAGCGCCGAAACCGCCCGCGACTGGATCGGCGGCATGTTGCGGTACAGCATGATGTGCGTTGATGTGCCGATTTTACTGCGCTTGTTGACGGCGTGGCGAAACCAAGATCACGCGGCGGTCAAGCACTGGAGCAAATTTTTGATTGCTTGCCGCGAAACCAGCGAGCTACGCGCCGAAGACCGTCAAACCGGACAGGCTTTGGCAAAATTGCTGGCTAACTTGGACCTGCCGGATGCGCAAGTGTGGCAACGACAGCCGGATGCCTCGCTGGCAACGCTGTTCAGTCTCGCGGCCGTGCATTGGGGCATAGACTCGCGCCATGCCGCCATCGCTTATGTTTGGAGCTGGCTGGAGAATCAACTCCTGTGCGCAGTCAAACTCGTGCCGCTAGGCCAAGTCGCCGGGCAACAATTATTGCAGGCATTGGCGGCGCAAATCCCCGCGCAAGTCGATAGCGCGGCATTCATCAGCGACGACGACATCGGCGGCAGTGTCTTCGGTTTAGCGCTGGCGAGCAGCCGCCACGAAGCCCAATATTCCCGATTATTCCGATCTTGAGAGAACCCACATGAATGATAAACCCGTGTTAAGAGTAGGCATCGGCGGCCCGGTCGGTTCCGGCAAAACCGCCTTGGTCGACGCCTTGTGCAAGCGCATGCGCGAGCAATTTGAAATCGGCGTCGTGACGAACGATATTTACACGCGCGAGGACCAGCAGTTCCTGATCCGCAGCCAGGCTTTGCCGGAAGAGCGTATTCTGGGCGTCGAAACCGGCGGCTGTCCGCATACGGCCATCCGCGAAGATGCGTCGATGAATCTTGCCGCCGTCGATGAGCTGTGCGAACGCTGGCCCGACCTGGACTTCATCATGGTGGAAAGCGGCGGCGATAATTTAAGCGCGACGTTCAGCCCGGAACTGGCAGATCTCTCGATTTATGTGATCGATGTGTCGGCGGGCGACAAGATACCGCGCAAAGGCGGCCCCGGCATTACCCGTTCGGACCTCTTGGTCATCAATAAAATCGACCTGGCGCCTTATGTCGGCGCATCGCTGGACGTCATGGACAGGGATGCCAGGAAAATGCGCGGCGAGCGGCCGTTTGTGTTCAGCAATCTTAAAACCGGGGAGGGGCTTGGCGAGATTGAGGCGTTTATTATCGATTCGGGCATGTTGAGCCGTGCGGCATAGTCGATTTACGGCCCTGGAGGTATTGGAAAGGGTATCTGCAGGCTAGCCACCGCCCTGCGTTTCATCATCTTCCGGGTAATCGTAATGCTTCGCGGTGTACGATAACAGCCATATCGACACACTCAGTATCGCAATGGCAACGGTAATGGTAAGCAGCAAGTAAAGGTGGAAGTTATCCGCTACTTTTTGCACATCGATCACTAAATGCCGCGATAACGCCGTGATGGCGATATAGATCAGGAATTGCACGGGCAGGCGACGGGTTTTGAAATAAATGCCGAGCATCGCGCCTAATTCCAGGTAGATAAACAATTTCAGGATGTCTTCCAGGCCGGTATGCGCAGATTTCAGCATATCGATGTAGTCATGGGTCGCGGACAAGACAATCATCGCGCCAATGCCAAACAGCGCGATATAGTGAAAAGTATCCACCAGGGCATCGCCAATCTTATGGATTAATAGGACGTTGTTGCTCATGATCAGTTTTTCGCTCGGGATGTATGGTTACAATTTTAGGTAAGTCCGTACGCATCGCGTACCGTTTTCAAAATATTCCTAATAATTAGCCCTAAAAAAGGTACGCGGTGCGTACCCTACACTGTTATTCCGCTCTGAATATTGCCGCGTCAGCATGTTTACTGCGGTTAAAACCCTTTAGCATTGTCTTATCCTTAACACCGGAAAACTGCGTACCCGCCAAATCGGCGCCGGTAAAATCAGTATCCTCAAGTATGCTGCCCGATAAGTCGGCGCCCGATAAATCCGCTCCCGATAAATCCGCACCGGCAAGGTCGACGCCGAACAGCACGGTGTTTTTCAATAGCGCGCCGGACAGGTTGGCATGGCGCAGCAGGGCGCGGTTGAGGTTGGCGTTGCTTAGGTTAGCGCCGGACAGGTTGACATTATTCAGGCTGACCCGCATCAGGCCCATAGGCTGGTTTTGCATATCGACGCCCCAATTGGCGTTGCTCAGGTTGGCATGGCTCAGGTTGGAGCGGTCCAGGTTGGCGATAAAGCGGCTGCCGCTTAAGTTGGCGTTGCTTAAATCGGCGCTGCCCATATGTACGCCGAAAATGCTGGTATTGGCAAGGTTGGCGCCGGACAGGTTGATTTTAGACATGACCGTCAAATCCAGGTTTAGGCCCGATAAATCGCTGTTGCTGAAATTGGCGCGGCGCAAATCGGAACCCCATAAATCGGCGTTTTTAAAATCCAGGCCGGATAAGTCCAGGCCACTCAGGTCCTTGCGGCGTAAATCGGCGGGATGGGTTTTGTCGGCTGCAGCCAGGCGTTTTTCTACGGCGGGCCGGTCCAGGTCGGCCGCCGATGCGGGCAGGCAGAGTAGTGCTGATAATAACAGCCAGTAACGTTGGATTTTCATGGCGATCCTCAGGAGCGTAAATCGATGATGATTGTTGATGTCGAACTTTAGCGGCTGTTGTTGGGGATTGCAATTAAACTTTGGTTCATGATCTCCATTCGGGAGATTAAGGCTTTAGCATCCGCTGCTGTTTGCGATAACATACCGGCGCAAGCTTTATACCTTTGGAGTGTCATGACTACATCATTATTTTCACCGATTCAAATAGGCGCCTATACCTTAAACAACCGTGTCGTGATGGCGCCGTTAACGAGAATGCGGGCGCCGGACAATATCCCTACGGATTTGATGGCGCTGTATTATGCGCAACGCGCAAGCGCCGGCCTGATTATTTCCGAAGCCAGCCAAATTTCGCCGCAGGGCGTCGGTTACCCGGCAACACCGGGCATTTACGACGAACAACATGTTGATGGCTGGAAGAAAATTACCGCGGCGGTTCATCAGCAAGGCGGGCATATTTTTTCCCAGTTATGGCATGTCGGGCGTATTTCCCATCCTGATTTTCATGGCGGCGAGCCGCCTGTCGCGCCGTCGGCGATAACGCCGGGCGGCCAGGCGGTAACGCCGCAGGGCATGAAACCGTTCGTGACGCCGCGCGCCTTGGCTATAGAAGAGATTCCGGGCATCGTCGAGCAGTACCGCCTGGCCGCGCAAAAAGCGCTGGATGCCGGTTTTGACGGCGTCGAGATACACAGCGCCAACGGTTATTTGCTCGACCAGTTTTTACGCGACGGCAGCAATAAACGCAGCGATAGCTATGGCGGTACGCCGGCAAACCGCGCCCGGTTCCTGCTCGAAGTGCTGGAGGCGGTGGTCTCCGTGTGCGGGGCGGAACGCACGGGCGTCAGGCTGTCGCCCAGCGGCACGTTTAATGATATGAGTGATTCCGGCCCGGAAGCTTTTTTTGTTTACCTGTTGGGAGAACTCAGGCGCTTTGGCCTGGCGTACCTGCATATCGTCGATGCCTTGGAAGGCGATATCCGGCATGGCGCCAAAGTCGTTGACCTTGCCGTGTTACGCGCCGTTTACCCCGGTGTGCTGATCGTCTGCGGCGGTTATGACCAGGCTCGGGCCGAACAGGTGATTGCCGGCGGCCTTGCCGATGCGGTGGCGTTCGGGCAGTTATATATTGCAAATCCCGACTTAGTGGAACGATTTAGGTTGAACGCGGCATTGAATGAGCCGGATGCGGGCAGCTTTTACGGCGGTAGCGAAAAAGGCTATACGGACTATCCGGCGTTGGCGGACCAGAAACCATCTTAATCAACGGAGCTGCGCTATGATGCCTGTTGGAATTGAGGCGATGAACCTGTTCGGCGGCCTCGCTTACTTGGACGTGATGCAATTAGCCGGGCATCGCCAATTGGATACCACGCGGTTTGAAAACCTGCTGATGCAGCAAAAGACCGTCGCGCTGCCTTACGAAGATCCGATCAGTTACGCCGTTAATGCGGCCAAACCGATAGTCGATGCGCTTTCCGTCGCCGAAAAGGAGCGCATTGAAATGCTGGTGGTGTGTTCGGAATCGGGCATCGATTTCGGCAAATCGATGAGCACCTATATCCATCATTACCTGGAGCTGAACCGCAATTGCCGCCTGTTTGAGCTCAAGCAGGCGTGCTATGCCGGTACGGCAGGCTTCCAGACCGCCGTTAATTTCATCTTGTCGCAAACGTCTCCGGGCGCTAAAGCGCTGGTGATTGCCAGCGATATTTCCAGGTTTATCGTTGCCGAGGGTGGCGCGGTGTCGGACGAAGCGTGGTTTTATGCCGAGCCGAGTTCCGGCGCCGGCGCCGCGGCCTTGCTGGTCGGCGAAAATCCTGTTGTTTTCCAGGTGGATACGGGCGCCAGCGGTTATTACGGCTACGAGGTCATGGATACCTGCCGGCCTGGGCCGGATACCGAATCGGGCGATGCGGACCTGTCCTTGATGTCTTATCTCGATTGCTGCGAACAGACCTTCCTGGAATATCAAAAGCGCGTGGCGGGCGTCGATTACCGTGATACTTTCCAATACCTTGCTTTCCATACGCTTTTCGGCGGCATGGTGAAAGGCGCGCACCGGATGATGATGCGTAAATTAGTTAAGGCCGATCCGGACGTGATCGAGCTGGATTTCCGGGAACGGGTGCTGCCGGGCTTAAGTTATTGCCGCAGGGTCGGCAATATTATGGCCGGTACGATATTCCTGTCGCTGGCCGGTACGATCGATCAAGGACGGTTTGACGGGCCGCGCAGGGTCGGTTGTTTTTCTTATGGTTCGGGATGTTGTTCCGAGTTTTACAGCGGCATCGTCACGCCTGAGAGCCGTCAGCAACAGCAGCGTTTTGACATCGAAAAACAATTGGGCCGGCGTTATCAATTATCGATGGCTGAATACGACGCGATATTATCGGCCAACAGCGCGATCCGTTTCGGCACACGGGATACCGAAGCGGATTATGGCCTGGTTCTGGGCGTACAGGCCGCGTGGCAAGGTAAGCCGGTGTTATGCCTGAAAGAAATTCGGGATTATCACCGGCGATACGAGTGGGTGGGTTAAGCGGCAATGCTGTTGACTTAAGCCGTCATACCGGCAGGGACTGCCGGTATCCAGGGTGGGACGGGTTAAGCGGGAGCCACCGCAGGCCGTCCCGGCGAGGTTACCTTTCCGGCAGGCGCTCCGGCTTGGGAACGTGTAACCAATTGCCTAAACAGCTCGCTATTGATTGCCGGGCTGAACAGGAAGCCCTGGTAGGCCGCACAGCCTTCGTTCTTGAGGAATTCAAGTTGCACCTCGGTTTCGACGCCTTCGGCGATGACATACAGGCCCAGGTTTTTCGCCATGCCGATAATGGTTTTTATAATGACGGCATCATTCGAATCGGTCGAAATATCCCTGATAAACGACTGGTCTATTTTTAATACATCGATAGGGAAACGTTTAAGGTAGGCCAGCGATGAATAGCCGGTGCCGAAATCATCGATAGCGATGCGGATGCCGGCTTTTTTAAGGGCTTCGAGTTTATACCGGGTTTCTTCAACATGGGTTATCAGCGCGCCTTCGGTGATTTCTATTTCCAGGTGTTTGGGGTTTATTTCTGTTGCGTCGATCATTTCGAGCACGGTGCCGGCAAAATTAGCCTGGTTAAACTGGATCGCGCTGATGTTGACCGAGAGGGTTTTCAGGCCCTGGAACAGGCCGTTTTTTTCCCAGTTGCGGATTTGCCTGCAACAGCTTTCCAGCACCCAGGTGCCCAGCGGCAGGATTAAGCCGGAATCTTCGGCGACAGGAATGAATTTGGCTGGGGAGATGAAGCCTTTTTGCGGGTGTTTCCAGCGCAGCAAGGACTCCGCGCCGATTATTTTCCCGTCGGCTATATTGATCTGGGGTTGGAAGAAAAGCTCAAATTCCTTGTTTAATAACGCAAAACGCAGGCCGTTTTCTATTTCTATGCGTTGCAGCGCGGTTTCCTCCATGCCGGGTTCGAACAGTTGAATGCTGTTGCGGCCTTTGTGCTTTGCGCTGTAAAGCGCCATGTCCGCCTGCTTGATGAGATCATTGGCCGTGGACGGATAGCTCTGGAAAACACAAATGCCCATGCTGGCGCTGATCAGTATTTCATGTTGTTTGAGCGCAATCGGTTTGATGAAGGCGTTGCTGATTTTAAGCGCCAGTTTATTCACTGCGTGTATTGCCTCGTCCTTGTCCCCGTCCAGGTTTTCGAGGAGTATGATGAATTCATCGCCGCATAAACGGGCCGCGGTATCTTCTGTGCGGATGTTCTGGATGATCAGTTTGGCGACCTGGGTTAACAGTTCATTGCCGACCGTATGGCCGTAAGTGTCGTTGACGCTCTTGAAGCGGTCGATGTCGAGAAATATCAGCGCGCCGGAACAGGCCATCCGTTTGGCGCGGGTCAGCGCTTTGCTTAACTGCTCATGGAACAGCGTGCGGTTATACAGCCCGGTCAGTTCGTCGTAATGGGCCAGGTAATTAACGCGGGCTTCCGCCTCCTTGCGTTCGGTAATATCGATAAAACAGGCGATAAAATGCGTGATTTCCCCGTCAGGGCCCCTTAATGCGGTAATGGTTTCCCATTCGGGATAAATATCGCCGTTTTTACGCTTATTCCAGATTTCCCCCTGCCAGCGCCCGCGTGTTAATAAGGTATCCCAGAATTCCTTATAAAATTGTTCATCATGCCGGCCTGATTTTAACAGCGAGGCTTTACGGCCGATGGCTTCAGCGGCGGAGTACCCGGTCGTGCGCGTAAAAGCAGGGTTTACGCGGATAATCGTGCCGTCTTTGTCGGTAATGACCACCGCTTCGCCTTCTTCAAAAACGACGGCGGCAAGACGCAGGTCGGACTCCGTTTTTTTCAGCGCGGTAATATCGATATTGACGCCGACCATGCGTAACGCAAAACCATTCTGGTTCCGTTCGATGACCTTGCCCTTGCTGCGTGTGTCGATATAGGCGCCGGAACGATGCCGCAAGCGGTATTCCTGTTCGCAGTGCCGGGTTTCAGCGTCGAGGTGGGCGCTCAAGGCCTTGGCGACATCCTGCCTGTCATCGGGATGAATCAATTGCTTTAAAAAATCGAAGCTGGGCGTAATGTCTTCCCGGTGGTAACCGAAGGTATTCAGCCAGGTATCACTAAAATGCAGATGTCCTGAAATAATATCCCAATCCCATGCGCCTTCCTGGAGCGCGTCCAAGGTCAGCCGGTAGCGCTGTTCACTGCGGATAAGTTTCCGTTGCTGCGCCTGTAATCCTGCGAACACATTGATGTTGGGAATGAGCAGGTCAATATCGCCGGGCATTTCGATATAGCCTACCGCGCCGGCTTCGAAGGCTTTTAATTTCAGCGCCTTATGGGTGACGCCAAAGCTTATGAAAATAATGGGGATTTTTTCAGTTATCGTATTATTTTTCAAGGCATTGGCAAGGTCGATGGCGGACATTCCCGGCAACTGGGCGTCCAGCAGGATCAGTGTTACCGGATAACGCAAGGCCTGCTCCAGCGCCGCCGCGCCAGAATGGGCGGTCAATAATGAATAACCGTTTATGGTTAACAGTTTACTCAAAACCTGGGTATCTGGTGTGTTGTTATCGACAATTAAAATGTAATGAGTATCTGATGGCATAACGGCTTATTTTCAGGAGATTGCAGGCATAAAGGTCAGCTGACGGTGAAAAGCCAGTGACGTTAAACATCGGGCTGCCAACAATATTCCTGCTTTATTTGGGTAGCAAGCCTTGTAATTATACTCGCGGGCCTGTTTTTTAGCGCAATCTTAAAATTCATCCCAATCGTCACCGCCGGCTGATGAGGTGCTGAAAGCGGGTTGCGCGGCGTCAATTTTAGCTTGCGTGTCTTGAAGTATACGCCGGGTTATCGTGTGCTCACCGCCGCCCACGTTGAAGTTCGCTACGGTGAGCAACAGGTTTTGCGCCTGTTCTTCCAGCGATTCCGCAGCGGCTGCGGCCTGTTCGACGAGCGCGGCATTCTGCTGGGTGACGTCGTCCATTTGCGAGATGGCTTGGTTGACTTGCGAGATGCCGGAGCTTTGTTCGACGGAGGCAGCGGAAATCCGCGCCATGATCGCGGTAACGCGTTGAATGGCCGAGACGATTTCTTCCATCGTTTGTCCGGCCTGGGTAACCATCCGGCTGCCGCCTTCGACTTTTTCCTCCGAATCGCCGATCAGGTATTTGATTTCCGCCGCCGCGTCGGCAGAGCGCTGCGCGAGATTGCGCACTTCCCCGGCGACGACGGCGAAGCCTCGGCCCTGCTCCCCGGCGCGGGCGGCTTCTACCGCAGCGTTTAGGGCGAGAATATTGGTCTGGAAGGCAATATCGTCTATCACTGAGATGATCTCGACGATTTTGCGCGAGGAGTCGTGGATTGAATTCATGGTCGAGACGACTTGGCCGACCACGGCAACGCCTTTCGCCGCGGTTTCGGCCGCGCCTATCCCCAGTTGGTTGGCCTGTCTGGCGCTTTCGGTGTTGGCTTGGACCGTGGCGGTGAGTTGTTCCATGCTGGCGGCGGTTTGTTCGAGACTCGCGGCCTGTTCCTCGGTGCGCTGCGACAAGTCGTTATTGCCGGCGGCGATTTCCCCGGACGCCGTGTTGATGCTGTGCGTTGCCTCCTGGATTTGGCCGATGATGTCCTTGAGCTTTTCCATTGTGGTATTGGAGTCATCCTTGATCCGCCCAAATGTGCCGGTATAGTCGTCGGTTATTTTTTCGGTCAGGTCGCCCCTGGACAGTGCGTTGAGTATGCGCACGACTTCATTGAGCCCGACTTCGCTGGTTTGCAGCAGTTGGTTAATGCCGACACTAAGCTGCAGCAAAAACCCTTCCTTACCCTGCAAGGCCAGGCGTTTCGAGAAATCGCCGTTGATCCCTGCATCGACTATGGCGGCGACTTCTGTTTCTATAGCGACCTCGGCGGTGCGGTCATGCCATTCGGCGACGGTGCCGACCCGCTGTTGCTGCCCGTTGTGCATCGGGTTAGCCGTGACGGTCAGGGAGCGGTCGCCGAGTTTCATAGCGGCGCGGTAGGTATGCTCCAGCCCGGCGAGTAATTGCGCCTGGTGTGTGGGATTTTTATGAAAGCTGTCGATAGTGCTGCCGATCAGGCGGTCGCTTGAGAAGTCCGGCGATAACAGGCGGATATCGGCTTCAACCTTATCGAGGATATGGCGTACCGATTGGTTGGCATAAACAATGTTACGCGCATTGTCGGTGATCATGACGCCGGTGCAGATGCTGTCCAGCGCAATCTTGATACGCAGGTTCTCATCGGAAATACGCCGGATTTCGGCGACATCGAAGCCGAGTTTTATCTGCATGGCTTTGACGGCATTCATGACCGTGCCGATTTCATCATAGCGTTCAATATCGATGGTATTGCCGTAATGGCCCTGGGCGATTTGGCCTAAGTGCCCGATTGCGGCATTCAGCGGGCGCACAATGGCGCGGATCAGCGTGAAGCCCAGCCACAGCGTTAGCGCAATGCCGACGGCAATCATGCCGATGACGGTAGTGCGGATGTCGTCATAACGCAACCTGGCGGCTTCGTATTCCGCTTTGGCGACATCGGTTTGTAATTGCAGGAGATTTTCTATGCCTTCGCCGACCGGTTTATAAAGCGGGCGTATCTTATTCTCGATAAGCTGCTTGGCCAGTGCCGGGTCATCGGCGCGCAATGCAGTAATGGCCGGTCTCAGGCCGTTTTCGACAAAATGTTTCAGGTCTTCGGCAAGCCGGCTTGCCAGTTGCTTTTCTTCAGGCCTCAGGTAAGTGCCCATATAAGCAACCCAGAGCCGCGTGATGTCCGCGATATTCTGTTCCATTTCGGCCGTACCGGCCTGGACAGCCTCCGGGTTTGCCGGGCTGAGACCGGCGCTGATGAGTATCCGGTTGGTCAGCAGATGTTTTTGGATCGCGGCAAGCTGGCGCATCGGAATCGCGCGGTCTTCATACAGGGTACGCAAGCCTTCGTTGGCCCTGTTCATGCCGAACAGCCCCAGGCTGCCGACCACCAGCAGAAGCATCGATAACGTTGCGATAACCCCTCTTAAACGGGTTTTGATGTGGAACTGTTTGAACAGCAGCTTGAGTTTACCCGGTAAATTCGATTTGACGACTTTTCCGTCGCGGATTTCCAGGTGAGCCGCCTTGGTTTCGCGGAACAGCCGATAGGCGGCGGTTGCCGCTTCGATTTGCGCATGTTCGGGCTTGCTGCGCACGGAGATATAGCCGGCCAGTTGATCGTTTTGATAAATCGGTGTGACATTAGCCCGCACCCAGTAGTAATCGCCGTTTTTGCAGCGGTTTTTAACCAGCCCTGTCCACGAACGCCGTGCTTTCAGCGAATTCCACAGGTCTGCAAAGGCTTCCTCCGGCATATCGGGGTGGCGCACGATATTATGCGCAGCCCCGATCAATTCTTCCCGGCTGAAGCCGCTGATGCGGACAAAATCATCGTTGACGTAGGTGATGACGCCTTTCAGGTCGGTTTTGGAAACAACG
>Ga0172372_10009489_pt1 | contig 12648 bp, 11 predicted proteins | sample LakKiv5m_2_FD_114544 | JGI IMG/M metagenome (GOLD analysis project Ga0172372, IMG submission 114544) | Freshwater microbial communities from Kabuno Bay, South-Kivu, Congo - kab_092012_9.5m | ecosystem: Environmental > Aquatic > Freshwater > Lake | place: Democratic Republic of the Congo...
ACCCGTGTTACCGCCGTGAAAGGGCGATGTCCTAGGCCACTAGACGATGGGGACTGGCACAATGATAAGAGTAGCGGGTTATTCTAACTGCTCAAAACTGAACGAGGGTTATTATCTTTTATAAATAGATGCGACAATTAATCTTATGAACATAGTTTCTATGATTGATAAGACTAGTTTGCAGTTGCTGGCAAGAAACCTCAAATCTGGTCACTTAGTTGCTTTCCCTACAGAAACCGTTTATGGGCTTGGAGCTGACGCTCAGAATGAAACTGCAGTTGCCCAATTATATAAAGTCAAAAATAGGCCAAAACAACATCCTTTGATTGTTCATGTTTCGTCATGCCAAAAAATAGATCGATGGGCTAGAGAAATACCAGACTACGCACGGGTGTTAGCTGATTTTTTTTGGCCTGGCCCGATGACCTTAATCCTAAAAAGAAATAAAATAGCAAAAGATTATATAACTGGTGGACAAGACTTTATTGCAATAAGAGTCCCAAGAAATTCAATTGCACTAAATTTGCTCGAAGAATTTGAAAATCTAGGCGGACTGGGTATAGCTGCGCCCAGCGCAAACAGATTTGGAAAAGTATCGCCTACAACCTCAAGTAATGTTATTGATGATCTTGGACAGTTTTTATCTATCAACGATTCTATATTGGTAGGGGGGGAAAGCCTTATCGGGATTGAATCAACTATTATTGATTGTACAAAAAAAGTGCCAACTATATTAAGACCTGGAGCTATAACGAAACGTAAGATAAGTATATGTTTAAATATGTCGACCACAGAAATAAAAGGAGTGAATCAACAATCTAATATAAGAACACCCGGTGATTTATTATCTCATTATGCACCTGTGGCTAAAATTCTTCTAAATGGAAATCCAGGAATTGGAGATGGATTTATTGCCCTAAAAAAATACCAAACTCCGAAACAAGCTATCCGGCTTGCTAGCCCAGAAAATAACTTAGACTATGCAAAAATACTTTATCCATCTTTTAGACTAGCAGATTCACTTAAAATTCAAAAAGTTTTCGTTATACCACCGAAAGGAAATGGAATTGCAGTTGCAATTAATGACAGATTATTTAAAGCCTCAAACTTCAAATATCCTCAGTAATTTTTGGAAAAGAAATTAATAGTCCGAGTTGTTTTCTCCAGTAGTTATCATAATTATTGTATGGAATGGTTTTTGCAATCAAGGGAGGTAATTGAATTTTAATATCGATCGGAGGTCAAGGAGATAAATTCCTGCCTAGCCATGAAAATTATGGATGGCCATCGCCCATTTTCTATAATAAGTTAATCGAAAAAGGGTATGAATTTACAACTAAAATGGAAGGTAAGATACTAATTTGTATAAACCATGACATTAAATCATACAAAAAATTTATGAATCAAGGAAATAAAAGGTCTGCAACCATTTTAATTAGAACTGAACCGTACTCAGTTTTTCCTGCTCAGTATTCAAATACTGTTAATAGTTTATATGGTTTTATAATCTCACCGGGTTACACGGCTAACGTAACCAACTCAAATAATTTTATCCCTGCGCTTTTTTCTTTTCAGGAAAAACACGGAGGTCCAAATTTTAATGATCCAACGCCATCACAAGTCTTATCTAATTCAATCAAATTGGAAAAATATACTCTAGCTGAATGGAACAAACGTAGTATAGAAATTCTAATCCTAGCATCAAATAAATTCAGCCCTGTCCGTAACTCTGGGTATGATTTACGAAGAGCAATAGTACGCATGGTAAAAAATGATAAGAGATTTCACATATATGGCCAATATTGGAACTTGCCGTTTCTGTTAAGGATCAAACAGTACCTTGCCATGTTTCGATTTAATCTAAAAACTGGATACATACCGTACTTTAGTTTGAGGCAGTTTTTTAAATTTCAATCACCCAATATTTTTGGAGATGCACAAAGTAAGAGTGAAGTTCTCCTAAAATCCAAATTTATGTTAATTATTGAGAATTCCAGGGATTCTGTTACTGAGAAAATCTTTGATGCCTTTTTGGCTGGTGTAATACCAATTTATTGTGGACCAGAGTTAAGTAAATTTGGAGTTCCTAGTGAAACGTACATATCCTTGAATTGGGATTTGAGCAATTTCAAGGAAGTGATAGAGAGCTTAGAACGAGCTAACGTTCAATCTTACCTAAGCTCTATTTTAGTATTTCTGGGCAATAAAGATTTGAAGATTTTTTGGAACGAGGACGCCGGATATAATTTACTCACTAGCAAAGTCGATAGGTATATAAAATCTAATTTTTACTAGGCACTACCACCGGTAAACATAAATTACTTATTTTAGTAAGAGATGTCGTTGACATTTAAGGCATGCAATTTTTTACTGCTTATCTTAAATTATAATTTGTGATAATTTTAATTCAGATTGTAAGTCAATAAAAATTGATGTGACTTGGCATCTACTTATTAGCCCATAATTCTTTTCTTTCAAAAAACTCGTAAAAGGAGAATTACTAATTCCTTCCACAAAGTGATCTTCTATAATAATTATCAATGGCCTAGGACGCGCAATAAAATCATACTGTTTGATGACTGCCTCTTCACTCCCTTCAATGTCAATATCCAAAATGAATGGACTTGTGAATCTCGCAAGGTGTATTTCAATAATTCTATCTAAATTTAGTGCTTTTACCTCTTTTTGATTCGGCTCACTAAGTTTCTGAGAATTTTTTATGTAATTTTTAAAGTTCTCATCTGACGTATTTGAAGCAGCAATAGGATTGAACTCATAGAATATCACCTTATCCTTCGTGCTGCATGCGAAATTAATCAATTGATCCTCTGGCCTTATTACTTTCCAAAGATTATTTAATTTTGAATTGGGTTCTACCATAGTTCCACGAAATCCCATCTTGTAGAAATAGTAGGTGTTTGAGCCCCTAATTGGTCTCCATGCTCCCAAATCAATGTAGCTGAAGGTAGGAGAATTTCCTGTAATAAAAAAATGTCTTTTTAGAATTCCATCAATTATCATATCTTCACCATACGAAGAGTAAGATTTTTTAACATTCTTGGAAATTATCTCTGAAATAATCAAGAAAAGAGCAAATTTTGATAATGAGAGATTCTCATAAAGAAACCTTAAAACTTTTGTAAATGTATTTGGTAGTTTCATAGTGTTAGTTTAGTCGTAATACCTAAAAATAATTCAATTCTCGACTCAATTCTATTCGATTTTATGTCAAGTGAAAGCATCTTTAGATTTTGCCTAACGCGTTATTTCTTCCTCGCTGGCAGTTGTCTCTGATACAGATATGAAATATTGATCAATTAAGTTTTTAGCGAAGTCAACTTGAAAAAATCATTTATTTGAGGCATGCTTAAACCCTGTTAAACTTCAAGAGCCCGTAGCTCAGTTGGTAGAGCAAAAGACTTTTAATCTTTGGGTCCTCGGTTCGAGCCCGAGCGGGCTCACTTGGTTAATCAAGAGTTATAGGTTTAGGATAGAAATTTTTATTCAACTGAATTCGATGGCGGAACAGCCTTATAACTGGAATGTGATGACTTAGGTAAAATAAAGTCTAACTTATATGCTCTATGGTCAAATGGTAGGAATTTTCCTTTAAGATAAGTTGTGTTTGGAAATTTATCGTATTTAAGATTAGGTTCTACGTTAATTAAATAGGAGTGACCGCCGTTGTTTTCAACAAATATATTTACCAGTCGTGAAACAGTACTATGACTACCAATAAAAATATTAGCTTTTGCCATAAAATTTATATCTTCCCAGATGTCACCCTTATTGTTTCTTGTTTGAGCAGAAATGCCAACGTCAGACAAAAGTTGTTTGGCAAATTCGGGCTCATCAGAGACGACAAAAATTCTTTCTTTAAGGTTTAATTGACATACCAGGTCAGCAATTAATTTGGGGTCAATTATTCCTGGTTCACCAGTAAATTCGCTTGGTATCCAAGGAATAGCACGTTTATCTCCAATTCTAAAATGAATTACAGTATAGGTTTCAGAAAATTTTTTCTCAAATGGAGATTCTATGCCTGCTTTAAGAAATCTCCTATGCATTTCCTTATTAACTGCTTCATCATTTAAATTAGGAAATCCGCCAGAAATTGTTAGATAAAAAGATTTTAACTTAATAAGTCTAATAGGCTGTGCATGCAAAGCCTTTTCACGACGTAGCATTTCTAGAACTGGTAAAATTTTTGTGGATCTAAGTGAACGAATAATTCTTTCAAATGATATCCTTTTTTTAAGCAAAGGATGAGAACTTATGATCTTTCCAATCTCTAATCCTTGACCAGCTTTAAGTCCACGCGTTGGTGTTGTTAGATTCAATATTTCGTTTTCTTCCAGAAACTGCTCCAATATGCAAGGCCAATAGGTACCGGTTGAATACGGATAATATTTAATTTTAAACGGAATTTTTAGTTTACGGCTAGCATAGATGCCACTCATCAATCCTAAAACTTGTGCGGTAGATCCACCAGCTATCTTTACCGTTAAAGATCGTGAGCCAAACACTTTTATCCTCCATTATGTTTCTGCAAAACTTTTGGGCTACTCGAGATGTTATAAATTAAGAGACTTTATCACCTGTTGCTCAATCCAATTATAAGTTTTTTCAAGACCTACTTCTAGATTTATTTTAGGCTCCCAATTCAGATAATCTAAAATTTTAGTATTATCTGAATTTCTTCCCCTTACACCCTTGGGTGCTGAAAGATTGTAATCACGGTTCAAAGTTATACCTGCGAACTTCTCAGCCAGGTCAACAAGTTGATTGATGGAGACCATCTCAGAGCTACCAATATTTATAGGTTCATTGATTTCACTCTCAGTCAATTTCATCGTGCCAAGAATGCAATCGTCAATATAAGTGAAGCTCCTAGTCTGATTCCCGTCTCCCCAAATTTCAATACTTTTCTTGCCCAGTATTTTTGCCTCTGCTACTTTCCTACATATTGCAGCGGGCGCTTTTTCTCTGCCCCCGATCCAGGTGCCAAGAGGTCCATAAATGTTGTGAAATCTGCCAATTCTGGTTTCTATTCCGAAATCTTCTAAAAAATGTCTGCACATTCTTTCTGAAAAGAGTTTTTCCCACCCATATCCATCTTCCGGCATCGCTGGATATGCGTCAGATTCTCTCAAAGGGGTAACGTCTGTTCGCTTTTGTTTCTCAGAGTTATAGACACAGGCGCTGGAGGCAAAGAAAAATTTCTTCACCTTATTTTGCCTTGCCCCCAAGAGGAGGTGCGTATTAATCAGCACACTTAGCATGCAAGCAGACTTATTGTTTTCTATAAAACCCATCCCGCCCATATCAGCTGCCAAGTTATATACAATATCTATTCCTACAGTGAAGTCTAGGCAATTACCCAATATAGATAAATCCTTCGACAAATTCTTTGCACCAGCATAAACCTGGCTCCATTCATGTACTGGCTTCACATCTATAGCTATTACTGTGTAATCCTCACTTAGAAGTTGCTTTACTAGCCAGCCACCAATAAACCCACCAGCACCAGCGACCAGAACTCGATTCATGATTCACATTCTATATCATAAAAGTCAAAATTATCACTATACACATGTATATTTATTACTTATGAATATCGATAATTTAGAGATTAATTCATGAAGACTCTATTGATATATATTCCAAGTCATACCGACTATATTTTAGCCAGAGATAATATTATAAGAATTCGTAAACAATTTGCCGAGAGTACTATTACTAGAAATATTAATTTGTTAATTTCTATCTCAATAAACGGCGTTAAACTTTCAAAGGCAGAAATTTTGGAGTTTAAAGAGCTAACCGATTATTTCAAATTTTATAGTTCAGATATTGGGGGAGACACTAATATATTACATGGATACCTACAAGCGCTAGAAATCCAGCCAGATTATTTCTGGATAATGAGTTCTAATGAATTTATTCAACCAACGGCTCTCGAATATTTATTTTATATGACGGAGTTATATCCGAATGCAGACTTGTTTATTGCCAATGCCCAAAATCGTTTTCGAGAGATACGAATAAGTAATATCTTCAAGGATTTTGAAGTACAAAAAAGTAGTATTGGATTAATAACAAGTACTATCTACAGGTATAAAACTACCTACGAACAATATTCTGTTTCTCAAAAATGGAACTGGACGGGTTGGGGTCAGCTAGCTGTCATTCAATCAATTGTTGCTTCACCAAATTTTTCAAGCTTAGTTGAATTCCCAGACTATGAACTTTTTACTCAACCCTATGCCTATATTCGAGACAGAGATACTCATCTCGAAAAATCAATCAGAGAACTATACCATAATAGTTTTTTTGCATACCCAATACTCGCTGCGTATTTTATGAAAAACAGTAAAAAGGATTTCGCAATTTTTATGATTCATTGGATAAAGAAATCATGGTATAAAATTAGTTATTTTAAATTTAGAAACAGAGACGATACGAATGTTTCAAAAACACTACTAGATCCATCTTTAGTTGAGAGTTTATCACTTTTTGTGATTCGAAAAATGAACCCCTTAGCTTTTTTAATAGTGAAATTTTTGCTTGTACTCCCAATCTATATTTTTCGAAAAAATAAATTTATGAAATATTTATATAAAAAATATAAGGTTTTAATAAATGAAGTTTAATACACCTATAAGTTCGATAATGTTGCAAAACTAATTATTTTTTAAGCGATTAAGTGGCGTAGGGTAGTATTGCATTGTGGTGGAAATTCTTATTGTTACTAATTCACTTTCCGGTGGCGGAGCCGAGAAGGCAATGAATTTATTGGTAAACGCTTTATATGATAAGGGGAAAAACGTAGTTTTACTCACATTAAATAAATCAAAACCTGATGGAGTTAGGATTAAATCTCAGGTTGAATTAATAAATAGAAATCACAATGGAAGTATTTTTGAAACTATTATGAGTTGGGTAAAATTTCAAATAATACTTATCAAGTTACGCCCAAAGATATTGTTACTCAATTGTGATTTACCTGAGTTTTTTGGAGCAGTAGCAATTACTCGCGCAAGATTGGTCTGTATTGAGCATAGTGATAAGCCCTGGAATTATCGACGAAAATTGGGTAAGTTGGTTAGATATATTTTAAAAATTAAAAGAGTTACTTGGGTGGCTGTTTCTGAACATATCAAGATTTGGCCATGGAATAAGCCACCTAATTTTGTAATCAATAATTTATTATGGTTTTCAAGCGCAAGTACATGTGACTTCTCAGGTCCTATCAACAGATTAATTTTTATTGGAAGATTTGCTCCGGAAAAGAATCCAGGATTATTTCTAGAAGTTGTGAAGTTCACCAAGATACCTTCATTAATGATTGGTGATGGTGAAAAAAAACACGAAATTCAAAAAATAGCCAAAGCACTGAACTTAAACATGAGCTTTGAGGGATTTATTTCTAATCCATGGGAAATTTTGAGGAAAGGAGATGTTTTAATTGTACCTTCACTATATGAAGGCGATGGATTAGTGGTTGCAGAAGCTATTCAAAGACGAATTCCATTAATAATCTCCGACATCGAAGTGTTCAGACTCTTTAGATTATCAGAATTTAATTATGCAAAAAAGATTTCAGATTTTATTGATTTAATTGAAAGTCATAAACACAGATCAGAGGATTTAAAACCTAGCCTTGAGTCAGTAAACTATGTTTTAAATTCTAGAAATACGAAAATCTTAACTAATAAGTGGATAAATCTTATTGGAGCAGAATTGGGAAAAGAATGAATATAATTTTAATCTGCGAATCAGTTTTTCCTGAAAATAAGGGAGGACTAGAGCGATGGGTGGGTTGGTTAGGCAAAGAATTGTATAGATATGGACATGATGTCACTTACTTAAATTCAATGAATATAAATGAGATACGTGCAGGGGTTAGGTATGAATCAGTAGGTAAAAAGAAATGGAAATATAATAAAAAAGGTAAGCGGAGTATTGGGCAAAGTTTTGTTTTTGGGGCAAGGTTATTTTTTAAACTTTTAAGTGCTAATCATCATGTTATTTATGCAACGCAGGCTCCGATTCTTTCTTTATTTTTTATCAAATTGACTAGTTTTTTAAAAAAGCAAAAACCAGCACTTTTTGTCGAATGGCTAGAATTTTGGTCAAAAGATTATTGGCGTGGTTATCTTGGTTACTTTAATGGAACGATTGCATTTTTTATACAAGAAATTGCAGCTACACTTGGAGATATCAAGGTTTGCTTTACTTATGAAATACAAAAACAACTTACCAATTACAATTTGGAAACTGAAGTTTTAAAATTACCTGGAATTATCATGGATTCAAAAAATTTATTACCTCATAAATTTTCAAAACACCATAACATTACATTCCTATCCCGCTTCGTAGATGACAAGCAACCCTTTTTAGCGATAGATTCAGTTTATAAATTTAGGCAAAGAGGGTGGGCTGGACAATTCTTTGTTATCGGAACTGGCCCACTTGAAGAACGAATTTATGAATATATTCTCTCTTTGCGTGCTGAAAAGTACATTCGCTTACTTGTGAATTTGTCCGACTCTGAGATAAAATTTAAATTAAGTTCAAGTTTTGTTCTTTTGCATACTTCTAAAAGGGAAGGCTTCGGATTATCCATTGTTGAGGCGGCGTTACAAGGAGTTCCGCCCATTTTATTAAATCACAGTGCAAATTTGTCTACAGAATTAGGTATCCTCCCCGAGTTGATTTGCGATCAGCAAAATGCAGATAGTTTAGCAAATAAATTACAAGAAGCGTATCTGAATCAGGAGCTTCACTTTGAAAAACTTCAAGTATGGTTAGAAGAAAAATATCCATTATTGCTTGGTTCACAAAGTTCATTTATACTTAATCAAAGACTTAATGAAATGCCGCGATAATGTGTGAGTAATTAGATTTCAGGATTCGGAGTCAAAAGTTGCAAAAGCGAAAACCTATAGTTATAGTGGTAATTCCTTGCTACAAAGTCGGCTCAAAGGTTTTAGAGGTTTTAGCGGGCATCCCGAAAACAGTTTCAAAGGTGTTTGTAGTAGATGATAATTGCCCAGAGGGCTCAGGAAAAATTGTAAAGAAATCTGTTGTCTCAAAAAGGGTCGCTGTTATGACTAACATTGAAAATAAGGGAGTTGGTGGAGCTACCAAAGAAGGATATCAAGAGGCTTTGAAATACAACCCAGATATAGTGATAAAGATAGATGGGGATGGGCAAATGGATCCACAAGAAATTGACAAATTTATTTCAGCAATTTTTGAAAAAAAATATGATTATGCAAAGGGAAATAGATTTTTTTCAATTAATAATGTGAATCAAATGCCAATTATTCGCAAAATTGGAAATTTAGGTTTATCATTTATATCCAAGCTTTCAACAGGGTATTACGATTTATTCGATCCAAATAATGGTTATACGGCAATTAGCGGTAAGTGTTTATCTCGATTACCTTTGGATAAAATAAACAACCGATATTTTTTTGAATCAGATATGCTTTTCCAACTTAATTTACTTGGAGCTAGAGTTTTGGATATTCCTGTGCGGGCAATTTATGGTGATGAAAAAAGCAATTTAAAAATCACAAACTCACTGATAGATTTTCCTAAAAATCATTTGATAAATTTTGTAAAAAGAATACTATATAAATATTTTTTACGAGATTTTAATATTGCATCAATACAATTACTAATAGGATCTGCTTTGTTGTTTTGGGGTACAATTTTCGGAGGGATCACTTGGTTCAGAAATATGTCAAATAATATTGCAACAACACCTGGTACTATTGTGCTCGTTGCCATATTTGTAATTACTGGCCTACAACTACTACTGAGTTTCTTGAGTTTTGATATGGGCTCTCAAAAAAGGGATTGAATAAGTCCCACTTCTAATAGATGGAACTGATGATAGTATTGTCCAAGCGCAAAAAGGAATTAATGGCATCTGATAGCGAAAATTAACCCCTAAAGTTCCGTTAATTGCACCTAAGGTATACCCAGCCAATAGCATGAGAATAAAGTATTGGCTTGGTAAATTCTTTAATGTAATGACAGCAAGGAGTATTCCAATCCCTAAAAGCATAAGCAATAATCTATCTAGAACCATTAACTGAGCTATGTCTATTGACAAGACTTTAAAAAATGACTCAGGCAACCCTAATACTTTTTCAAAATTAGATTTATTCACTTCATTCGGCAGCAGTGAGACTTTTAGAGTTGCACTAAGTGCAGGTATGGAGCAAATTGATACAAATAATACTATGGCCACTGCTAATATCTTCTTTCGATTCAAGAATAGAACTATTGCAATTGATAACCAAAAAATAAATGAAAATCGGGTAGCAGCAGTTAGAAAAACTAAAACTAATATATAAACATAGATAGACTTAGTTGCAAATTTAGGGTTACTTAAAATATAAACCGTGAGACTAAATAATCCTACCAATAGTGAATCAGTCGTATTTACAATCATCCATCTAGACGTTGTGGGTGATGAAGTAAGAATTAAACAAATAATGAGTCCTAGGTAAACCGCATTGTACCTCAAACTAATTTTATAAATTATTGTTAATAATATTAAAAATGATAACGCAGGCACAACCAACATCCCAGGTATTCCAAAAGCGAAAACAAAAGGCGCTGATAGTAAAGGATACAAAACTCTATGAGATACAAATGAATATACTGGGCTGGTTTCAGGAAGTAAGTCAGAGGTTGTAAAAATATTTCCCTTATAGCTTTTCGCTTTGTACCAATCAACAACCTGTTGAGCTGATTCATTTGGATTTTGATTTATTATATCTAGGGCCATATACGTATAGTATTTTCCATCAGGCTGGTAAAGACCGTAGTCGAATCCAAAAACCAGTCCATTGTATCTATACTTCGCAATAATTGTTATTAAACCTAAACCCAAGATACAAAAAAAAATTAATTTATTTTCCCATCTTTTTAAACTAACTAAAATCTGTGTCATAAGTTTTTTGCCCAAGGCACCTTGCCAGTGCAATCAAAAACATAATTAATTTGCCGTAATTTTTTGAGATCAATTGATTTATGTAAACAAAGAACTATGGCGATATCTTGATTACTTATTTCACTGGAAAGTTGATTATTAAAAGCGCTCACAAGGGGATCATGCCACATTGTACTTGCACCATTATCTGCTAATAGCTTTAGAATCTGCAGAGCTGGGCTTTCTCTAGTATCAGAGATATCAGGTTTGTAAGAGACACCTACTACAACCACATTTTTTCCCGATAATTTTTGATTATGGTCACTTAAAATTCTATTAACTACATATTTAGGCATAGAGGTATTAACCTCATCAGCTTTATCCAGTAATGGAGTTGATAGACCCTTTTGTTTGGATTCATAGGTAAGGTAGAGAGGGTCTATGGGAATGCAATGTCCACCAACACCAGCACCTGGAAAAAATTTCATAAATCCGTATGGCTTAGAATTCGCAGCTTCCAAAACCTCACCAATATTCACATTAAAACCGTGCGCTACTTTTGCTAGTTCATTTACAAAGGCAATATTTACATATCGGAAAGAGTTTTCAGCAAGTTTTGCCATTTCAGCCACTTCAGGCGTGGAAACAAGTTTTAAAGTCTTAGTAAATGTTGAATAAAAATCGACAACCTCCTTTGCAGATTTGTTATCTAAGCCTGCAACCAACCTGGGAGTGTTTTCCATATTCCATTTTATATTTCCTGGATCAATTCTTTCAGGTGATATAGCATATCGATGATTTATTCCAGTTGCATCACTTATTTTTTTTGCAATAACATTTCTTAAAGTACCTGGATAGGATGTTGACTCACTAATAATAAGTGCGCTTTTTTTAATTGAGGTAATAATAGTTTGAATAGCTGATTCGATATTTCTTAGGTCAGGTATTCTTTCACTGTCTAAGGGTGTAGGCACTGCAATAATCACGACTTCACACCTAGATAAATCCGCTGGATTATTGGTCGGTCGATAAAATGAACTCTTAATTAATTTTTTAAGTTTGCTATCTTTTACATCCTCAATATGAGATTTTCCTAGTTCTAAATTTTTTATTATGGTGGAATTTGTGTCGAACCCGGTTACAGAGTGCCCAGCGGCTGCAGCTGCGGTCGCTACCGCTAAACCAACATAGCCTTGACCGATAACTCCCACGCTCTTCATATTGAAATTCTAGGGGTGAAAACTAGTCAGGATGATCCACTACATTTGTTCAGAGATCACGAATTTCTTTCCACGATCTGACGGGCAAACCGCGTTATATTGTTACCCAACGGCGCTTCATCAAGAAAAACTCGCTTTTGAGGTATAGTTAGAGGTGCAAAGTGATAGAATGTCCGAATTGTCTATTTATAACTACAAAAGTCATTACATTGCGTAGATGTGAGTAGAGGCAGCGACGGCTGGCTCTGTACTAAAACCGGTTAAGCAAGGGGCAAGTAAAATGGCATTTAAAGCCAAGGTATCCAAAGCGGTTAAGGATTCAAATCCCGCTTCTTGGAGCATTGCCCAATTTTCATCCTTTTACACACAGAATCGATCTGAGCTAATCGCCCACGCGAATCGGATTGTTAGAGATAAGGCAAAAGCTGAAGAGATCACCCAAGAAGCTCTTGTTAAGTTCATGCTTGCGGCCCC